>Ga0134121_10003096_pt1 | contig 14028 bp, 11 predicted proteins | sample KB301_FD_96463 | JGI IMG/M metagenome (GOLD analysis project Ga0134121, IMG submission 96463) | Terrestrial soil microbial communities without Nitrogen fertilizer from Kellogg Biological Station, Michigan, USA - KB3-0-1 | ecosystem: Environmental > Terrestrial > Soil > Unclassified ...
GAGGTCATCAGCGCAGACGACTATTTGCGCGCCACGCGCTTCAGCGAGCTGCGCCAGGCGCGGGTCTACAACCTCTGCGACTCGTACGCGTATCAGACCGCCGGGTACTACGTCTCGCTGCTCGCGGCCGCACGCGGCCACCGGACGATGCCGTCGGTCGCGACGATCCAGGACATGAAGACGCGCTCCCTGCTGCGCGCCGACGACGAGCTCGAGGAGCTGATCGAGCGCTCGCTGCATACGATTCGCTCGAAGCGCTTCGAGCTCAGCATCTACTTCGGCTGCAACCTCGCGGAGCGGCACGCGGACCTGAGCCGCGCGATCTTCAATCTGTTCCCGGTGCCGCTGATGCGCGCGTCGTTCTCGAAATCCTCGACGACTGGCAAGTGGCGGCCCTCGAGCATCACGCCGATTCCGGTCGGCGACCTACCCGCGAGCCACGGGGGCTTCGTCCGCCAGGTGATCGAGAACCACTTCGCGCGCCGCGGGCCCGCCGGCCGCTCGGGCCGCAGCGTGAAGTACGAGCACGACCTCGCGATCCTCGCGAACGACGAAGAACGTTCGCCGCCGTCGAATCGCGAGGCCTTGAAACGTTTCGAGCGTGCAGCGCGAGGCCAAGGGTTCGACGTCGACTTCTTGGGACCCGACGACTACGGCCGGATCGCGGAGTTCGACGCGCTGTTCATCCGCGAGACGACCAAGTTGAACCATCACACTTACCGGTTCGCGAGCCGGGCGCGCGCCGAGGGGCTCGTCGTGATCGACGACCCCGAGTCGATCATCCGCTGCGGCAACAAGGTGTATCTCTTCGAGCTTGCGAAGCGCCTCGACCTCGCCGTGCCGCCGACGATGGTCGTTAGCAGCGCGCGCACCGACGAGATCATCCGCGACTTAGGGCTCCCCTGCGTGTTGAAGCAGCCCGACAGCGCGTTCTCCGAGGGTGTGTTCCGCGCCGATACGCGCGAGGATCTGGCGGCGGGGCTCCAGCGCCTGCTGTCGCGCAGCGACCTCGTGATCGTGCAGTCGTTCATGCCGACCGAGTTCGACTGGCGCGTCGGCGTGCTCGACCGTCAGCCGCTCTTCGTCTGTCGCTATTACATGGCCGACGGCCACTGGCAGATCTATCACCACGACGAGCGCCGCACGAAGGAGGGCGAGCACGAGACGATCGCCGTGCAGCACGCCCCGCGCGAGGTGCTCCAGCTCGCGCTGCACACGGCGAACGCGGTCGGCGACGGGTTCTATGGGGTCGACATCAAGACGGTGAACGGCCGGCACGTGCTCATGGAGATCAACGACAACCCGAACGTGGATCGCGGCATCGAGGATGCGGTGCTCGGGGATGAGCTCTACGAGCGCGTGATGAAGGTGTTCAAGGCGAGAGTCGATGCCGAAAAGCAGTTCAAGCCCGCCAGCTGAACCAGCGGCGCCCGCGGCCGAGGCGCTCTTAGGGACGCTGCACCTGTTCGACGCATACGGTGTCGAGGTCGAGTACATGCTGATCGACGCCGAGACGCTCGACGTCGCGCCCGCGGCAGACGAGCTTCTCGAAGCCGTCGCCGGGGAGGTCACCGGAGAGTTCGCGAACGGCGACGTCATGTGGAACAACGAGCTCGCGCTGCACGTGCTCGAGCTCAACTGCAACGGCCCGCGACGGAGCTTGGCCGGCCTCGGCCGCGCGTTCGCCGAGAACGTAACGCTCGCGAACTCGAAGCTCGACCCGAGGGGTCGGCGCCTTCTGGGCACCGCGATGCACCCGTGGATGGATCCCGACAAGGTCGTGCTCTGGCCCCACGGCACGCACGAGGTCTACGACGCGTTCGACCGGATCTTCTCGTGCAAGGGTCACGGTTGGGCGAACCTGCAGAGCATGCAGATCAACCTGCCTTTCGCGGGCGACGAGGAGTTCGCGCGCCTGCACTCGGCGATTCGCTTCTTGTTGCCGATCCTTCCGGGGCTCGCCGCGAGCTCGCCGATCATCGACGGGCTGCCGAATGGGATTCTCGACAACCGGCTCCTCGTCTACCGCGACAATTGTGCGCAGATCCCGTCCGTCACGGGCGCGGTCGTACCGGAGGTCGTCGGCTCGATCGGCGAGTATCACGAGCGAGTGCTCGAGCCGATCTATCGCGACCTCGAGCCGCACGATCCCGAGCGGGTGCTGCGCCACGAATGGGTCAACGCGCGCGGCGCGATCGCGCGCTTCGAGCGCATGGCGATCGAAATCCGTGTGCTCGATGTGCAGGAGACGCCGCTGATGGACGTCGCGTACGCCGCGCTGATCGTCGACGTGCTCAAGGTCCTCTGCGACGAGCGCTGGGCCGATCGGCGCACGCTCGACAAGTGGGCCACGCAGGATCTCGGCGCGCTGCTCGAGCTCACCGCGCGCCGCGGCGAGGGCGCCGGGATCACCGAGCGCCGCTTCTTGGGCGCGCTAGGCTTCAAGGGCGGCAGCACCGACGTGAAAGGGCTCTGGACGCACCTGATCGGAGTCGCGGCGGCGCGCGGCACGCTCGACCGCGAGACCGAGCGGCTGCTCGAGCACTACCTGCGCCACGGCTCGCTCGCTTCACGGATCGCGAAGGCAGTCGGGCCCGTGCCCGCACGCGCAAAGATCAAGCGCGTCTACGAAGAGCTCTGCGACTCGCTCGCGGGCGGCGTGCCATTCGCGCCCCCTGCGCCGGCGCGCTAGCATCTCCTTACACCGTCTTCAGATTAGGACAACGTAATGACCGTAGAGCAGTCTCTCCGCAACGAGCTCATCACCGCCGTGTTCGTCGACTTCGAGAACCTCGCGCTCGGCGCCGAGGAGGACAAGAAAGGGCGGTTCGACATCGAGCTCGTGCTCAAGCGGCTGCTCGAGCGCGGGCGAATCGTGTTCAAGCGCGCGTACTGCGACTGGACCCGCTACCAGAACTTCATGACCGAGTTCCACAAGCAGGGCTTCGAGATGGTCGACATCCCGCGCTCGAAGATGTCGGGCAAGAACAGCGCCGACATCCGGATGGTCGTCGACGCGATCGACCTCTGCTACTCGAAGTCGCACATCGACACGTTCGCCCTGATCACGGGCGATAGCGACTTCTCGCCGCTCGTCTCGAAGCTCAAGGAGAACGACAAGCGAGTCGTGGGCTGCGGCGTGCGCAAATCGACTTCGGACCTGCTCGCGAACAACTGCGACGAGTTCATCTTCTACGATGACCTGATTCGTGTGCAGAAGCAGACGCAGCAGAAGCAGACGCAGCGCAAGCAAGTGCAAGCGCCCGACGGCAAGAAGCAGGAAGCGTTCGAACGCGTGCTCGCGACGGTCGCGTCGCTCGAGAGCGACTACGATCCCGTCTGGGGGTCGCAGGTGAAGCAGAGCGTCAAGCGCGTCTATCCGGGCTTCAACGAAAGCTACTACGGCTATCGGAGCTTCTCGGACCTGCTCGAGGACACGGCGAAGGCGGGGCTGATCGCGATCGAGCTCGACGCGCCGAGCGGCAACTACCGCGTGCGCTCGGCCTAGCGCCGCTCTTCTCCGGCGCGCCGCCGACGGTGCGCTGCGAGCGGATTCCCTTCCACAACGCTGATCGCGCGCTCGTTGCAGAACGCGCGAGCCAACTCGTCAGTTCCGTGTAACCGTATCCAAGTTCAAAACCCCGTGCGAAGCGCGCGTCTGCGTGCACGCCCTGCGCCGGACGGCGTGCCGTCTTGAACCTTTGCATGTTGCATCGGAACTGAAGCGCACGACTTACGGACATCATCGAGGCTAGTCCAATGGAAGGATCGAACGGCTCACGCCGGCTCGCGCGGGGTTTCCGCGCTCTGACGCGCTGCGCGACGCTCGTCGCGTGCGCGGTCGCGGCCGCGTCGTGCGGCTCGGGCGACGGATTCGGCGCGGGCGGAAGCGGTGGCCCGTTGACGCCGACTTTCAGCTCGATCCAGGCGAACGTGTTTACGCCGATCTGCGTCACGTGCCACTCGGGCGCGAGCGCGCCGCACGGGCTCAGGCTCGACGGCGGCAACAGCTATGCGTTGCTCGTCGGCGTGCCGAGCGACGAACAGCCGTCGATCTTGCGCGTCAAGCCGAACGATCCCAACAACAGCTATTTGGTCCAGAAGATCCAGGGCACGGCGGCGAGCGGGGAGCGCATGCCGGCGGGCATGCCCGCGTTGCCGCAGGCGACGATCGACACGATCCGTCAATGGATCACGAACGGCGCGACCAACGACACGCAGGCGAGCAGCGCCGCGATCCGGGTGTCGTCCGTGTCGCCGTTGCCGGGCTCGACCGTCACGACTCTGCCGGCGTCGATCACGGTGGCGTTCGACCGCGAGGTCAACGCGACGACGGTCGACACGACGACGTTCAGGCTCGAGCGCAGCGGCGGCGAAGGGGTGTTCGGCAACGGCAACGACGTGGCGATCACGCCGGCGTCCGTCACGGTGCCAACCACGAACACGCACTCGGCCGTCATGAGCCTCACGGGCATCGCGTCGGCGAACGACACTTATCGGATCACGCTTTCGGGATCGGGCGCCGCAAAAATCCTCGATTTGTCCGGCGGCGCGCTCGATGGCGAATACACCGGCACGCTACCGTCGGGCAATGGCACGGCGGGCGGGGACTTCGTCGCGACGTTCACCGTCGGAACCGTGCAAGCGACGCTTCAATCCATCCAGGACAACGTCTTCACGCCGATTTGCAGCGGTTGTCACACCGGTACCGGCACGAGCTTGCCCGGCAGCATGAACCTATCGAACGTGACCGCGAGCCGGGCAGCCCTCGTGAGCGTCGCGAGTGTCGAGCAGCCCGGCGTGCAGCGCGTGGCGCCGAGCAACTCGGCCGGCAGCTACATCGTGCGCAAGCTCCAAGGTGACCCCGGCATCACGGGCAGCCGTATGCCGTTCGGCGGGCAGCCCCTCGATCAGCCGACGATCAACGCGATCCGTCAGTGGATCGATGCTGGAGCGCCGTGATGAGGAGCATCGACCTGCGTATCTCGTTCTTCGCGTCCACGCTGCTTCTGCTCGGTACGCTTACGGCGCTTTTGATGAGCGGGCGGGCGGCGGCGGAGCCGTATCTCGCGGTAGAGGCGGGCTTGAAGTGCGCTCAGTGCCACGTGAACCCGACCGGCGGCGGCAAGCGCACGGCGTTCGGCGAGCTCTACGCGCGAAATCAGATCTCGGCGCAGGCGGTGAGCCTCGAGCCGAACTCGAAGCCATGGACGGGCGACGTCACGAAATGGTTCGCGACCGGCGCGGATATTCGCGGCGGCTACGACTCCGTGACGGTGCCGAACCAGTCGACGGAGTCCGACTTCGCACTCACGCGCGCCACCGCGTATCTCGACTTCATCGCGCTGCCGAACCTGCTGCAGGTTTACTTCGACGAGAAAGTGGCGCCCGACAACGTCGAGAACCGCGAGGCGTATGTGCTCTTCACGCCTCATAACGGTCGTTACGTCGTCAAGGCGGGGCAGATGTTCCTGCCGTACGGCTTGCGCCTACAGGACGACGATGCGTTCGTTCGCCAGGCGTCCGGAGTGAGCTTCCGCACGCCTGACGACGGCATCGAGCTCGGGCTCGAGCTGCCGAAGTGGTCTGCGCAAATGGCGGTAACCAAAGGTGCGACCGACAACGGGTCGGACGATAGGCTCAGCCTGTCCGCGGTCTACGTGCGGCCGCGCTGGCGCGTCGGCGCGAGCTACAACAAGAACCCCGATCCGCTCGGTGACCGAGAGATGGAAGCCGTGTTCGCGGGCTGGAAGACCGGGCCGATTGCGTGGCTCGCCGAGCTCGATTTCATCACCGACCAAGCGCCGACGACGTCCCAGCCGAGCAACCAAATATATACGAGCCTGATCGAAGGCAATTGGCGCATCCACAAAGGCCACAACCTCAAGGTGACCTACGAGTTCATGAACCCGTTCAGTCATGTGGCGGAGGACGAGCAGGAACGCTACAGCGCGGTCTGGGAGTATTCGCCGATTCAATTCGTCCAATCGCGCGTCGGGATACGCCGCTACAACGGCATCCCGAACTTGGCCGCAAGCAACCGGAACGAGTGGTTCGCCGAGCTACACGTGTATTTCTAGAGGCCGGTTTTCGGTATTGGGTCACAGCGCCGGGCTAGCCGGGCGCGCAGACTTGCCGAGCCCCGAAGGGCAATGCTCGAGGGCTCGGGTGTGTCGCAGCAAGGCTCTAAGGCCGTCAAGGACGGCGTGCAGGTCATCCAGGGCACGCCGAAGGAGCCGATTACGCGCGCGACGCTGTTCTTGCGCCTCTGGCGCGTGCCGGGTCCGAAAAAAACCGAGGTCACTCGCGCGACACTGTCGATGGTCCGGCCGGGCCGTACCGACTACGTGATCAAGGAGCTGATCCCGGACATGGAGCTCGGCCCGCAGGCGGCCCTCGACAAAGCGATCGCGATCGCGAAGCGCGGCGACGTTGCGACGATCTACCTCAACGCCGACCTCGCGCAACTTCCGAGGCCGCAGCTCGCCGCGACGGGCTGACCGCGTCGCCTTCTCGGGACGACCCGTCGCGCCGACGCTCGACGGGTGCAATGCCCCAGGTCAGGTCACGAGCTGCTTGAACAGGCTCGATTCGCGCTTGAAGAACCCCTCTGTGTGGAAGCTGTCCTCGAGCTTCAGGAGCTCGTAGTCGAGGTGGTGGCAGAGCTCGTGGAGCAGCGTCCGCAAGAACGTGCGGAATGCGACCACGCGCTTGTGCTGCGCGGTCCGCATCCAGACGCGGATCACCGCCGGCGCACGCCCGTCGCGGGTCTCGTAGAGGCCGTGCAGCTCGCTTTCGCTCGTGCTCGGGCGCCTCGACAGCACTTTGACACGCACCGGGGGCACCTCGAAGGCCGCGGCGATACCTTCGGCGAGGGCTCGCGACGCACGCTCGATGAGTGCGCGATCCTGCGTTTCGAGCGCCTTGTCGATTGCCGCGGCGAGCCGCGCGAGCGCGGGGCGATTCGGCAGCAGCAACTTGACCGTTTCGTCGCTGCGCCGGTACACGGCCCTCTGGCGCGGCTTCAGGTTCGCGTAGTAGGCGTACCGCACTTCGCGCGCGTCAGCGCGCGGCGCTGAGTCGGGCCGGCGGCGTGTCTGCGCGCGCGCCGGCGGTGACCTGGTCGGCGCGCGTCGAGAGCGTTTCCCAGAGCTTCGTCGGCTTGTCGCTGAAAACGACGTCGGCGGTGGCCGGCGCGACGCGCCAGGCGCCGTGCTTGACCTCGCTCTCGAGCTGCCCCGCCGTCCACTCCGCGTGGCCGGCGAACATTCGAAACTCGTCCGGCCCCGCCGCGAGCTTCAGGATCTCGGGCAGCGAGTCCGGGTCGGCCGCGAGGAATACCTTGTCGACGATCTCCGGCCCGTTCACGGTCGCGGCCGCGAGCCCGCGGACGAGAAATAGCAGCCGGCTCGGCGCCAGCGGGCCGCCGCGATAGAGCTTGCCCGCGTACGTGCCTAACGTCGGCGCGAGATCCGGGAAAATCTTGCTCGGCGCGAGCGACGTGACTCGATTGATGACGACGCCGATAGCGCCGTTGTCATCGTGGCGTAACACAAGTACGACGCTATGGGAGAAGTTGGGATCGGCGAGCTCCGGGCTTGCGACCAGCAGGGAGCCGTTGGTGATCTCATCTGCCGCGAAGGCGACCTGCCCGGCGCAGAGCGCCGCGACCGCTACGAACGTTCGCCACAGGGGCCGGAGCCGGAATCGCGCGAGCCCTCTCGGAGCGCCGGCGAATGTCCGCGGTCGAGCGACATAGAAGAAAAGCATGGGCTCATGATACCGATTTCGCCGCCGCCAGGTGTGTCGTCACGAGACTGCGAGTATGATTCGCGCCCCGTTTTGCCGGCCGCGGCGCCGGCCTCGAGGATGCGGCTCGAATTGGACGCGGATTCCACAATGTGGCCGAACGAGCTCGGCTATCGGATGCCGGCCGAATGGGAGCCGCACGAGGCGACCTGGCTGTCGTGGCCGCACAACCGCGAGAGCTGGCCGGGCGTGTTCGAGGGCGTCGAGCCGGCGATGGCATCGTTCGTTGCCGCGCTTGCCGAGTGCGAGCCGGTGCACATCAACGTGCTCGACGCGGCGCACGAGCGTTACGTCCGCAAGGTGCTCGCCGCGTTCGCGCCGGCGGAGCGGTTGTCGTTCCATCGCTTCCCGACGAACGACGCTTGGTGCCGCGACCACGGCGCGATCTTCGTCACTCGGCCGGGCGCCGACGCGCCGCGGCTCGCGCTCGATTTCGACTACAACGCGTGGGGCGGCAAATATCCGCCTTTCGACCTCGACCGGAAGATCGGCCGGATGATGGCGGCGGCGCTCGAGGTGCCGCGCTTCGCGCAGCCCCACATCGTGCTCGAGGGCGGGTCCATCGAGGTGAACGGCGCGGGCGCGCTGCTCACGACCGAGCAGTGCCTACTGAACTCGAACCGAAATCCGCAGCTCACCCAGGCGGACATCGAGCGAATTCTCCGCGACGCGTTCGGCGTGACCGAGATCGTGTGGCTCGGCGAAGGCATCGAGGGCGACGACACGGACGGCCACATCGACGATCTCACGCGCTTCTTCGGGCCGCACTCGGTCCTCACCGTGATGGAGCCGAACCGGCGCGACAAGAACCACGAGCCGCTCGGCGCGAACCGGCGCCGGCTCGCCGAGCTCGAAGTCGGCGGCCGCGCGCTCGAGGTCGTCGAGCTGCCGATGCCCGAGCCACAGTACCTCGAGACGCAGCGTCTTCCGGCGAGCTACGCGAACTTCTACGTCGCGAACGGCGCGGTGTTCGTGCCGGTGTTCGGCTGCGCCGCGGACGCCGCCGCCTGCGCGATCATCGGGGGCTGCTTCCCGGGGCGCCGCGTCGTGCCGATCGACTGCCGCGTGCTCGTCGCGGGCCTCGGCACGCTCCACTGCCTCACGCAGCAGGTGCCCGCGGCGCCGTCGGCGGCCTCTCGATGAGCCCCCGGTATTGTGGCGCGCGGCGTGATTTCCTAATCTTCCACGCTTTGACGGGCGCGCAGACGCCTGGGGACTAAGTCGATGGGCGCGATCTCCGACTTCATTCGGCACCACTACAGGCATTTCAACGGCGCGGCGCTCGTCGACGCGGCCGACGGTTACGTGCGCCATCTTGCGAACGGCGGCGAGATGCTCGTGACACTCGCGGGCGCGATGAGCACGGCGGAGCTCGGCTTGTCGCTCGCCGAGATGATCCGGCGCGGCAAGGTCCACGCGATCTGCTGCACGGGCGCCAACCTCGAAGAGGACGTGTTCAACCTCGTCGCTCACGAGCACTACGTGAGGATCCCGCATTACCGCCATCTCTCGCCGGAAGAAGAGGAGCAGCTGCTCGATCGGCACCTGAATCGCGTCACGGACACCTGCATCCCCGAGCACGAGGCGATCCGCCGGATCGAAAAGGCGGTGCTCGAGGAGTGGGAGCGCGCCGATAAAGGCAACCAGCAATTCTTCCCGCACGAGTTCATGTACAAGATCCTGCGCTCGGGCGTGCTGAAGCAGCACTATCAAATCGACCCGAAGGACAGCTGGCTGCTCGCGGCCGCCGAGGCCGACCTGCCGATGTTCGTGCCCGGCTGGGAGGACTCGACGCTCGGCAACATCTTCGCGGGGCACTGCATCGCGGGCGACATCAAGAACGTGCACACGGTGCGCACCGGCATCGAATACATGATGATTCTCGCGGACTGGTACAAGAAGAAGTCGAAGCAGGCCTCGATCGGCTTCTTCCAGATCGGCGGCGGCATCGCGGGCGACTTCCCGATCTGCGTCGTGCCGATGCTCCAGCAGGATCTGCAGCTCGCTGACACGCCGCGCTGGGGCTACTTCTGCCAGATCAGCGACTCGACGACGAGCTACGGCTCGTACTCCGGCGCCGTGCCGAACGAAAAGATCACCTGGGGCAAGCTCTCGGCTTCCACCCCGAAGTTCATCATCGAATCGGACGCGACGATCGTCGCGCCGCTGATCTTCGCTCACGTGCTCGGAGAATAGGGCTAGGAGAAGAACAGGTATGTCGACGCCGCAAAGCAAGACGAGGGCCGCGCCCGCCGAATGGACGGTGCAGGACGCGACCGAGCTCTATCGCATTTCGAGCTGGGGCGATCCGTTCTTCTTCGTGAACGCGAGCGGCCACATGGCCGTGCGCGCGCTCGACGAAGCCGGCACGACGATGGACGTCGTCGACATCGTGAACGAGCTGCCCCGCCGCGGCGTGCAGTTCCCCGTGCTGCTGCGTTTCCAAGACGTGCTGCGCGCGCAGGTGCGCCGCGTCAACGAGGCGTTCCGCAGCGCGATCTCGGAGGCGAACTACGGCAACATCTATCGCGGCATCTACCCGATCAAGGTGAACCAGCTGCACGAGGTGGTCGACGAGTTGCTCGACGCCGGCCGGCCGTACGGCATGGGCCTCGAGTGCGGCTCGAAGGCGGAGCTCATCGCGTGCCTGCCGCAGATCGACGGCGACACGCTGCTCGTCTGCAACGGAGTGAAAGACCGCACGATGCTGTCGCTGATGATCGCTGGCCAGAAGCTCGGCCAGAACATCGTGCCGGTGATCGAGAAGTATTCCGAGTTCAACGAGCTCAAGGGCCTCGCATTCAGCACGGGATACATGTCGCAGCTCGGCGTGCGCGTGCGGCTCGCGACGCGCGGCGCCGGTCGCTGGGCCGAATCGTCGGGCACGAACTCGAAGTTCGGCTTGAACATCGCCGAGCTCATGCAGATGGTCAACGAGCTCGAGGCGAGCGGCCAGCAAGCGAAGCTCGTGCTGCTGCATTGCCACATCGGCAGCCAGATCGCCGACATCCAGGTGCTCAAGGAGGCGACGAAGGAAGTCACGCAGATTTATGCGGAGCTCGTGAAGCGCGGCGTGGGACTCAAGTATCTCGACGTCGGCGGCGGCCTCGGCGTGAACTACGACAAGGGCCACCTCGAGGAGGACGCGGGCATCAACTACAGCCTCGAGGAGTACGCGAACGCGGTCGTGTTCACGATCAAGGAGGTCTGCGACTCGAACGACGTGCCGACCCCGACGCTCGTGACCGAGAGCGGCCGCGCGCTCACGGCGCATCACTCGGTGCTCGTCGTGCCCGTGCTCGGCGCGCACGCGAAGGACGACCCGAACCAGGACCTCACGGTGCCCGAGGACGCGGCCGAGCCCGTGCACCGGCTGAACAAGATCCTCGCGTCGCTGCCGAAGACGCGCAAGCAGTCGGAGCTGCTCGAGGCATTCCACGACGTCAACGAACGCGTGGGAGAGGTGCGCCAGCTGTTCACGCTCGGCTACCTGCCGCTCGCGCAGCGCGCGCTCGCCGAGAGCCTCTACTGGCGCATCTGCACGGGTCTCTTGCGTGCTCTGAAGCGCAATCCCGAGGCGCCGCGGCCCGAGATCCTCGAGCTCGAGGACCAGCTCACCGAGCTGTATCTCTGCGACTTCTCGGTGTTCCAGTCGATGCTCGACCACTGGGCGATCGGCCAGCCGTTCCCCATAGTGCCGATCGACCGGCTCGACGAGCAGCCCGAGAAGCGCGCGATCCTCGTCGACCTCACCTGCGACTCGGACGGCAAGGTCACGCACTACGTGTCGACGCGCGACAACCGCTTCTTGCCGGTGCACCCGACCGTGAACGGCACACCGTATTACCTCGGGTTCTTTTTGATGGGCGCGTACGAGGACATCATCGGCGACGCGCACAATCTGTTCGGCCGTGTGACCGAGGCGCATGTCTATGCCGACGCCGAGGAGCCCGGCGACTTCTGGATCGAGAAGATCATCCATGGCACCGCCGTGCAAGACATGCTCGCGCAGGTGCAGTACTTCCCGAACGACCTGCACCGCCGGATGAGCGAGCTCGTTCGCGCGAAGATCCAGGCGAACGTCGTGCGGCCGACGCAAGGCATGGAGATCCTCGACCAGTACATGGCGTGCTTCCCGCAGACGACTTACTGCGACACGCGCGACATCGAGCGCGAAGCGGCCCGATGAGCGACGTGCGGCCGCGCGCGTCGCTTGGAGCCGCGCGGCGATGAGCGCGCGCCGTCCGCTCAAGGTCGGCCTCGTGCAGATGGCGATGGGCGAAGAGCCCGCGCCTAATCTCGCCAAGGCGATCGACGGCGTGCGCGAGGCCGCGGGTCGCGGCGCGAAGCTCGTCGTGCTTCCCGAGCTCTTCGGGTCGCGCTACTTCTGCCAGACCGAGGACGCGAAGCTCTTCGCGCTCGCCGAGCCCGTCCCGGGGCCGAGCAGCGACTCGCTCGCCGTGCTCGCGAAAGAGCTCGGGGTGACGATCGTCGCGAGCCTATTCGAGAAGCGCGCGGCTGGCGTGTTTCACAACACGGCTGCGGTGCTCGACGCGGACGGCCGTTACCTCGGCAAGTACCGCAAGATGCACATCCCAGACGACCCGCGGTACTACGAGAAGTTCTACTTCACGCCGGGCGACCTGGGCTTCAAGACGTTCCAGACCGCGGCCGCGCAGGTCGGCGTGCTGGTTTGTTGGGACCAGTGGTATCCGGAGGCCGCACGGCTCACCGCGATGCAGGGCGCGGAGATCCTCGTCTACCCGACCGCGATCGGTTGGCACCCCGCCGAGAAGGCGACGCACGGCGAGCACCAGCAGGCGGCGTGGGAGACGATGCAGCGCAGTCACGCGATCGCGAACGGCTGCTTCGTGGTCGCGGTCAACCGCGTCGGCTTCGAGCCCGACCCGTCCTCGAGCGGGAAGCCGCAGGCCGGGATCGAGTTCTGGGGCCAAAGCTTCATCGCAGCGCCGGACGGGCGCATCGTCGTGCGCGCGCCCGTCGAGCACGAGGCGGTGATCGTCCAAGAGATCGACCTCGCGGAGATCGACGCGAGCCGGATCGGCTGGCCGTTCTTCCGCGACCGGCGCATCGACGCCTACGCCGAGATCACGAAGCGCTTCGGCGACGGCGACTGACGCTCGCGGCGCCCCTGCGCCGGTGTAGACTCGAAGGCGGAGAGCAGGTCGCACCGAGCCCCGGCTGCCATCCGAACGGCCGACCCATGACAACAAGAGGGGATATCGCATGTTGATTCGACGTTTTGCAATTGCGTCCGCGGCGCTCGTGGTCGCTTTGCCTCTAGTTCTGACTAGGGTCGCGGCCGCACAGGATTGGAAAGCCGACGCGCCGGGACAGTCGCACCGGATCGACGTCGCGGCGCTGCCGGCCCCCGGCCAGTCCGCCGCGGACTTCCCGCGGATCGTGCCGAAGCCGGGCGATGCGAACTTGCGTCTACCGCCGGGATTCAAGATCGACGTGTTCACGAAGGACGCGCAAGGCCCGCGCACGATGCGCGTCGCGCCGAACGGCGACATCTTCGTCACCGAGACGAAAGCCGGCCGCATCAAGATCCTGCATCCGTCGGCTGACGGCTCGAGCGTCGCGAGCACCGCGACTTACGCTGAGGGTCTAACGGGGCCGTTCGGCATGCAGTTCTATCCCGAGGGCAAGCAGCCGCAGTGGCTCTACGTCACCGAGGTCAACCGCGTGCTGCGCTACGCGTACAAGGTCGGCGATCAAAAGGCCTCGGGGCAGGCCGAGGTCGTGGTGCCGCAGCTCGCGGACACGACGCAAGGTCACTCGACGCGCGATCTCGTGTTCTCGCTCGACGGCAAGAAGATGTTCGTGGCCGTCGGCTCGCAGTCGAACGTCGCGGAAGACATGCCGAAGAAGTCGGCCGCCGACATCAAGACGTGGGAAGCCGAGCACGGCGTCGGCGCAGCGTGGGGCAACGAGGCGAACCGTGCCGATGTGCTCGTGTTCGAAGTCGGCTCGAACAAGCCCGGCAAGCCGTTCGCGACCGGCATCCGCAATTGCGTCGCGCTCGCGATGCAGTCGACCGGCGACCTCTGGTGCACGACGAACGAGCGCGACGCGCTCGGCGACAACCTCGTGCCCGACTATTCCACTCGCGTGAAGGAAGGCGGCTTCTACGGCTGGCCGTGGTACTACATGGGCAACAAAGAGGATCCGCGCCACGCCGGGGAGCGCCCCGAC
>Ga0134121_10003097_pt1 | contig 14023 bp, 14 predicted proteins | sample KB301_FD_96463 | JGI IMG/M metagenome (GOLD analysis project Ga0134121, IMG submission 96463) | Terrestrial soil microbial communities without Nitrogen fertilizer from Kellogg Biological Station, Michigan, USA - KB3-0-1 | ecosystem: Environmental > Terrestrial > Soil > Unclassified ...
CAGGAAGTGAAGGTCGATGGCGAGTACGTGCGCCGGGTGCTCTCGGGCATCGTTCAGGATCAGGATCTCTCCCGTTATGTCCTCTAAGCTCTCCAGACTCGGCGTACTCGCGGTAGTCCTCGGCGCGACGGCCCTCGCCGGATGCGGCAAGCAGGGGCCGCCCCTGCCGCCCCTCAAGGCGATTCCGGCGACCACCAAGGATCTCGCGGCCACCCAGCAGGGTGGGCAGATCGTGCTGTCGTTCTCCTACCCCAAGACGACGGCCGCGGGCCTCGCGCTGCCGGGGGTCTCGGCCGTCGAGGTGCTGGAGGTGTCCCGCACGGCGGGCTCGGACGGCAAGGCCACAACCCTCGATCCGAAGCAGTTCGCGGCCACCGCGAAGACGCAGATGAAGGTGACGGGCGCGGACCTGACGGCCGCCACCTCGGGCGACCGGATCGTCATCTCCCTGCCGCTGCCTCCGGCACCTCCGGCGCCCCCGGCACCGGCGAAACCGATCCCCGCGACCACGCCGGCTCCGGGGACCACGCCGGCCCCGGCGGCGGCCACGCCGCTGCTCCAGGCCCACTACTATGCCGTGCGTACCGTCGGCGAGGACGGCGACCGCTCGGAGATCTCCAACGTCTCCGCGGTGGTGCCCAAGGCTCCACCTCCGGCGCCCGAGCGGCTCACCGTCACCGCCCGCGCCGACGGTGTGATGGTCGAGTGGGGCGGCGTGACGGGCGCGGCGGGCGGCTACAACATCTACCGCCGCGACGCCCAGGAGCGCTTCCACGGCCAGCCGGTGCACACGGCCGGAGCCGAGGAGCGGAGCTGGCTCGACAACACCGCCCGCTTCGGCCAGAGCTACATCTACACCGTCACCGCCCTCGCCCAGCGCGAGCCGGTGGTGGAGAGCGCCGTCGGCAGCGAGCACGAGGTGCGCTATCAGGACCGCTTCCCGCCGGGCGTGCCCGCCGAGCTGGTGGCCCTGGCCGAGCCGGGCCGCGTCCGCCTCGTCTGGCGCCCAGTGGACGCCGACGACCTCGCCGGCTACATCGTCTACCGGCGCACCGGCAACGGCTCCTTCGAGCGCCTCACCGCCCAGCCGCTGACGACGCCGGAGTACAACGACACCGCGCTGACCGCGGGCCAGACTTACGGCTACCGCGTGACGGCGATCGACAAGACGGGCAACGAGAGCGACCCCGGAGCCGAGGTGCGGGCCGAAGCGCCCTGACGCGGATGACGCGCTTCTACAAGCTCTCCGGCAGCGGCAACGACTTCCTGGCGTTGGCGGAACCCTGGGAGACGCCCTCGGCCGAGCGCATCCGCGCCTGGTGCCGGCGCGGCGTCTCGATTGGAGCGGACGGCCTCTTCGTCCTGCGGCGGGCCGGCGGCGGAGGCGCCGCCGGGGCCACCATGGACTACTTCAACGCCGACGGCCTGGCCGCCGACCTCTGCCTGAACGGCACCCGCTGCGCCGCCCAGCTCGCCTTCCACCTCGGCTGGGCGGAGAACCGACTTCGATTGCGCACCGGTGCCGGCGACGTCGCGGCCCGGCGGATCGACGACAACCGCACCGCCGTCGGGTTTCCCGCTCCTCCCGAGCCGCCGCAAGCCCTGACGGTGGAGATCGACGGCAAAGCTCACGAGGGCTGGCGCATCGTCGTCGGCGTGCCCCATTTCGTCCTCTTGTGGCCGGACGGCTTGGAGACGGCGCCCGTCGGCGAGCTTGGAGCTCGGCTCCGGCACCATCCGGTCTTCGGCGATCCGGGGACCAACGTCAACTTCGTCCGTTTCCCCGCGGCCGACCGCATGGAAATCCGCACCTACGAGCGCGGCGTCGAGGACGAGACGCTGTCCTGCGGCACCGGCTGCCTGTCGGGCGCCGCCGTCGGCCTCCATCTTGGATTGGCTGGATTGCCCCTGGCGGTCGAGACCCAGGGGGGCTTCGAGCTTACGGTGGAAGGGGACCCGGAAGCGGGGAGCTGGTTCCTCTCCGGAGATGCCCGCGTGGTCGCCGAGGGCGAGATCCTGCCGGGGGCCGCCGCGCAGCCGGCGCCGCCGTCCTGGTGCCGGGAAGCGGCTCCCCTCGTCCAATCGTGAGAGATTCGATATCCTTTGGGCGATGAGCGAACGCCCTCAAGCCGGCCGCCGTGTGGCCGCCATCGTGCCGGCCTACAACGAGGAAGCCACCCTGGTCGAAGTCCTGTCGGTCCTCAAGGCCTCGCCGGCCATCGACGAGATCCTCGTCGTCTCCGACGGCTCGACGGACGGCACGGTGGAGATCGCCCGCGCGCAAGGCTTGAGGACGATCCACCTGCGCGAGAACCAGGGCAAGGGCCGGGCCATGGCCATCGGCGTCGCCCACACCGTCGCGCCCATCCTCGTCTTCGTCGACGGCGACATCATGAACCTCACCGCGGACCTTCTCGACGGGCTCGTCGCGCCCGTGCTCTCCGGCCGCTCGGACATGAACGTCGGCTTCCGCCACCGCGGCCGGCTGCTGGACGCCATCTATCCGCGCACCGGGCCGCAGCTCTCGGGCATCCGCTGCCTGCGGCGCGAGGTCTTCGAGGCGGTGCCCGAAAGCCACCTGAAGGGTTTCGCCATCGAGACCGGGCTCAACTGGGCCTGCCGGCAGCTCGGCGGACGCACCACCACCTTCGTCATGTACAACCTCAAGCACCTGGTCAAGGAAAAGAAGCGGGGCCTGATCCAGGGCTCGCTCTCCCGGGTCGAGATGTTCGCCGCCGTCTTCCGCGCCTGGCTCGTCCTCAGCACCCGGCCGCCGGCCCTGCGCCGCGGGATCGCGGCGGGACCGGTGCTCAACCCCGAGCTCGAGTACATCAACTTCTGATGACAGTCCTGGAGTTTCCTCCCGTCGAAGAGCAGTTGGCGCTGCTGCGGCGCGGTAGCGTCGACCTGGTCGATGAGGCGCAGCTTCGTTCCAAGCTGGAGCGCTCGCGCCGCACCGGCCAGCCGCTGATCGTGAAGACCGGTTTCGATCCATCCTCTCCCGATCTCCACCTCGGCCACACGGTGCTGATCCGCAAGATGCGGCACTTCCAGCAGCTCGGCCACAAAGTGGTGTTCCTGCTCGGCGGCTTCACCGCCCGCATCGGCGATCCGACGGGCAAGAAGGCCACGCGCCCGCAGCTTACCCAGGAGGAGGTGGAGGCCAACGCCCGCACCTACAAGCGCCAGGTCTTCCACATCCTCGACGAGGCCGAGACCGTCGTCGACGACAACGACCGCTGGCTCGGCGCCCTCGGCTCGCACGGGCTCATCCGCCTCGCCGGCCGCTACACCCTGGCGCGGATGATGGAGCGGGAGGATTTCAAGACCCGCTTCCAGGAGAACCGTCCGATCCATCTCCACGAGCTCCTCTACCCGCTGGCTCAAGGCTACGACTCCGTCTTCCTCAAGGCCGACGTCGAGCTCGGCGGGCACGACCAGATCTTCAACCTGCTGGTGGGGCGCGACCTGATGAAGGAGGAGGGGCTGGAGCCCCAGGTGGTGCTCACCGTCCCCCTGCTCGTGGGGCTGGACGGCCACGAGAAGATGTCCAAGAGCCTGGGCAACGCCATCGCCGTCGAGGATCCGCCGCGCGAGGTCTACGGGCGGACGATGTCGATTCCCGACTCGCTGCTGTGGGACTGGTACCTGCTGCTGACCGAGCTGCCGCAGTCCGAGATCGAGTCGCGGAAGCGGCGGATGGAGGCGGGCGAGCTTCACCCCAAGCTCGTCAAGCAGGAGCTGGCCCGCCGGCTGGTGGCGCAGTTTCACGGCGAGGAGGCGGCCCGCCAGGCGGAAGCCGAGTTCGAGGCCGTGTTCTCCGGCGGCGGCGTGCCGGAGGACGTGCCCGAGAAGGACCTCGCCGGAGCCTGGAACCTCGCCAAGCTGCTCACCGCGGCCGAGCTGACGCCGAGCAACGGCGAGGCGCGGCGGCTCATCCAGCAGGGCGCCGTCGCCGTCGACGGCGAGCGCGTGAGCGATCCGGCCCTGGAGCTCGCGCCCCGGCCCGAGCCGTATCTCTTCAAGGTGGGCAAGCGCCGATTCGCCCGGGTCCGCCTGAGCTGAGGCGAAGAAGCCCATGCTTCCCTGCCTGCTCGCTCTCCTGCTCGGGGCGCCGCCGCCTGCATCGGTCCACCAGATCGACAAGGCCTTCGGCAGGCCCATCGAGATCGAAATCCGCGACCAGGCCCCGGCCGCCGCCCGGGAGGCGATCGGCAAAGCCTTGGCGGAGGTCGCCGAAATGGAGCGGCTGAGCGACGGGACGAGCCCCGGCGGCGGCCGCGGCCTGGCGGCGCTGAACGCGGCGGCAGGCAAGGGACCCCAGAAACCAGACCCCCGCCTGCTCGCGATGCTCGCCCACGCCCTCGCCTTCTGCTACTGGTCGGAGGGGGCCAACGGCCCCCTGGGCCGGGACCTCAACGCTCTCTGGGGCCTGCGCTCGGCCGTGGCCGCGCCTCCGAACGCCGATCAGACGGAGAAGGCGGCCGCCCTCACGGCCTGTACCCGCCTCACCGTGGACTCCGAGAAGGGCACGGTCGCGCTCGAAGCCGCCGGCGGGCTGGACCTCTGGGGGTTCGCCGAGGGGCTCGCCGTGGACCGGGCGGTCGAGGTCCTGCGGCAGAACGGCGCCGTCAACGGCTTCGTCCGCATCGGCTCCGTGCAGCGGGGGTTCGGCAGGGGTCCCACGGGCAAGGGGTGGCCGGTGGATCTGCCCCAGCCGCCGGGCCTCGAGGAGCCGGTGGGACGCGTGTACCTGCGCGACCACGCGGTGGCGGTCGCCGCGCTGGCCGATCATCCCTTGGGGGCTTCCACGCCCTACCTCAGCCAGCGGACGGGCCGGCCCACCGAGGGGATCGTGTCCACCGTCGTGGTGACCGAGCTGGCAGCGGAGGCTCAAGGGCTCGCGACCTCGCTCTTCATCCTCGGACCCCGCGAGGGGCAGACCCGCCTGGGCTCTCTGCGCCCGCGCCCCTCCGTGCTCTGGTTCATGGGCACCGGCGCCGGCACGCCGCTCCAGGTGGGCTACCGCTGGTCCGACGCCAACCGGCGATAGGGGCGCCGCCGCAAGGTGGACACATGGTGGGCCAGGTAGCCCAGCAGCCAGAGCCCCGAGGCCACGAGGTGGACGATCACCCAGGCCCGCCGCCAGCCGGCGTCGACCGTGGTCTGGATCAGGTAACCCGAGACCACCATGGGCACCAGGGTCAGGAGCAGCGAGGAGCCGCTGCGGCGGTGGCGCTCGACGCCTCGCCGCCAGTAGGGCCAGGCGTGCTGGTGCCACATGACGCCGGCGGCGAACACCAGCAGCGGGGCCGCCAGGACGTGGAGGTGCTGCACGAGGGGTTGCAGAGGGTGGTTGACGACCGCGAAGGGGTCCGCCGGGTGCATCAGGTAGCGCATCCAGGCGTACACCAAGCCGGTGCCGCCGACCAGAATCGTCGCGGCATGGGTCGCCCAGGCCTCGAAGCGGCTCACGGCTTCCCCGTCTGGGGGCTGTGGAGCGCCTGGTGGATCGCCAGCACCCGCCGCACCGCCTCGGTGGTGGCGCGCGCCGTCAGCGAAGCGCCGGTGACGCCGCGGATGCGGTGCCCCAGCGCCAGCTCGTCGTTCAAACCTCTACCCAGGAACTGGCCGTACCAGCGCCCCGGCGGCAGGTAGTCCTCGGGCTCGGCGAAGGACAGCACCTCGACGCGCGACACCTTGCCTTCGGGATCGACGACCACCATCAGCGTCTCGGGAAGGGTCCGCACGATGTGGGCGTCGAAGTAGGCCGTGCCGGCGTCCTTGCCGGCACAGGTCGCGTGGTAGGGGTTGACGAGCGCGCTCTTGATCTCGCTTCCCGCCAGCTTCCGCGCCGCCGCGAGCTGCTCGGGCGTCAGGAAGACGGTCCGGCGCTCGACCGGGCAGTCCCGGAAGACGAGGTGGAGCGCCTCGTCGACTGAGAGGAAGGTCTTGGCCGAAATGGGCCCGGCCGCGAGAGCGGCCAGACCCACGAGAAGAATCCGTCCTGCGGTTCGCCGGTGCATGGCGTCCTAGAAGACGTAGCCCAGCCCGATATGGAGCTCGTTCTGGCCCGTCCGGGCGGCGTTGCGGACGCGCAGGAAGTTGGCCTTCACCACCAGTTGATCGATCGGGTAGTAGTTGAATCCCAAGGTGAGGACGCGCTGGTCATTGGCCGGGTCGCGCTCGAAGCCCGACGGAACTTCGCTCTGGGTGTCGAGCGACTCGACGCGGATGAATGGAATCAGCCGCTGCCGGCTGCTGGAGCGCAGGCTCAGGAGGTCGTACCCCACCTCGGCGTAGGCGCCGCGCTGAGCCTTTCCGATCCCCTCCTCGCCTTCGAGGCCCAGCGCCCGGTTGATGGCCGCCGCGTTGCCGACGCGGCTCCTCACCCCGAGGGCGCGAAACTGCAACCCCCGCCAGCGCCAGTCGACATGAGCCTCGAAGAGGCTCACCCGGCCGCCGATCCGCTTGCCGTCGGTGTCGAGCAGCCCCTGGCCGGAATCGCCGGTGAAGGCCGAGCCGCCGACCAGCAGGCCCGGAACGCCGGTGAAGTCGAGTCGCCCCACCCAGGCCAGATCCTCGGCCTTGGCGTGCGAGCCTTCGCCGCTGCCTTCGCCGATCCCGTCGGCCGCGAAGCGCGAGGCGTCGAGGCCGTTGGTGAAATAGGTGCGGTACCGCCAGGGCCCGGCCTCGCCGTAGACGCCGAAGCCGATCTCCCGCCACGTCGTGGGGATGATCGCGGTCTCGACGCTGTTGCGGCCCATGCCGAGGAACACCGTGGGCTCGTGATACTCGTTGAGCAGGCCCACCGGCATCAGCACGAGGCCGGCGCGCAGGTTGGCCTGCGGCTTCCAGAGGTAGTCGCCATAGGCGAACTCCACCTCGGTCTCGCCGTCCTTGTCCGACGCCGTGACCGCGTGCTCGACCTCGACCTCGGAGTTGAAAAGGAAACGGTCGTTGAACTTATAGCCGAAGTAGAGGACCGCCCGCTGGAGGTCGGCCTCGTCGGAGGCCGTGGACCGGCTGCCGTCCTGCAGCTTGCCGTCGAAGTTGCGGTACACCGCCTCGCCGTAGCCGCCGATCGCGAGACCGTTGCCGGTACGGTAGATCTTGGAGGCCGCCGGCCCCATGCCGTTGTTCGAGCGGTCGGCGGCGCCTGCAGTCACCGCGGCCTCGCCGAGCTTCATCGTCTCGATCTCCTGCGCCAGCACCTGGAGCTGGCGCTCGATCTCGTTCAGGCGCTGGGCGTCGGGACCGGTCTGGGCGCGTAGCGCCTGGATCTCGGCCCGCAGCGCCGCGATCTCCTGTTCCAGTTGGGAAGGGGACGGCGGCTCGGCCGCCCGGGCTCCGGACATCAGCGTACCGATCAGCAATCCGAAAATCAGGGTGCAGCGAATGAATCGCAGCATCTATACTCCTTCATCAGCAACGCCCGTCCTGACGGCCGGGCGGTTGTGAGGGGGCGGCGGGCCTTTCCGTGCAAGGGGCGCCCGCCGCTCCCGGTCTACGGCGCCGGCACACCCGGCGCGCGCGATTCGATCTCCACTTCAAGCAATGGCACGAGCGCCTTCAGCCGTCCTCGCCAGCCGGCGGAGGCGCGGGCGCGCAGGCCGCCCGCGAGCGGCTCCAGGATCAGCACTTCCACGTCTCTATGAGCCCGCGCCCAGGCGAGCGCCGCGTCGGGACCGAGGACGTAGAGCTTCGAGAGGCAGTCGGCGGCGAGCGCCCCGGGCGCCCAGACGGTGAGGCTGCCGAAGTCGCGGGCCGGCTCGCCAGTGGCGGGGTCGAGGAGATGGCCGTAGCGCACGCCGCCCTGCTCGAAGCCGTGCTCGCTGTTGCCGGAGGTGGCGATCGATCCCGAAGAGACGGTGAGCGCGACGACCGCGCGCTGCCGGTCGCGCGGATCGGCGACCGGAATCGTCCAGCTCGTGTCCTTTCCGTAAACGGCGACCTGGCCGCCCAGGTTGAGCACCGCGGACCTCGCGTGCCCCTCGGCGCGGAGCGCCTCGAGCGCGGCGTCGAGCCCGGCGCCCTTGCCCCATCCCCCTTCCTCGATGCGCAGCCCCGGCTGCCGGCGTACCGCCCGGCCCCCGGCAAGCTCCAGCCCGGCGAGCCCGCCACCGGCGCGCGCCTGCTCCCGCTCCTCTGTCGTGGGTATCCGGCCTCCCGTGCGCAGCCCCCAGGCCGCGACCAACCGGCCGATTCCGGGATCGAAGGCGCCGCCGGTCTCCTTCCACCAGCGCTGGACGCCGCGCAGCTCCGCGGCCAGGAGGGGCGAGAGCGCGACCGGCGTATCGACCGGCGCGCGGTTGAGGCGGGCGAGCTCGCTGTCCTCGCGCCAAGTCGAAAGGCGGGCCTCTGCTGCTTCCAAGGCACGGACCGCCGCCTCGCTCGCGTCGAGCGCCGCGGCCCGGGTCGGGGCCTCCACCTTCAAGTCGAGCTCGGTGCCCATCAGGCCCAACCGGCGCTCGACGGTGACCGTGCGCGTGCCACCTGCCGCGGTCGCCGCGGCGCAGACCAGCATCACGAGCGCGGCCAGCCGCGGCGCCCTCATGCGTCCACCACCTCTATGGCCGGAGGAGAGGCGGAGCTGCAACAACCTCCAGGCTGGCCGGGAGCGATCGGCCGGCCGTGGGGACAGACGGTGGGGTGATCGAGGAAGGCGCAGACCTGGTCCTCGAAGCCGGCGGCCACCGGAGTCTCCAGGCCGCACTCCTCGGCCGGGCCGTGATCCAGGGTGCGGGCCAGCAGCACCTCCGCCAGGCGGATGCGCCGCACCACCGCCGAAGCCTGGGTCCTTCCCCGCTCGGTGAAGGCGATGCGGCCGTCCGCGAAGGCGAGGAGCCCGTCGGCCAGGAGCTCGGCCACACCGCGCCGCGCCACCGAGACGCCCTCGCCGTCCTCCTCCAGGCGCTGCCAGAGGTCCGCCAGCACCGCCTGGAGCTCGCGGTCCCCGGGCGTCTCCACCGCCGCCAGCCGGCCGTGCTCCAGGCGGATCTCGCGGGCGGCGCGGGCGGCGATCGACGAATCGTGGGTGACGAGGATGAGGGTGTGGCCGCGCTGGTGCAGGTCGGCGAGAAGCGACATGACGACCGCCTCGTTGACCGCGTCCAGATTACCCGTGGGCTCGTCGGCCAGAATGAGGGGCGGCTGGTTGATCAGCGCGCGGGCGATGCACACCCGCTGCTGCTCGCCGCCCGAAAGCTGGCTGGGAAGATGGCTCAGGCGCTCGCCCAGACCCACCCGGCGCAGCGCCTCCTCGGCCTCGCCGCGGTCGGTCATGCTATGGACGTACTGGGCCAGCATGACGTTCTCGAGCGCCGTGAGATAGGGAATGAGGTGGAACTGCTGGAAGACCAGGCCCACCGTCCGCTGGCGATAGCCGGCCAGCTCCCGGGCGGTGAGGTCCGCCAGGTCCACGCCGCCGACCCGCACCGTGCCGGAAGTGGGCCGGTCCAGGCCGGAAAGGATGTTGAGGAGAGTGGTCTTGCCCGATCCGGAAGGCCCTGTCACCGCCACCCAGTCGCCCTGCTCGATCGAGAGCGCCAGCTCGTCGAGGGCGCGGAGCGACCCGAAAAGGCGGCTCAGGGCCTGGGCTTCGACGAAGGCCATCGAACCGTCCTCATTCGCCCCGCAGGACGCGGGCCGGGTCCAGCCGTTCCACGCGCCGCAGCGCCACCAGCATGGACGAGCCCACCACCAGCACCGCCACCAGGGCGGAGGCGGCGAAGCCGCCCCAGGTCAACGAGAGGCCTCCGGAGCCGCCGCCCAGCATGCGCCGCGCCAGCCCTCCGGCCGCCAGCTCGCCCACGATCTCGCCCACGGCTCCCGCCAGCAGCGCCGCCACCAGCAGCTCGGCGGAGAGGAAGGTGCCCACCCGCCGGCCGGTGAAACCGAGGGCCAGAAGGAGCCCGATCTCCACCCGCCGCTCTCCCACCAGGGCAGTGGTCGCCGCGCCGACCGAGAAGAGCGCCAGGAGGAAGGAGAGGGCGCTCACCGCGGCGAGCAGCAGCATCAGCCGGCGGGTCACCCTGGAGTCCGAATCGCTGACGCGAAGGAGAGGGCGGGCCTCGACGCCCTCGACCTGGGCTTCGATCGCGCGAGCGACGACGTCCAGCCGGCCGGGATCGGCGCGAACGTCCAGGCGATCGGCGGCCGGCTGGGAGATGGAGTTGACGGAGCGCACTCCCGGCACCTTCCGCACCCTCTCCGCCACGCCGGGAGGCAGGCTCGCCGCGCCCCCGACCTGCGGTCTGACCGTGAGGTTGGGCCCGAAGGCGGCCAGGCTGTCGCCCAGCCGGCTCTGCGCCCGGCTGGAAAAGCCGGCCAGGGTGGCCACGGTGGCCGCCGCCACGGCCACGGCGGCGACGATCAGCGCGAGCTGCCGGAAGCGGCGGCGCAGGCTCATGAGCACGAGGCGGGCGATCATCAGGCCGTCGCCCGCTTGAGGATGTCGGCGGGATAGCGTTCGAGGGCGCGCACCACGGGGGCGAGGCTCGCCAGCACGGCCAGCAGCAGGCCGAGCAGCGCCGCGTAGGGAATGAGCACGGGAATCCACGGCACGGCGACCCCCAGGATGCCGCCGCCCAGCAGCCGGCCGGCCGCGAGGCCCAGGACGCCGCCGGCCACGCCGCCGAGCACCCCCAGGAGCGCCGCCTCGCTGAGGAAGAAGAACACCACCCGCGAGCGCGGAGCGCCGATCGCCACCATCAGGCCGGCCTCCAGCCGCCGCTCCAGCACCGTGGCCGTCATCGCCGCGGTGACGCCCACGGCGGCTCCCAGGAGAGCCACGACCGCCAGCGCTCCCAGGATTCCCCGCAGCCGGCCGAGGACGTCCGCCGTCGCCCCGGTGACGCCGGAGACGACGCTCGTCCGCGCCCGGGGCAGGGCCGTGTTGAGCTGAAAGGCGATCGACGAGGGGAACGCCGTGCAGTACCAGGCCTCGTACTCCTCGGCGCTCATGCGCCGGGGATCGGGCCGCGTGTTCCGCTTTTCGGGCGTGGTCAGGGCGAAGACCTCGGCGCGGGTGAAACGGTCCGGCGCGCCGCCGAGCCGCTGCATGGCGGCGAGCGGCGCGAAGGCCTGGTCGTCCTCGTCGCCGCCGCTGGTCAACACCCCCACGACGCGGAGAGCCTCATCGCGTTCTCCCAGCCGGACTTGTACCTCGGTCCCCGGGTGGCGGCCCAGGCGCTCGGCCAAACGGCGCCCCAGCACGACTTCCATCCCCTCAGCACCCTCGCGCGGCCACCGGCCCTCGACCTTGAGGGTCGGCCGGGTGCGCGGCAGGCCCGTCTTCCAGTCCGGCTCCAGGGCGTGGTCGAACCAGGTCCCCACCAGCGGCGCCACGGTCTCCCGCGCCTCCCCCGGCGCCCAGCGCACCCGCAGGCCGTGGAACGGCGCGATGGCCACGATGTTGTTGCGCCAGAAGATCTTCCGTACCGCCGCGAGGTCCGCGACCGGCAGCGTCTCGCCGTCGCGCGCCGGCACCACCTCCAGGTTGGCGCCGTAGGAGCCCATCTCCGCCGCCAGGCGGTCCCCGGAGGCCAGCATCACCTCGGCGAGAGCGGTGGCGCCCAGGGTGCCGAGGGCCACGGCGGAAACCGCCAGCAGCTTGCGGCGGGTGCCGCGGCGCAGCGACTCCAGGAGCAGGCGGCCGTACATGGTTGATCCCGTCTCAGTGACCTGTGTGGGTGGCGGGTACGAAGAGGTGGGCGCCGGCGGCGAGGTCCGCCGCCGTCAGCACGAGGTTGCCGCCCTCCACCCGCGATGCCAGGGGCACGGGGTTGCAGCCGCCCGGCTGGCCGATGCTCGGCGGATAGACCGCCGAGCCGCAGTGCAGGCAGGTGACGTTGGTCCCTTCCTGGTAGTAGCCGCGCGGACCGCAGATGACACAGGCGTCGAAGGCCGTCGCGATGCGTCCGCCCTTCTCGACGGGCTCGACGGGAATGGCGATGAAGCGTACCGGGCGGCCGTCCACCGTAGCCTGGAAGCGATGGAGCTTCGTCCCCTGGAAGGTCGAGAGCGGGATGCGCACGGTGCCGTCCCCTCCCACCTCCACCGGCGTCGCCGCCGACAACGCGGCCGGCGGCTGGGTATAGACGAACCCCAGGCCGAGGGCCGCCACGATGATCAGGCCGAGGGTGGCGCCCAGCACGCGGGCCCGCCCCTGCCGGCGGCTCCCGGCCTTTTCCAGCCGCGCCGCGGCGCCCGTGGCCACGGCCTCCTGCCGCCGCCTGCCCGGAATCAGCAGCATCAGCAGCGGCAGCGCCAGCACCGCCGCCACGAAGAAGAACTCGTTCTTCACCAGCGGCCCCACGGTCGCCATGGTGGTCTCGTTGGCCGGCAGCCACCCGGCCTCCGACAGCTCGTGATAGCCGTTGGTCAGGAGCTGGAGGACGAAGATGAAGAGGGCGATGCCCGTGATCTTGAAGAAGCGGCCGAGGTCGATGCGCAAGCTGCCACGCACGAACAGCACGCCGAACAGCACCGCCAGGGCGAGGCCCGCGAGCACTCCCAGGATGGCCAGCAGGCCGCCGGTCGAGAGCGACAGCGCGGAGAGGAAGAGCACCGTCTCGATCCCCTCGCGGAAGACCATCAGGAAGGTGAAGGCGAAGAGCCCCGCGGCCACCGTTCCCTTGCGCTCCCGGGCCACGATGCGGGCGAGCGACCCCTTCATCTCTCCCGAAAGCTCGTGGGAGTGGCGCCACATCCACACCATCATGGAGCCGACGATGACCGCCGAGCCCAGGTACAGGAGGCCCTCGAAGACCTCCTCGTTCACCGCCCAGCGATAGAGGACGAGGGCGCCCAGCAGGCTCGCCGCCGTGGCCGCGCCGATGCCGGCCCACACCGCTCCCAGATGCCGCTCATACCCCTCGCGGCGCAGGAAGGCGACGATGATCCCCACCACCAGGGCCGCCTCCACGCCCTCCCGCAAGGTGACGATGAACGCTTCAAACATGGGCCGGCTCCTCGCGGCGCGCCTGCGTCTGCACGGATTTCTCGGACGCCTCCGCGCAGGCGTTGCACAGGCCGGAGATCTGCAGCGTGTGGCGCGTCGGCACGAAGCCGTGGGCGCGGCAGATCTCCCCCTGGAGCGCCGCGATGCCCGGGCTGACGAACTCCACCACCCGGCCACAGCCGGTGCATACCAGGTGGTCGTGCTGCTGCCCGAAGTGCATGTGCTCGTAGAGGAAGCCGCGGCTGCCCAGCCGCTGCTTGCGGGCGAGACCGCTCTCCACCAGGAGGTCGAGGTTGCGGTAGACGGTGGCCCGTGAGATCTTGAGGCCCCGCGCCTTCATGGCCGCCAGCAGCTCCTCGGCGTCGATGTGTCCGTGCTGGGAGAAGATCTCGTCGAAGAGCGCCAGCCGCTCGCCGGTGACCCGCTGGCCCCGGCCGCGCAGGTACTGGAGGAGCTGCTCCTTCTCGCGAGCGTTCGCCATGGTTTCAGATCCCTTCGCCCCTATTGAGATTTTGTCTCAAAAGACGAAAGTTATTCTGGACCGCTCCGGTCCTGTTTGTCAACAGACCTGAAACAAAGACGAAGGCCGGCGTCTCCGCCGGCCTTTTCTTACCGCTTAAGCTCGCCGTCTCAATTCACCGCTGATCGATCGGCTTGAACGGCCGCTGGGTGGGGCCGGTGTAGATCTGGCGGGGCCGGTTGATGCGGTTCTTCGGGTCGTGCAGCATCTCCCGCCAGTGGGCGATCCAGCCGGGCATGCGGCCGAGGGCGAAGAGCACCGTGAACATGTTGGTGGGGATGCCCATGGCGCGGTAGATGATGCCGCTGTAGAAGTCCACGTTCGGGTAGAGCTTGCGGGAGATGAAGAAGTCGTCGTGCAGGGCGACCTCCTCCAGGGCCTTGGCGATCTCCAGCAGCGGATCGGAGACGCCGAGCTCGGCCAGCACCTCGTCCACCGTCGCCTTGAGGATCTTCGCCCGCGGATCGAAGTTCTTGTAGACGCGGTGGCCGAAGCCCATGAGCTTGAAGCCCGAGGCCTTGTCCTTGGCCATGTCGACG
>Ga0134121_10003098_pt1 | contig 14021 bp, 7 predicted proteins | sample KB301_FD_96463 | JGI IMG/M metagenome (GOLD analysis project Ga0134121, IMG submission 96463) | Terrestrial soil microbial communities without Nitrogen fertilizer from Kellogg Biological Station, Michigan, USA - KB3-0-1 | ecosystem: Environmental > Terrestrial > Soil > Unclassified ...
GATTCACATTCTGTGTGCACTGTATCACAAAGTTCAGCACATGAAGCCAAAGCATCATCGTAAAGATTTTCGGCATCGAGTGTGTCCTGATGAGTTGGAGTATATCCAAGGTTAGTTAAATAATGATCGATAAATGCAGCACTTGAACCTATACCATTAATGCAATCCTGGCAATTCATATAACAACCTGAGAAATCAATTTTAGAAGTTATTGAATCCAGAAAGTCATTAAAGGTTTTATGACAGGTATCATGTGCCAAATAAGTTTGTAAATATTGTGTCTTACCGGCATCACTGACGCTAAGCGTCTTATTGATATGATATTCTCCCACTGAAAGATTTACAGAAAAGGTGTCGCCTAAAGCTGCGGTTGGATTACTGCATAGAGTGTCATAAAGTGCTCCTAAATTATAATTGTGATGAACGATTTTAATAGCTGTGTCTCCGGGTAAAGAAGCATTCCCGCATACATCAGATAAAGTAATAGTGAGGTCATAAAGACAATCGAAGCAAATGCCAGAATTATCGCTGCATTCATTTGAAAAATTTCCAGGCACCAAGCTATACCTAAATGTATGAAGCCCCGATTTCTCTATCAGAAGTCCATAATTAGAAACGAGAGACGACTCTATGGTATCATTATTCAATAAGTTTATCGTAACCGTATCGGCACCGGTATTCGACGCAAGTGCCTGAAGATTAGACGGAGCATCTCCTGCTAGAGCAGTTGCAATAGTATGACCTGACCCATCAAGATAACTAAGCGATATGCTACCGTTAGGGTCAACCACCATATTTTTAAAATATAGTGAATCATACCCTACATCGTTACCAAACAACCGATCTAATTCTCCTTTATCAGGCTTGCCATAATAATATTTTGTTTCGTGCCCATTTCCCATTCTTAATTCTTTACCTACTCCCCCTTGTTGGGAGATTCTTCCGGTGAGGTCGGGAGTGTAACGTGTTACGGCGAATGAATAGCCGTTGGCATCAGGAACGTATTTTTGTATGGCTGCAGTGTAATCGCTATTGCTGCTAGAGTAATATTTTGAGGAACCGATACTGCTATCCATCGGCGGGGGAGAAAAACCACATCCATTGAGATCAAAATCATCGCGGTTATATTCGTGATTCGACGTTCTGCTAAAGCGGTTATGGAATGCTAATTTATAATCTATCGCCGGAACCGGTAATGTTTGAACCGCCGGTCTGCCCTGGTGATCATACATTGTTTCTCCCACAATCGCCTCCCCAACAGCTTCGCTTATAGTAACTGTTTGACGGCTTCTCAAGCTACCGTCTGCATAGGTCAGTGAGGGAGATCGCTTACCGTCTTCTGCAAAGGTCACCTTCCCTTGCCAGTTAAGAGTAGAATCTAAAGCATTGAGACGATATTTGTACTTAAATAAGGCAAATTTTGCAGAGGTATCCTTTGCACTCCAGGGAGAGGTCTTTCTAAATCCGGCCATTGTGTAGTGCGCTGCTCTAACCCGGAAAAAAAGATAACCGCGAGTATAGATCAAAGGGATATCATATTCACCACCGGTTACCGTTACCCTGCTCGCATTGTTGCGATATAAGCTATCATAATTGTTATAGTAGGTAGTAGGATTGGCAAGATATTTTCTGATCGCGTCACTACTATCATGATAGACGGTCCATTCCAGATCATAGTCTTCGGCACCGGCCAGACTCTTCCAGGTTATTTTAAGAACATTGCGGTTTGAAGCAAGTGCTGCTTTCGGAAATGTTCTCCTTGCGCAGTAGAATTTATATTTCCTATCAATAATGATTAATCCCCGAACCCGAAATATTTTTGGTAGCACGCCACTCCATCCAGTTTGAGTGAAGGTGATGGTTTGAATGGTTATTTTGAACTTAAAGGCATTTGCAAAAACAAAGGAATTACGCATCGCATACTTTTTTACCCTCCCCGTGTCGTAGACAATAGTGAGGTTTTTAAAAATCGTGTGCGGTGAGCCTGGAGTTATGGAATCATAGTATTGGATCTTCACATTGATTGTACATGTGAAAGGGTATTTATAAACAAGATTCGTGTCATCATTAAGCTCAAAAATCACAAGGTCCTTAACGGAATAGGAAGATTCAATGCTATCCCATTGAGTGGTTTGAAATTTATCATCTTTAACTATAAAATTTTTACCAACTGCAACATTGCTACCAGTCAAACTTTGTTCATGTTCTTCTGTTAAAGCATAGCTTGGTAAAGAACGTGACAACCAAAAAAAGATGAAAGCGATGCTTAGGAGTTTTGATTTCATAGCTTATTGGGTATTGCCGGTTAGTTGATAGCTACTATATAAGGATGTTGTCCTTAAGGTATTTCCTTTTATTTGGATAAATCTATTTATGCCATAATCGCGCTTTGGAAAGGCAGAATGGCTGAAAGAAGTAGAGCTGTAAGTAATTTCAAGTTTAGAATAGAACACCTTTTTGTGCGCCCAATCAATATCTTTTTGATAACGTAATGTGCATTTTCTGATATAAAGATTCTGATCTATAATAAAGTCCGCCTGTACGACTTGACTACCTGAATAATAGATTCTAATTCCTTTAAACCCTTTGCCGGCGTCAAATGAAACAATCTTGGTACCGCTGTCTCCTAGCAAGGTATTAAGTAATCCCAAGGATTTTCCAATTGAATCAGCTTGATTATATCTGTAAACGCTAATCTGACGCTCGGTCTGATCGGTAGTAATGTAGTATCCATCCTCCCGCAACATCTCAACATCACCTAACTTAAAATAGTAGTCACTGCCATGCATAACTAAAAGTGAAGACATAGAGTCGGTAACATTTTTAGAATCAAAATCCGGATAGTAGCGATATTTCGCTTGTAGTGTAACAGTAAAGTTGCCTTGATAAACAGCTATCACTTGCCGAAATAGATCTTTCGGGGACTGTGCCTGTACAAATTGCAAGGCACCAAAACCAATTACTATGACAAACAATCTTCTCAATTCTATTGTATTTTAAGTTGGTTTCTTCCCTCTTGAATTGTGACAATACCTCGTTCGGTTTCTTTCTTGACTCTTATGAGATTTCCTTCTTCGTCGTATTCATAGAAGGTGGCATAATTATTTTCATCAAGTGTTGCCATTAGACGTAAGGTTCGCTCGTCATATACAAAGGATTTCATATTACCTTGCGTTGGGAAAATCCGCAAATCATCGAAATAAGTTACTCGGTTAGGGTTGGCATTCAGTTTCACCTTTATAGTGGTATCAGAGCCGGACACAGTTATCAATTTCTCAATTTTTTGCCAGCCATCAATAACGGGTCCTGACGGAGACGCGTTGAAGACATTGCCTGATCCCTGCATAGTGATTGTTACAAGATTTCCCCAGTACGGTTTGCAATTGCAGAGAGTATCCACCTTTACCCAACCACTAAAAAGATATTTTCCTGAGGTCGGAGAAAATTCAGGGATCAACGCGCCATCACCAAGTGTATAACCATGCGAAGATGAACTTACAATTGTCGACCCGGTACTGACTATTTTTTTCACTTCCTCAGCATGAGAATTTGCCACGATCCGCAAGGAATGATTTCCAGTATGTGCCGATGAATCTGAGATGGTAACTGCAGGACCAAGCACATCGAAGAAATCCCAATGATGAGAAATGCAGGGAGTAGTACAACTTAATTGAAATGTATAATCTTCAAAATTATCGTTCGCTGATTGATGAAGCGTCGAGTTATTAGTTACTGCAATCGGTAAACTTTCATTATAACGATATATAGCTGCACTGTGAATGTTTAGTGCATCCTTAGATTGTATTTCATTACCTTTAGCATCGTACAATTTTTTTTCATCTGCTCTTATCCAGGCAGTACTCGAACTGTCAACGACCCACTTATGATTTGTATGGTCATATTTATAGATCGGATTGAAAGATGCATAAGAACCATCATTCTGCACAGAGGGAACAAATTGAGCCAGGGAAGGGTTTCTCAGATCATGATAAGCATACGTTTTGACAGGACGCCATGATCCCAAGATATTTAAGTGATACGGATTAACGGTATCTCCCTGGGCTAAAGTATGACAACTGCTTTCACATTCAGAACATTGCATATAAACATAGCCGACGTATGTGTAACCAAAATGAGCTACGCTCTCATGCAAGTAAGCAGCGTTAGGTCCCTTATAAGAGACGGGATACTTACCTGAAGATATAGGTCCCAAAGTATAATAAGCATATCCCGGAGGAGAGATCGGTAATGGTCCGTTTACGGTATCTACAAAGTAGAATGTACAATTGCCTACCGCTGCAGTCACATCAAAAAATGATGGAATGTTCACATAAGTACTATCATAAGGAAGTCCAGGATATTGAGTCGAATCCTTTACAAAATATGGAAATTCTCCCGCTATCGGGCTTTCTATCCCGAAGGGAAGGGAAGCATTATTGGTAAAGAAACTGCTGCAAGCACTGGAATCAATCACATCACGAACAGTTAATTCTTGCCTGGGATAAGTAAAATAATTTTCATTTAAGACAGCATCGGCTATTGCAGAAATACAGGGAGTAACTGGCGTTGGAAGTGTATCACACTCTCTCGTTCTTACTTTCTTTTCTGTTCGCCATAAATTGTCGTATAACGTTGCATTTGCATTGAGAATTTTAGTACTTCCGGTGAATTTTATCGAATCACCTCCTGCTGTTACAGGATAATTTAGCGATGATATTGTTCCCATAGGAACGCTCGGCATGTTGCGGTAACCCGACCGTAAGATTTTAATCGTGATGGGATAAGAATAATTAACTCTTGTGCCATCTGCATTAAGAAAGATTAAACTTCCCGATGGGTTTGCTGCATAAATCTTAGGAGGTTCATTGTCTATTTTTATACCTTTTGAGAATGCAGCAATTTCATCTCCGGGATGAAAAAATGCATCTGGACTGGCAATTGATATAGCGCCATTTGTAAAAGTCACATTCTTAAACACCGCCCCTACATTTTTATAGGCAAATCCCATCTCAGTATTAAGCCAGTGAGCAGGATAAGTGAAGTTGTAAATTGGTTTACCAAACTCATTGGTTATCTTTGAAAGCAGTGCAACTCCTGTCTCTGAGTCATATAGCAGGTTTTCAGTAGAGACTATAGCTCCGTTTTCAGTCGCGGTTATTTTATCTAATATTCCATAGCGTTTGATTAATTTAGTAGTAGCAGAAGATCGAAAGCGATTTTGCAAATTCGTGATAGAGGGGTAAGCTGAGAAACCTGTAATCGGAAAAGGCGGTACAATAGAGAGATCAATATTAACTGCAAGCCCGCCTCCATTCGTATTCGTTTCTTGCTCCCTCATATCTTGATAGGCTTCGAAATCAATTCCTATATTTCCGCTACTGATTGAACCATCCGGATTTAACAATTGGCAATTGTTACTCAAATGTTTTTCTGTCGCATTATCATCATCCGACTTATAGTGATACGCTTTTGAAGAAATCAACGCTCCCTGTTCGTTATAAACACTTTCTTCTTTAGGCTTTCCGTGCATATCGTTAACTTCCACTGTAAAACCTTGAGAGGCATTCATTGATTTTTTAACATTCACATTAAGTATTTGAAAAATAGGGTTGGGTTTAATTAACAGCGGATTAATATCCGTATGGTCATATTTGACCGGAAAATCCCGGGCCGTATAAAACTTATCAATAGAATAGCCGGGACCCGTTACGGTAACATCTTCATGCTGTAAATTTCGAACTGTCACTTCGCTATATCCCACCGATGCTTCTGGAAACAATGATTCGCCTAATGGTTCTTCAGCATAGTAAAAATTGTTGGGAGCAGCCGCAATTTTATCTTCATAAAAGACCGGCTGACGAAAATTATTTTCTTCATTGCCAATTATGGGTTCATAGCTTGCTACTCCGCTACTGATGATCTTTCCATCTGGTGAGATGGAAGTATAGGTATATTCCTGACCGTAGTCGTAAGAATCTTGCAGACCACCAACCATATTATACCAATTATCTGATAAGGTAATTTTCTTTACTCTGGAGCCACCTCCGAATTTGTTGAAAGTTGGATTGTTCAGGCGAATAAAAGATTTTGCTGTATCTACATATCTTCCTTTACTTTGTCCGCGTGCAACGTTATTAAATCCAAATACTGTTTCCAGAAAATTTGGAAACATCGAAAAGGCAGCCCATACATAATCAACTGGTGAGGCGCCATCGGACAGATCAGAGCCAGGATATGCCTTTTCAGGTAGGTTCAATCTTAAATACTGCCACGCGGCAAACGATATAGGGTTCACATTTCCCATTACTTCTTCAGATTCATCCTTTAATTCTATCCATGCTACATTGGTAGAATCATGACTTGCAATATCAGTCTGATTCACTCCATACGAATCCCAGTTTAAGTATCCCTTCACATACTCATAAGAGGGATCACCGTTGTTATTTACATTAACTAGGAACTGATAATATAAATGCTCTAAACTGTCAATGTATAAATCTCTAAATTCATCCTTTGAGTGGACATATTTAGGGAGGTCGAGAAATACATAGTCGTTATTGTGAAAAGTTTCATCATATAGCTCATTGGAATAGCTTGCCGTTGATGAACTATTAAATCCACGAATCTTAATCATTTGCGCAGCGCGTTTCTGCTGGACATACGCATAGCTATCGGATTCATAATTGATTTTTATTGTCCCACCAGAGGGTAGATCAATTTGACGTAAAGACCAGGCAGCAGCGTACTCGTCTGCAAGAGTTTTATTTTGGACCGTATAAGGAAAATCGGTGGTTGAAAGATTGTCAACATAAGTGCCGAAATGATTGGTATAGTTACCCCATCGGTCATTATGCACCAAGGAATAGTTAGGGTTAGCAAATGAAGCCCCATCATCATAGGTAAACCTATACTTATTAAGTTTTCCCCTTGAACTTTTGCCATAGGTAAAATAAATATCTTTTAAAGTTAGTTTTCCTGAATCAATGTTAACTTCATTAGGCACTCCTTTACAAAGTGCATAGTTATATTCAAAATGCACAGATTTTATGGGAATCGCCTTGCCTTTATTTTTTATTAAGTCGGCTTTTGAATAAAGATCAATATGATCAATCGCTAGGAGTTTATGTATTGTATCAATTCCACCAGCTTCACTCATAACTCCCAGGCCATCCTTGCGTTTACTAAGGAAAAACACTGCTACATAATTCCTGGATTCGATGGCATGCGTATACCATATTTCTTTTTCTCCATATACAAAGGAACCTTTATTGTCATATTTGACAGACTTCATTCCTTCGTTGAACTGTGCTTTATTTGAATGAACGGGAGTTCTCCATCTAAAATTTGCAAACACCCGAGAATAATCCAGCTTATATGCCTGACCTAAATCATCCGGAGTTATTCCATCTCCTGTATTGTCTGAATAGTCAGGAGAGAGAATAGCGGTCAATAAATATGAATGGGCATACGGTGGAATTATTTTTGAATCGAAATAGTGATCCTTGCCTCTATTATTGCGCCTTGTAGTATCATTGCCGCTAAATGAAACTAAATTATTGGTATCAACGGTATTTTTATCACTATTGAACGTGACTTCCTTCTGATAATTATTATAAGCCGGAATTCCATAAATATACCTTTTGCCATCAGGCTTCAGTATAGTTACTTCTGATATGTGATGAAAGGGTTTAGTCTCCCGCAATATAGATGAATATGGCTTATGGATACAATCGGTATCGGGAAGCGTATTTAACGGATAGGTATTGATGTCTTGTCCAGTCCAAAATGTGAAGCCTCATAAGATGTTAAGAATGTGAATACTTGTTGACGCCGAATTCTATCAGTGTTCTTAATAGTACTCCCAATAGGAATAATTCCAGCACCCTTGGTACTAAAGCTATTTAATGCCACAGCATTGGTTCCTTGTCTTTCTATTGCTACTGTTGCAGGGTAAGAAGAGCCTGTTTGATTGTAAATTTGCCCTTGATTAACAGTCATTTCGCCTGCATCTTTAAAATATGCAGGCTCAAATAAAGATGTATTATCTGCCGTCAAGAACGATGCTTTTCCCTTGAATTCATTATTATCATCCCAGGAATGAGTAGTAGTGTTTGAGGATATAGCATTTACATTAACACCTATATGAACAACATTTCCAGGAGCAATGTCTAATCCCGCTGAAGCATTTATGCTTGAATTTTTTGAATAAGGGTCACGTAAAATGCCAAGATCATTTCTCGCAATATGAAATGAGCCATTAACGTCGTTACCACTTGCATTGAAAACATCGAAGGAAGCATAGGGTACCGCCAGATTTACGCTGCTTTGCCGAAATGGAATATCTTTTTCTCGTTCAAAATCAAGCAGAGCATTTTCATCCTGACTTCCAATTTGCTCATATAAAGTTCCATAGCTCGGTCTTGAAAGTTTATGCGTCTTTAAATATTCACTGCAAAAATATCCGCTATTGGAGAGATTTGGAAAAAACATAAGCATTTCGCCACCCACAAGCTTAAAGGTGAATGAAAAACTGAGATTCTCTTTTGGCAACTCGAATGATGGGTAGAAAACAGGTTTAGCGAATGAAAATGCTAAACTAGGATCAACATTCCTTGTCAGGAAAGTTTTTTCTGTGTTGCAACTCAGAGTAATGTCTTGTAACCCTTCCCTGGAGTTAATTCCGCCGCTAATTCCGAGCGAAGAGTGAGAATTTTCACTAAGAGATACGCTGAGACTCGGCGAAACGGTAAGCCCACCTTGACTCGAATTATTTATATCAAATGATGCATTTAGGGGACCACCAATACCACACTGTATACCGTTATCTATACCAAACTTGCGATAATTATTATATGAAAATCCCAATGAGATTCCTAAAGAAACGCTTGGCGAATTAGGATTGTCTGATGTAAGTGAATATCCCATGATTTCAGCCGAAACAGTTCCTCTAATCCCTAATGTCACATTTGGTTTTACATTTTGAGATTCTGTGGTCATCTCACCCTTGAAATCATCAGGTATACCGCGTACCTGCCGATTGATCACTCCTGGATTTATATTCCATCCCAATCCTACCCAGGAAGCCTCCTGGTCAGCAGTAGCCTCCGAATGATAGGCAAGATTTATGGGTAGACCTTCTACATCAAGCAATGGAATATTATAAGTGAAATCTCCGCTAAATAAATCTACATAATCCGTTGTTGTTATAGGAGTGAACTGTTGCATCTCAGGTTGAGAAGGTCCCGTAGTTAATGCCCATGCAACGGTTGGAATAATAATTTGGTTAAGAAGGGCAACCGTAAGAACGATTGACATAGTGCGAAATAGTGTCTTATTTCGGATCATGAGCTATATATTTATTGTTGGAAATGATTGAATTTGTTTACTGGAAATGGATAGCTTAATATTTCTTATTCCTAATTTTTGAGAATTGAATATAATTGCTCTGTCTGCTTGAGTTTTTGAATTCCATTGAGTCGAGTCAGTGACAAATGAAACCGTATACTTAAATTTATTGGATATTGATTCTGAAATTTCGCGATGCAGATAGGCGCAAGGAATGGTATCATTTCCTCTTAAGAGTTGTATCTCATTCTGAATTCCAAAGTCAATATATTCTTCAAAGGCAGATTGCGATGTATCTTGGTCGCTGTAAAGAGTTTTGAGATATTTCCTGGTACTTTGATCAGACTTTGATAACGTCAATTCAAAATAATCCGCATCTTTATAATTATTTATTAAAGTTTGATACTGTGACGAGAGGTTTTGAAGGCTACCAGCTTCGCGGAGCGCCAGGATTGCCGGAAGCAAATATTCAACAGAGACAATTATTCCTCTTGCAGAATCTCTTGTAGTTAAGCGACCTTCATTTTTATGGACGTAATCAAAATATTCTGACAAGGAAAGAGAGCCTTTATCCCCACACCCTGAAATGTACGGTGAGAAGAATAAAAAGAAGATAATTTTATTTCTTGCCATTATCCGTTTTTTAAGGAGCCAGGTATAAAAAATTCAGGTAGTAAGTTTTTCCGTTGCCATCGCTTATTTCAAGATTATAATTTTTTTGATTCACAAATAGACCTGTGGAAGCAAGATCAATATTTATTTTGTTCAGTCCTGCACGAATAGTTTTTGCTGGCAGTCCGGTCAAATATTGTTCAGGCTGATCAATAGGTGAAATGGTATAATTAAGCGTCGAATCAAACGCTACATTATTAAAGGCGATTTTTAATGTTCCCAGAGCAAGGTAGTCAGCCCCATAAGTCTGATCCGCAATGACTCTATAAGAATCAGTATCTTCAACAACGTAATCACTATCATAAGAAGTAGAATCCGCCCTTTCAGGATTATGTGAACCTGAAAAGTCATCAGATGTATCTCCAATGCTAAATTCCCACGTTTGACTCTTGCCCAAATAAAAGGAACCTGCAAAAGCAGATACTTGCCACAAGTATTGCTTTCCCTCGACGAGAGGCTTCAGCTCAACGTTATATTGGAAATTATTATCGGCTGTCTTAAGCGACGCAATATTTTCCTTGGCTATTCGATTATTAGATCCTGTTTCCCATATTTCAAGAAGGTATTCGAGTTGAGGAATGCCCTGTGGCATTACGGGAATCCAAGTTAATTGCGGCAAGGGTGTATTTATTACTTCCTCGTCATAAGGATAAGTAAGAATAGGTAAGGTGATGGTCGTTATGTTAAGCTCTTGACATGAATTTGCTACAATATTTCCCTGAGAAGATTTTACCCAAATGCAAAGAGAATAATTTCCTGCGGGTAACATTCCTGTGTTTTTAAAATAATTTGCTATTTCATCACCTGAATAATCTGTTGTAATAATTTTAGAGATCATTATTTGCCCTGAGTTTTCCCCGGGAGCAAGTGTCAAGGGAGAGGTTTGGCTGTGATAAATTAAAAACGATCCTCCTCTATAGATATAAACCTCAAGTGTGGAACCAACAGGTTTGTTACCAAGATTGAGTATGGAATAATTCCACGCATCATTAATTGAGAAAAAATAAGGGTTCGATGGGTGAAATACAACTTGAACTGTTTGAGCAAATGCAATGCTGATGGTCAGAATCAAAATCAAGATTATAGAAAGCCGTTTCATGATTTTCGAATTTTAAAGTTTAAAAGTCAAATCAGCTGTAAAGAGCGCTGTTGAAGAATATGCAGGTTTATCACTCTCGATATTGAAATATTTTTCCAACACAGCATTCAAGACAAAATGTTTTCCGAAGAACGTGTGAAGTTGCACTGTGCCTCCTGCCTGATCGCTATTAGACTTGAAACCTAACCACTTTGGACCTACTGCAAGAGAAATGGTTTTACGTTGAACCACCGTTCCTATTAATTCCATGCTATTAATAAATGTTTCAGGCGCACCCTTATGGTCGGGAATAAAATAACTTCCCAAGAATGCAATTTGCCGCTTGTGAACTGAAGTATTGAGATAGCATGTCACATGGCGGGTTGTACTGCTAAAGACTGTATCTGAAAAAGAGCTTTGATAGGCATAGTTGGAAAGATTAACATTGCCATTAAACAATTGCTTTCCGATTGGTATATTCAAGGCTATGTTGAGGTCAATAAAATTAGCATTGGAAATACTGGAAGTATTTGATTGTACCAGATAATAATTGAACTGGTATGGCGATATCATACAGGACATAACTCCGAATTTACCAAGACGATAACTGAACTGTGCTACCTGGTACCAAGTCCTGCTTCCCGAATTTGTTACACTAACAAAGTGGGCAAGATTGATTTTATAAGATATATTTAAACTGGAGTGAAATAGTTCTTGTTTCAAGCCCGCTGCCACGTTTACTGTTCCTGGCTGCAACAGTGGATTTCCACCGGTAAAATATCCTTCTCCTATATAGGAAGATTCAAGTTCAAGTTCAGACTTTGTTTTTTTGAATTGATAATCAAGAGTGGTAATCCCTGCTGACTTGTTGATGAAATCACTAATGCTTCCACTTTGTTGTGATTCATTAGGATGTGCAATCATCGTCTTGCCAACTTCGTATTGAAACTTGAATTGCTTGCTAATTGAAAACTTCTGGAGGTAAGAGACCAACCACTTATTGGTAGGATTGGGAAGATTTGTTTGTTGTCCATTCTTTATGAATGAAACAGTTACGATGGAATAACTTCCATTTATATCGCCTTTCCCAAGCCCGAGCAAAAAAACATTTTGCTTAGCATTCTCAGGGAGGATTATCGAGTCAGATAGCGATTGGGATTTGGTGAACCCCAAATTATTTTTTACAACTGCAGCTTTTAAAATGTAGTTGGCGTTATTATAGATTATTGATAATCCCTTGGAAAAATAATCGTGGAAGGTGAGCGGAGAATTTTCAAGCAACTGCGTACCTATGCTTGCTTGTCGAAAATTTAAGGCGCCTAATTTTTTCACAAGTTCATTTCCTAAATCCGGCGCTTGCTGTAATAGCTCCTTTTTTGAAGTTATTCCACGAATTTTGTCAATGCTTTGAATTGCTAAAAGAGAATCTTTAGTAAATTGGTTTTGGATTTCGAAAAACTTTTCCTGAAAGCGCATGAGACTCTCAATTGATCGTTGATATTTATCGTACCACGATAATTGAGTCTGTACTGAATGCAAACACGTAGTATCAAATGCTCGTCCCTGATCTAAGCTGTCCATCATTAGATGCAGTGAGTCCTTTAATTGGTTTATGTGAAGTTGATATTGAGGGTCGGCAAAGGTGTCTTTTAGCTCTGAGTATTTTTTCAATGAATCACTTGCATGAAACTGAAGTAATTTCTGTTTTTGATTTTCTAATTTTCTGCTTACCTGATCCACCATCTCACTCTTTACATTCTCAAGAAACTGTTCACAGTCAAATGACAAATGTGTCTGACGGTAATTAAATGTTTGAGGGATTACAGAAAAACTACTATATGAACTATAGCTGAAGTTAAAGGGAAGTCCAAAAATTTTCGCCGAAGATTGAAGCCAGTATGATTTTGAAAATCCCGATGTAAGAGAAGAACTGTCTATCATTGGAAGATAACCAATGCCTCCATTGAACAGAAGATTGAAATCTGAAAGGAACTTGGAATGATTCAAGGAAGTAAGCGACGGTAATGAATTTGCTTCAATATCAAGAGGTGATTGTTTGAGTGCATCATCAGAAAGACTTTGCGCAGTTGAATCAATAGCTAAACATGATACTCCGAAGAAAAATAAAACAAGAGGTCTGTACAATTTTCGCATGAGGAAACTTTTACAATACAAGTTTATTCTGCTAAAGGATAAACAATACTTGTTAATCGTCTTGCCTCTGTTAACACTCTTATTTCTTTCGAATTTACATTGTAGCTTGTTATTTCATGTAAAATCGTAAGTAATCCATCCTCCCTGATTTTATTTTGATGGCGTAATTTTAGGGTGCCACAATTATTCAAACAACCCCTTTTAAGGGTAATTTTCTAAATACCCTAATAAGGGGATGGACACTTTTATGGAGCATTTGCCTTATTTCTTATTGTTTTAGCCTATTTAGTAAGCATGAGAAGTTAAGGGCATATCCAACCTAAAATTGATCATAAGATTGTTTGGAGAATGCAATGACTTGATACTCTGGGGCACACCGCATATATATTCGAGCAGTATAGATGCTGCGAATGAACTCTTCCTGCTTTTGTGAGCGAAGTGCAATGGCAAAACTATAGTGGCTGCAAGGCAATACACACACCAATACCTCGGTGGATCTATCAATGTAGTGAAGTTTATCTCCTGCAAAGTCCACCTGCATTTGTTCACCGGGATTATGCGTGAAGTGCATCATGGCATCACTACGCTTGAGGTGCCGCATAGGTATTCGCAGAATTAGCTGTATCCATAGCCATCAGGATTTTCTTTCCGGTCTTCTTCCCAAAGCAGCTGTCGAGTTACTCCGCGCTTGTGCAGCTCTGAAGAAAAATATTCCATCTCTCGGCAATGGTGTGATAGCGTTCATTGCGGTGCAACACCGGAATATCTTCGC
>Ga0134121_10003099_pt1 | contig 14020 bp, 10 predicted proteins | sample KB301_FD_96463 | JGI IMG/M metagenome (GOLD analysis project Ga0134121, IMG submission 96463) | Terrestrial soil microbial communities without Nitrogen fertilizer from Kellogg Biological Station, Michigan, USA - KB3-0-1 | ecosystem: Environmental > Terrestrial > Soil > Unclassified ...
CGATAAGTGCCCAGATGAGCAAAGTCCTTTGGCGATTGATAGTTTTCCTCGGAATCGAGAAAGTGCAGATCACTCCAGAGTCCGAAGATTCGCCCCAGCGCCACAGTAGACAATTCCACCGGCTCCACAATCGGCACTTCTTCATTCTTCCGTTCAAACGTAATCGTTCCGCGGCCCTGCGCGTCATGTTCGATCACGATGTGACCGACAATGAAATTACGCTGCGTGAATTCCCAGGTATAACGCTTTGCATCCGTGGTTACCTGCGGCGACTCCGGACGCGGTTGCGCTGAAGGCGAAGCTTGGGGGCGATCGTTGCGCTTGGTTGAATCCTGCGCAGCGGCCGTTACGACAGCGGTGAGAAACAGCAGAAGTGCAAGAAAAACTTTGAAACGCATGCGTTGCCGATCATTTTGAAGACGATTACAGGGAGACGCAAGGAGAGATGCTTTCGTTGCCTTGGGGCACGCGCATCTTGCGCGTGATCCACGGGCGGGACGCCCGTGCCACATTTCGGCTATTCAAACTTGACGGAGACCAGCTTCGAAACACCGACTTCCTCCATCGTCACGCCGTAGAGAGCGCGCGCAGTTTCCATCGTCCGCTTGTTGTGCGTGATGACGATGAACTGCGTGTTGGTCGACATCGAAACCACTTTGTTGGTGAAGCGGCCAATGTTCGCTTCATCGAGCGGCGCGTCCACTTCGTCAAGCAGACAGAACGGGGACGGACGATAATGAAAGATGCCCAGCACGAGCGCGAGCGCAGCCATGGCCTTTTCGCCACCTGAAAGCAACAGAACGTTTTGCAGGCGCTTGCCCGGCGGTTGCGCAATGATGTCGATGCCCGATTCGAGTTCATCGTTTTCATCGATCAGGCTCATCTCGCCACGACCACCACCGAACAACTCCTGGAACAGCTCGCTGAAGTTGCGATTGATTTTCTCAAAGGCATCGCGGAACCGTTCACGTGAACGCCGCTTGATCTCGCGCAGCGCTTCTTCAGTGGCCGCGATCCCGTTCGTAATGTCGTCGCGTTGAATCGTCAGGAAAGCGAATCGCTCGTCCGCTTCGGCCAGTTCTTCCAGCGCCATCATATTGACCGCGCCAAAGTTCTCCAGCCGGTTCCGCAGATCCTCAACGCGCGTTCGCTCGGTTTCAAGATCGAATTCCGGCTCCAGGGTTATTTCATTCGCAATCTCTTCGAGGCTTTGATTCAGTTCATTCGCGCAGGATTCACGCACAAAGCTCACTCGAGCCGATGCTTCCGCGCGCTGCACCTCGATCGCTGCACGTGCATCTCGTGAAGCTGCGGCAGTGCGGTTCATCTCGGCTAATTCGTTGGCGAGCAAATCAGCTTCACCCCGCGCGCCTTCCAGTCGAGCCGACGCGGCAGCAATCTGCTCATCTTCGCGCGCCTTTTCGTCGTGAACGGTCGTCGCCAACTGATCGATTTCCGCAATCGAGCCCGTGAGAGCTTCGATACGACTCGACGCTTCGGTCAACTCGAAGTTGTGACGTCCGAGCCGATTCGTCACCTCTTCGCGCTCACTCTCCAGACGCCGCAAGTCCGCGCTCGTCGATCGACGTCGCTCCGCAGCGCCAGCCGCTTCTGCGCGCTGTTGATTCAGGAGTTCGCTCTCGGCTTCAGCATCGCGTCTGAATCCGGCGAGCACAGCGGTTGTTTGCTCGATGCGTTCCCGCGTGGCGCTCCGCATCTCTTCAGCCGTCGCGGCTTCACTCAAGGTCTTCGCGCGGCTCTCTCCCAACTCACGACGTTCCAGATCCAGCCGCTCGGTATCATCGGTGACCACGCGCATGTGCCGCTCTGCCCGCTCGATGTCATGACGCAGAGTCTCGGCCGACATTTCGCGCGCCATAACCTCGCGCTCTTCGCGGGCGATTGACGCATTCAGCAGCACCACCGATTCTTCCAGGCCGCTCAGGCGAGATTTCGCGTCGGTTACCGCAACTTCCGCAACTGCAAGCTCGGCGGCGAGATTACTTGCGCGCGATTCGAGCTCACGCAATTCGCGTTTGAACGTGAGCAGGCCCGCACCTTCTTCCAGCGCTCGACCATTGCCGGCGTTTACGAACTGCCCTCCGGCAACCCAGTCCCCGTCCGTGGTTACGAACATGTCACCCGTGGCCAATGACAACGCGGTCGCATCATCGAGTGTATCGACGACGCGGGCGTTCATTCGCTCGGGCATGGTGCGCTCGAGCAACATCAGGAGATGACGGTCCGCATGAAGAATGTCTGCGATGCGCGGGCCATCAATTCCCACCGGCACGTACTGCCGGCGCTCCCCCGTGGTTTCCGGGGTTCGCAAATAAGTTAGTTCGTCGATATCAATGTCGACCTCATCACTGCCGCCGTGCAATCCGGTAACGAGGAAGTTCGCGCGCCCGGCATGATTGTTCTTCAACCAGCCGGCAGCCCGAATCGCATCATCAGGCGTCGGCACCAGAATCGATTGCAGCGCCGAAGCAAAAACGCCTTCGACGGCCCGCTCCCATCGCTCGTCTACTTCGATTTTGTCAGCCAGCGTTCCGATGAGATGAAAGTCTTCTCGCTGATTTGCGGTGAAAGCTTCCTGCACTGCCAGTGAATAGTGCGCGCGTCGCTCATCCAGTTCCTTGAAGCTCTCCAGGCGATGCAGCGCACGCGAATGGTCATCGCGCACTCGCGCCTGTTCGGCGTCGCTATCGGCAACGCGCTCGTGCCCTTCCACCACGGCTCTGACGGCGGCTTCTCGTTCAGCGGTCAGGCTGGCGAGTTTGGCGCGGGCGATGGTGACCTGCTCGGCCAGTCTCTCAAATTCGGTTTTACGTTCGTTGTGAGCAGCCGCCGCGCGCTCGCCTTCGCGCGCTAGACCATCTGCTTGCTGCGAAAGTTTCTCGAGGCTGTTTTCCAGCTGTCGAGCCAGCTCATGCAAACGCTCCGCGGCCGCAGTGTGCCGCAGCAATTCTGTGCGGGCGGATTCGATTTCATTCTCGGCATCCGCAACCAGCGCCAGCTTCTGCGCATGAGACTCTTCAGCGGCTCGCAGCGCCGCGGTCATCTGTTCGTTCTCGGAGGTTAGCTGCGCCTCGATTCCGCGCAAGCGCTCGAGCTCAGCATCGATGACCACTAACCGCGCGCTCAGTGATTCAACTTCCTTTTCAATTTCAGCCCGACGCTTGCTGAGCCCACCTATTTGCTCTTCCTGGTAGACGCGTTCACGCAACCGTCGATCGCGTTGCAACGCAGCATCAGCCACGGCCGCCCGCACCTGGGCCAATTCATCTTCAAGTTCGCGCGCCTGGTGCGTGGCCGCGCGGCTAGCCTCTTCGCGCTGGGCCAGGTCGGCCGTCAGCCGGTGTTCCTCTTCGGTCGCGGTGTTGAGTTGCGCCTGACTCTGTTCGAGTAAAGTTGTGAGACTGCGATCCTCAGCGACATAAACCCGGCGCAGCAACTCGCGCAACTCCTCGCGAAGGATTCGATAGCGACGAGCTTTCGCAGCCTGACGTCGCAGACTGTTCACCTGACGCTCAATTTCCGAGATGATGTCCGAGACCCGGCTAAGATTAGAGCGCGCGGACTCAAGTCGCGCTTCCGCCGCCCGCTGTCGCACGCGAAACTTGGTGATGCCCGCCGCCTCTTCAATGATGGTGCGGCGATCCATCGGCTTCGCCGAGAGGATTTGCCCGATGCGGCCCTGTTCGATGATCGCGTAATGACCACCAGCCAGGCCCGTGCCCGAGAAGAGATCCTGGATATCGCGCAGACGACACGGACGATCATTCAGTAGGTATTCGCTCTCGCCTGATCGATACAGACGTCGGGTGACTGAAACAGCTTCACCGGGAGCGAAGTCGAGCGCAATACTGCGACGTTGCCGCCAGTGACGATGATGAGTTGGTTTTGATTTCGATTCGGCGACGGCCGTGTCAGACGGAGCAGCCGCGTCAGCACCCGGAACGGTAATGAGGGGATCAATTGACTCGTTGGGAGCAGCTAAGACTGAATCTTCAGAGGTTGATGTGCTCGCTTCGACGATGGTATCAGTTGATCCGGTCGCTACCGCTCCCGGTTCTGATACGTCGCCGATCTCTTCAAACGCCGTCGCGTTCTGATCGATCTGTTCGAGTTGCGAATCAATGTCTTCAATGTCCGGCTCTACTTCGACTACTTCATCGCGGACGAGGTGCAGCACGACTTCAGCCATACCGCTGGGTGAGCGGTTACGCGAGCCCTGAAAGATCACATCTTTCATCTCGGCGCCACGCAAGTGTTTCACCCGTTGCTCGCCCAGAACCCAGGCGATCGCGTCAGCGACGTTGCTCTTGCCGCAGCCGTTCGGCCCGACAACTCCAGTTATTCCATCACCAGTGAAGATGAGGTCAGTATGGTCGGCAAAGGACTTGAAGCCCGTAATTTGTAGGCGCTTTAGCTTGAACATCGGCATCCGTCGTTTGATGCGGGGGGTGGCGCCGAAGCTTGCATCAAAAGCGACCTTACGGGTACGTCACTATAGAGACAAGCGTACGACATGTCAACAATAACTTGAGCTTAGGAAGTTTAAGTAACGGGAGGGCGCAAAGTTATCCGCTCGGACGACATTCCGGGATCAAGACCGGGCCTTCTGCTGGAGAAGGATGTTGATCCCTTGACGCAGCCCTTCAAGGTTCGTGGCTTGGTAGTTCACCAGCCGCGAATCGAGGAACACGGTGGGCGTGCCGGTGACTCCGATAGCTGACCCGCGCTGCATGTCCGCGCTGATTCGTTGGTCGATCAAGTTGCTACCCAGATCGCTCGTGAACTGGTCGACCTTGAGACCGAGCTGTTTCGCGTAATCGAGGAACACGGGTCTTGGATCATCCAATTCAGACCATTCCTTCTGATTGCGATAAAGCCGGTCGTGCATTTCCCAAAACTTGTTTTGATTGCGCGCCGCCTCGGCGGCATGCGCGGCCATCAGCGCATTCTTGTGAATCTTCATCAGCGGGAAATGATGAAATACGATCTGCACCTGGTTGCCGTATTCCTTCTCGATCTCTTTGAGCTCAGGATAAAGCTGACCGCACGGCGGACATTGATAGTCACCGTACTCTTCGAGCACCACCGGCGAACTGACTTTCACGTTCGGCTTGGCCGCACCCGCAGAGTTGTCGACAACCGGGGGTTCAGCTTTGGCAGACTTATCTTTCTCGGCCGGTGGCGCCGTCGCGGTCGCGAATGTCGTGTCTGAATTCGCAGGCGTCGCGCCGCTTCGCTTCCACAAAAACAATCCGCCAGCAAGAGCGATGACCAGGACGGCAATGATGATGATGAATGGTAGTGATTTCTGCATACTCTATGAATGAACTGCGACGCGCGGCATTTCTTTTCCGTCTCCGCCTTCCGCTGGAGTTAACACGCGCAGTGGTTCAGGCCAATCAACATTGGGAACTGAGTTAGGACCAAAACGCGGATCGCGGCCGCGGTCTTTTTCGCGCAAAGCCTTCAGAACTTTCTCAGGAGTGATCGGAACTTCATCGATACGCACGCCAACCGCATTGTAAACCGCGTTCGCGACTGCGGGCGGAACAGGAAGCAGCGGCCCCTGCCCAACTTCTTTCGCCCCGAAGGGTCCGTTTGGATCCGGATCTTCGATCAAGTACGTCTTGACGTCGCACATCTCCATCGTCGTTGGACTCTTGTATTCGAGCATAGAGGGAAATTTGTGCACGGCATTCCGGTTAGCGCGATAGGCCATCTCTTCCATCAGAATTTCGCCCAAGCCCATGTACACGCTGCCTTCGACCTGGCCGATCACGAGTACCGGGTTGATTGACTTGCCGATGTCGTGCGCGATCCAAACTTGTTCGACGGTGACGATACCTGTCGAAGGATCGACATCGACTTCCGCGACCGCCGCCGAATAGCTGTAGGCCGGCGATGGCCCAACCCCGGCGCCTTTGTATTTGCCGGGCGAGCGCGGCGGCGAATACGAACCGACCGTGCCAATCGTACCGAACTTTGATTCGGCCAGCACGACCGCTTCCGCGAACGACATTCCGATGTCCGGGTTTTCCACGTCAAAGGCGCGTCGATCAGCGAATGAAATATTTTCGATCGGAACGCTGAGTTTCTCAGCCACTGCGATCGTAAGCAATTCCCTCGCCCGCTCGGCTGCCTGAATTGCCGCGTTGCCGGTCATCAAAGTCACGCGCGATGAGTAGCTGCCGAGATCAACCGGGGTGAGATCGGTGTCAGCGGTAACGACTCGAATATCAAAAGGATCGATGCCGAGGATCTCTGCCACGATGTACGCGAGGATTGAGTCCGAGCCTTGTCCAATATCTGTCGAGCCGCACATTACGCAGACGCCACCCTGGCGATCGAGCCGAAGCTGCACGCCCGATTGCGGCATGTTGTTCCAGTAAATCGGCAGACCTGCGCCGCAGATGTATGCGGAACAAGCAATGCCGATGCCCTTGCCATAGGGAAGCTTGCGCGCCTGGAGCGCAACCGTCCCGGCTGCAGTCGTTTTATCGCTCACGCTGGCCAGCGAGGACGCTTGCGCTCCAGTCATAGCAGGCTCCCAGGAAAACTTGTTCTTCCAGTCCGACCCTTTGACAACTTTGTCGATGCACGCGCCCAAACCCATGCTGCCGATGCGCAGGTAATTCGCGGTCACTGAGTTCGACGGTACAAGATGTCGACGACGCATCTCAGCCGGATCGAGTTTCAATTCCTCGGCAATCTTATCGAGATGAACTTCCAAAGCGTAACGTGGTTGCGGCGTGCCGTGACCACGCTTTGGTCCACAGGGAGGTTTATTCGTAAAGACCCGCGCGCCTTCAAACTTGTAGCGCGGCACCTCATACGTAACTGTCTGCAGGGCGCCGGTGTAGAAGGTGCTGGCGACGCCGTAACTCCCGTACGCTCCCCCGTCAAGAAACGATTTGAAATGCATCGCGGTGATCGCGCCGTCTTTCTTCACTCCGGTCTTCACGTGCATCAGCACCGGATGGCGACCGCGATGGCAATAAAAAACTTCTTCGCGGGTCAGTGTGCATTTCACGGGACGTCCTGTAATCATCGCCAATTTGCTGACCACGACTTCATGATTGAAAGGATCGCTCTTGCCGCCGAAACCGCCGCCGTTCGGCGTCGCGATCACGCGAATGTGACTCGCAGGAATGCCCAAAACCTTCGTCAACGCTCTGTGAACATAGTGCGGCGTCTGCGTCGAACTCCAAAGGGTAAGCTTTTCATCCGGATCGAAGTGAGCGACGGCGGCGTGTTGCTCCAGCGGCAAATGCGTATTGCCCTCATAAAAGAAGGTGTCTTCGCGAACCAGGTCAGCTTCCGCGAATCCTTCATCGACATCACCGAATTCGAGCGAGACCTTCTTGTGAACGTTGCCGCCATCGCCATATTCATGGATTCGCGGCTCGTCAATGAACAGACCTTCTTCGATCGAAGTGATCGTCTGCAACCGTTCGTATTCGACTTCGATCAGGTTCATCGCGTCAAACGCGACGTCTTCATCGATGGCTGCAACCGCGGCCACGGGATCGCCGACGAAGCGAACCTTGTCGACGCAGAGCGCATGCTCGTCCTGGCTGACAGGCAGGATGCCGTACGGAATCGGAAAGTCTTTTCCGGTAAGAATCGCGAACACGCCGGGCAGCGCCAACGCTTTCGAGATATCGATATTCCTGATTAGCGCGTGCGGTTCATGACTGCGCAGGATCTTACAAGCGAGCATGCGCGGCAGAACGATATCGTCGGCAAACTTCGTCTGGCCGGTACACTTCGCGCGGGCGTCGACCTTGCGGAAAGGCTTGCCGACTACGTTCAATGGTTTTCCGTTGCCTTTACTCATTCCAATCCAAACAAACTCTCGCGCGGTAATTCCATTGGCTCACCACGCATCCGTGCCGCCGCCAACTCAACTGCTTCGTAAATCTTGATGTAGCCCGTACAGCGACAGAGATTTCCCGATAAAGCTTCTTTGATTTCATCGCGCGAGGGCCTGGGCGATTTCTCAATCAACTCTTTCGCCGCCAGCAAAAAGCCCGGTGAACAATAGCCGCATTGCGCGGCGCCGAGATCAGCAAACGTGTCCTGCAACGGATGCAATTTGCCATTGGCAGCCATGCCTTCCACGGTGGTTACCTCGCGTCCCTCAGCATCGAGTCCCAACATCAAACACGAAAGGATCGATTTCCCGTCAACCAGCACGGTGCAGGTTCCGCACTCACCTAACTCGCATCCATGTTTCGTTCCCGTCAGAGCCAAGTCTTCGCGCAGCACCTCGAGCAGAGTCTTGTGCGGCGCGAAGGCAACTTCGGCTGGTTCGCCGTTAAGCGTGAACGAAATGTGCCACTTCTGTTGAATTCCCTTTTCCAAAGTCATCCGTTGGCGCCAGCGGCGTCCTGCTTCTTCGTCTTGCCGAGGACGATGTTATCGATCAACCGAGTCTGCCCGATAAACGCCGCCAGCGATAGCAGCGCCGGGATCTCTTCGATCCGGTCAACCGGCTCCAATGTTTCAGTATCATTGATTGAGATGTAATCGATTCTCGCGAGCGGCTCGTCATCTATGGTCGCACGCGCTATTTCCAGCAGCCGCGATCCGCTGCGCTCACCACCTTCAAAAGCAGCCGAGGCGTTCATCAAAGCGCGATTCAGGACAGTCCCAGCGTGACGCTCCTGATTCGACAAGTAACTGTTGCGCGAGGACATCGCCAGACCCGATTCTTCGCGCACGATTGGCACAACTACGACTTCGGTTCTGAAGGCGAGGTCGCGCACTACACGTTTGATCACGATTGCCTGCTGCGCGTCCTTCTGTCCAAAGAAAGCAAAATCCGGCCGCACGATGTTCAGCAGAATCGTCACCACCGTGGTAACGCCGCGAAAATGGCCCGGCCGGGATGCACCCTCGAGTTTGTCAGTCAATCCCTCAACTGTAACGTAGGTCGAAAATCCTTCCGGGTAAATCTCTTCGACGGTGGGAGCGAAAACGTAATCGACGTTATATTCGGCGAGCAAGCCGGCATCACGCGTCAAATCACGCGGATAAGCGTTGAAGTCTTCGGCCGGGCCGAACTGCGCTGGATTCACAAAGACCGAAACCACCACGACGTCACAAAGGGCGCGCGCCTCATGAATTAGACTGAGGTGACCTTCATGCAACGCACCCATCGTCGGGACAAAGCCTATCGTGCGATTCTCTTCGCGCCGCAACTTGCGCGCGACCGACATCATGCGTTTACGACGGTTAATTATCTCCATAAAAGAAGGTCAGTGATCAGTTGTTCGTGGTCAGTGGTACGTCGATTACGCAAACAACTGACAACTAACAACTGACAACTGACCGATAGTCAATTTATGACTGTCTCGTCTTGATCTTCAATTCCTCAGCAGCTTCCGCAGGCAACGCATACGATTCCGCGTCTGAAGGATAAGTTCCGTTCCGCACATCTTCTGCCCACCGGGTCACGGCGTCGGTGATCGTTTCGCGCAGGTTGGCATACTCGCGCACAAAGCGCGGCAATTTCCCAAACGCCATGCCCAGCAGATCATGAAAGACCAAAACCTGAATGTCGCAATGTGAGCCGGCGCCGATACCGATAGTCGGCACCTTCACGCTTTCGGTGACCATCTGCGCAATCTCGCGCGGCACTAACTCAAGCACAATCGAACAGGCGCCGGCATCTTCCAGAGCGTAAGCGTCGTCGAGCAGACGGCGCGCAGCATCGGCGGTCTTTCCCTGCACGCGATAGGCGCCAAGTTGGTTGATCGATTGCGGGGTCAAACCGATATGACCCATCACTGAAATTTCTTCGTTGACCAAACGCTTGACGAGCTTAACGCGTTTCAGGCCACCTTCAAGTTTCACAACTTCGGCTTCGCCTTCTTTTACCAGGCGCAACGCCGCGCGCACCGTATCATCCGCCCCGGTGTGAAACGAACCATAAGGCATATCGGCGACGAGCAGCGCCCGCTCGACTCCGCGCCGCACTGCCTTCACGTGAATCAGGATCTCGTCGAGCGTCACCGGCACGGTATTGCCGTAACCGAGCACGACATTGCCCAGGCTGTCCCCGACCAGAATGATGTCGATGCCGGCTTCATCGACAATTCGCGCTGTCGGATAATCGTAAGCAGTCAGGCAAACTAATTTCTCGCCGCGCTCTTTGCTGGCTTTCAGCGAAGGCGCGCTGACTTTTTCCGGACGTTCGGGTTTGAGATATGGCATAGGCTTGGTGTCTGGTTACTGGAGGTGTGTGACGTTGTCCCTCACAACTCAATCGGCTTCTGAAAACTCCCTATAACGATAGTCATTATAGCGGGAAATCTGAATGTGTGGAAAATGACCTGCGCGCGCCGGTGCCACCCTGCAATTCCAACGCGGCATTCATGTTCGGATTTCTGAAGACTACGAATCCACAGCCGGCTGAGATGGCTGCGTACCGTTCAAAAAGGTGAAAAACAGATCTATTGCGCAGACAACCGTGTACTTGGTGACAGGATGGACTTCCCAGGACATCGCGTGCCAATTGCATTTCTTCTGTTTGGGTTTTGTGCAAGTCAGTTGGTCGGGTCTGGTGCTTTTCGCGGCGTTTTCGTGGAAGTAGTCATACAGCATCCAACCCTCAAACCTCACCCATTTGCCCGCTATTTCATCGCTAACCTTCTTGAGCATTTAGGAGTAGTTGCTATCGTCTAACCCTATTCCTTTTCCCATCGGGGAGTGAATTCCACAACGCGATCTGCGCCTTGTTTTTTGAAATTGCCAGCTCGATTTCTGTCCAAAACTCTGCCTCTATCTTTATTGTTAGGCATGGCACTGTTATGACATACTTAATCACTCGCGGAGAATTTTGATGTCATGATTATTGGAGCTGCCGTTCTCAAGAAAGCAAACGCAGAAGGGTTCATCAGCGTGACGCAAGCCGCCGCCCTTCGCAAAGTTTCCCGGCAAGCGATCTATTGGCTCATTAATAACGATAAGTTACATTTGATCGACCATAGGGGTCGAAAGTTCCTAAAGCGCCGCGAAGTTCTCGGCTTGGATCAAGAGATCGGTCAAAGGAAGGCTAAGCGATAAGCGATTCAATGTCAGCCAAGTCTAAGCCTCTTATTGCAGAAGCGCGTAACTACCTCGTTACCACCGTTGCGCAAGCCAAAGAAATTGCCACAAGTTGGTTGGATGAGATTGAGTTAAGCCAAGTGATTCACTTTGGCTTACCTGAAGTTGATGATCGATATCATATCTGGCGCGTACCTTTACTCTCAGTCAACGGGCACAGAATCAAGATCGGCGAAATCGTAATCGACGCCTATACGACTGGCATCTTATTCGATAAGACCACCAAGCCAGAGATGTTGGAAGCGCGTCTTCTAAAGAAGAACGAAGCACGCAAAACGAAGCCCCGACACAAGGATGTGTATCCGGTCTCATCGCTTCGCAACACAATCGGATTAGGCGACAGCGCCCAGTTGATTGACGAGATGCCAGCGGCCTCTGTCGATCTTGTGTTTACCTCGCCGCCGTATTTCAATGCACGACCGGAATACAGCGACTATGAGGTCTACGAACAATATCTCTTCAAAATGCGTCAAGTTATCAAACGAGCGCATAGAGTATTGAACGAAGGCCGATTTTTCGTCATAAACTGCGCCCCGGTTTTACTGCGTAGAGCCACGCGAAATGAGTCATCTAGGCGAATCGCTGTGCCGTTTGATCTTCACCGCATTTTCATCGAAGAGGGCTACGACTTTATCGACGACATCATTTGGGCGAAGCCTGAAGGGGCGGGCTGGGCAACGGGACGCGGGCGACGCTTTGCAGCAGATCGCAATCCGCTTCAATACAAAGCTGTGCCTGTTACCGAATACGTTTTGGTTTACCGAAAGCGCACAGATATGCTTATCGACTGGCATATTCGAAACCATCCTGATAAGAACATTGTCGCAGCCTCTAAGGTGCAGGATGGTTACGAGCGCACAAACATCTGGCGCATCAATCCAAATACTCACTCAGAACATCCAGCGGCGTTTCCTTTTGAACTTGCAAAGAAGGTCGTTACTTACTACACGTTCAAGAATGACGTTGTACTTGATCCATTTGCCGGCTCTGGTATGACGGGGGCGGCAGCCGCAGACAGCGGACGACGGTTCGTTCTATTCGACATAAATCCCGATTATGTGCGATTGATGCAAACGCAGGCGGACAAGTGGCTTGGCCCGGCGGCAGAAAACATTTTGCACCTTAATTGTCATCCACCATCGAAGACTCAGCCACACCTACCAATTGAGGCATAACGATGACTTTAGCTGAACTCTTCCCTGAAAAAGGCCGCATCCTTTTTACTGGAAGCGGAAAAGAGTTTGTCGAACAACTCGGCCTTGAAGCCATCCGAAATTCAGTCCTCAGCGTCATGCTTGGTGAAAACCTTCGGACGCAGACGGAGCCACTTTCTCGCGGGAAACTCGCTATCGTGAGCGGTGCCCTGATCGCGATGTTCTTGCGCGGCCACGTCGAGATCGACAATTTCACAGACAGTCTTTCAGAGATGGCCTTAGAACAATTGGCAAAGAGAGGCAAGGGCCGTGACAAGGTTGCTATCTCGGTAGCTCAATGGGTGATAGGGCTTACGCAAAAACAGATTCAGAATGTCCTTAGAAGCGATCTAGATCAGATCAAGGGGTACGTTGAAGATTTTGAGGGCGCGATTAACGAAGCCGCCGAAAGATGCCGCGAGGATTTTGGTGATGTCTCCATGACACTTGGTTTCATTGAAGACAAAGAAGGGCAGCGCGTCGAGTTAGACTGGCGAGATATCGCAAGACTGACGACGGCGATTGGAAGTCAAACCCTCGCGTTGCGTGGCTCGCATAAGTCCATGTTGGGCAAGTTGTTTGAGCGCTTAATTCTTGGCTCAATGCTTACCATTCTGGGATTTGAGAGAGTAAACCGCGACACCAACAGCAAGACTGAGGGAGTGTTTTGGCTTTCAGATAGCAAGGGCGAAAAGGGCGAGCGTGAACGGGATGCCACTTTGTTAGTTCGCCCGGGCCAATTGGTCTACTTTGATATCGGTTTTATCGGGCCGGGAAACTCCGAAATCTCAAAAGACAAACTAACTCGGTGGGGCCGCGAAGCAGAAACGGCGGATGGGAAGGTCGAGGCTACCACCTTCATAATCGTTGATCGTCTACCCGCAACCGGGAAGACACAAAAACTCGCGGATCGCATCGACGCCGAAATAGTCCAAATGAGTATGGGGTATTGGATGCGAGATTTAAGCGGACTACTACATGATCGCTTCGGGGTTGAGCACGAAATTCAAGACCTTGAAAACGGCGCAATGGCCCCTTACCTCAAAGAGAAACTCTCTCAGATAGCAATCCAGGATTTCCTCTCGGATCTTTCAACTGAAGAACTCGAAGACGAAGCCGAGGACGAAGCCGAGGAATCCCAGGTCGAAGAAGAATGACTTCTTGGGCAGCCAGCCGACTTTCTGGGCAAACGGGACTTTTTAGAATAATCTCCGTCGGCCATTTTATTGGATGGGAGGCTGGACCATGAAAAACCTGGCAACTATGTGCACCGCGATTGTCGTGGTTCTCGTCGCGGTTTTGGGCTGCAGTAGATTCTCAACGCTGGGAAACGTTGACCTCTACGAGGGTGACAATGCGGCGAAAGCTGCCGCCGCGATCAAAGAGAAGATCGGTGCCAGCAAGATCGGCGTGATCATGGCTGAGGTGCGAAAGGACTCAATGAAGATCACGATCCAGGCGCCGGACAATCCCAAGAACATGGACGAATACACTTATGAGAAGGGTCGCGCCAGCGGTCCGAAGCCAGTCCAGGCGATGAGTTTTGGCAATCTCGAGATGACTGCCGACAAGTATCATTTAACGGACTTCAACGAAATAAATTTTGCGGCAATCCCGGAGACTGTCAAGAAAGCAATTGCTCGTTCGGGCCTCGAGAATGGCAAGGTGGACGTAATCTCAATGGATCAGGAATA
>Ga0134121_10003100_pt1 | contig 14016 bp, 8 predicted proteins | sample KB301_FD_96463 | JGI IMG/M metagenome (GOLD analysis project Ga0134121, IMG submission 96463) | Terrestrial soil microbial communities without Nitrogen fertilizer from Kellogg Biological Station, Michigan, USA - KB3-0-1 | ecosystem: Environmental > Terrestrial > Soil > Unclassified ...
CTCCCACTATGACAACAATTACAGCGGCGCGGTCAGGCGGTTAGGCCAAATTGAAGCGCAGCTGGCATCGTTGCCAAAGGATGCCCCGGGATTTCAATTGAAGGGTCTCCGGAACGAAGAGTTGATCGCGACGAATTCTGTCATCCTCCACGAGGAATATTTCGGCATTCTCGGTGGAGACGGAAAAGCTTCCGGCACACTGCAGCAGGGAATTGCGCGCCAGTTTGGAAGTTTCGACAAATGGGACCAGGATTTTCGCGCGGTTGCCGGGGCGCTGGGCGGCGGCAGCGGCTGGGCCATTCTCAGTTTTAATTTCAACGATGGAAAACTGCACACGTACAGCGCGTTCGATCACACGGACAACGTCGCCTTTGGCCGGCCCATTCTCGTGGCGGATATGTTCGAACATGCCTACCAGATGGATTTTGGCGCTGCTGCCGCGAAGTACGTCGACGCATTCATGCAGAACGTAAAGTGGGAAGAGTGCAGCCGGCGCTACGATGAAGCTGTGAAGATTTACGCCAGCTTGAAGCACTAAACGGCCGGAGGCGTCCATGAAGCGGAATTCGTATGTACTGATTGTGCTGGCCCTGATTGCGGCAGTGGCTATCGTTTCGGGCACCATCCTCATTGAGGCTCAGACCGGTTTCACAGCACAGCCACTGCCGCCCTTGGCACAGGCGGTCGCGATGGCCGCCGCTCAGGCAAATGGCCAATATGTGGGATCCGCGCAATGCGCGTCCTGCCATCAGGACCAGTACCAGCGGTGGACGAAAACCCGCATGGCGAACGTGGTGGTCGATCCAAAGGTGCATCCCGAGGCGATCATTCCGGATCTGTCCAAGCCGGATCCGCTCCTCACATTCAAGAAAGAAGACATCGCCTTTGTCTACGGCAGCAAATGGAAGCAGCGTTATTTCACAAAAGTCGGCGACGATTATTTCCCTCTCGGTGCGCAGTGGGATGTGCAGCATAAAATCTGGCGTGCGTACCAGGTTGCGAATGGCACCGACTGGTGGACCAAATTCTATCCCGGCGGCAATGCCACGCGTCCCACCGGACCGCTCTGCGATGGTTGCCATTCCGTGAACTACAACATTCAGACCAAGACGGTTACGGAATGGAATGTCGGATGCGAACGGTGCCACGGCCCGGGCAGCGCGCACGTGGCGCGGCCGACGGCGGCGAATATCGTGAATCCTGCGAAGCTCGACAGCGTTCATGCAAACGACACCTGCATTCAGTGCCATTCTCAGGGCCAACCGAAGACGAATCCAATTGACGGGAAGTACTATGACTGGCCCGTGGGTTTCCGCATGGGTCTGAATTTGAGCGACTACTGGGAGCTGGAAGAACATACCCTGGGAACCACCACGTTTACGCACTATGGCGATGGCACGGCGCACAAGAATCGCATGCAGGGGAACGACTACGTCCAGAGCCTGATGTATTCGCGTGGCGTGACCTGTTACAACTGTCATGACGTTCATGGCACCGGCAACAACGCCGATCTCCGGAAGCCGGTCGCATTGAATCAACTGTGTCTCACCTGTCACGGAGTAGGCGCGGATGCGGGGCCGCACACCACGACGCTGGAATCGCACACCCATCATGCGGCGGCGAGCGAAGGCAGCCAGTGTGTGGGATGCCACATGCCGAAGATCGAGCAGACTATCGCCGACATCAATGTGCGCAGCCATACGTTCAAGTTCATCTCGCCGGTATTGACGGATTCGCTGAAAATCCCGAATTCGTGCAACAGCTGCCACACGGACAAATCCACGGAATGGGCGATCACGGAGTTGAAGAAGTGGCCGGAATTCTCGCCGTGGCGGGTTGCCAGATAGCAGCTGGGACAACCAGTGTCGGACATCGGCGGCAGACTCTACTGGAGCGGTTAGACGACCACTTCTCTACCCGACATCGCCCGTCGAATTTCGGCAGTAAAGCGGTCGGGATTGAACTCCGCTTTTTCCATGATCGTTGTTACGTTTCGACTCAACTTTGTGCGGTCGTCGTTGGTAACCTGTTTTGCGGTGACTACCACGATCGGGATCCGAGCCGTATCGGGATGTTCGTTTAGCGCATCGACGACGTCGAAGCCATTTATGTCAGGCATCAACAGATCGAGTACGATCACATCCGGCAGTTCCCGCCTCGCCGTATCGATTGCCTCGCGACCGCCGTATGCGCGCAGCACCTTGCTGGCCGGCCCGAGAATGCTAATGGCGAACAGTTCCACTGCCTTGGAATCGTCATCAACAATCAGAACTTTGAGGGTCTTGCCCTGGGAGAGGGGAAACAAACCGAGATCGACGAGCGACTCGTATAGCTCCTGACGGGAGACCGGCTTTTGCAAAACTGCCGAGGCGCCTAGCGTGAATCCCTTGTTGGCGTCTGCCACAATCGAAATAATCACGACCGGTGTTCGCCGCAGTTCTGGAATCAGCTTGAGACGACAGAGGAATTCCCATCCTTCCATTTTCGGCAGCAGAATGTCGAGGGTGATCAGCGATACCGGCTGTTGCATCGCCAGCACCATGGCGGCTTCGGCTGAGCTGGCGTGCAACACTTTAAAGCCTTCCGCCTCCAGGTGAACTCGGAGCAGTTCCGCGGACTTATAGTCGTCTTCTACAACCATCGCAATTGGCGCGCCCGACAATCGTTCGAAAGGCGTGGAGCTTGACACTTCGGTCGCCGTGACCGCCTCCTGCGCCGGATCCCGCATCGGTAGCCATATCGTGAAACAGGAGCCTTCACCCGGTGCACTTTCGACCGCCACCGCGCCATCGTGCAACTCGGTGAGGAGCTTCACCATGGCCAGTCCCAATCCGGTTCCCTCGAATTTTCGCGCCAGCCCGCTATCGATCTGACTGAAAGGCTTAAACAGCAACTCCCATGCGTCGGCTGGCATGCCAATTCCGTTATCAGTGATGCTGATCTTGAGGAATTTCGTGAACTCACTGCTGGCCAACGGACAGATTCTGCTCATCCAATTGCCCTGCAGCTGGCCGACCTCGGTGCGCGGGACACACTCCGCGCGCAGAATCACATGACCTCCATCAGGGGTGAACTTCACCGCATTAGAGAGGAGGTTGTACACAATCTGTTTGACCTTGCGAGCGTCCGCATGAATCGACCCCAGCTCTTCGGCTACATCCATCTCCATGCGGATACGGTGTGCCGCGGCCTTCTCTCTGACGATGGATAGGCTGTTGGCCAGCGTTGAGGATATCGGTACGGGCTCCAGGTCGAGCGTCATTCGGCCAGCTTCCACCTTGGACAAATCCAGAATGTCGTTAATCAGGGACAGCAGATGCTTGCCGCTGCCAAAAATGTCGCCGATGAAGCCGCGCTGTTTCTCGGTCATCTCGCCCAACAGGCCGGCTTGAAGTACCTCGGAGAAGCCGATGATGGAGTTCAGCGGCGTTCTCAGCTCATGGGACATATTTGCGAGAAATTCCGACTTCATGCGGCTGGCGTCTTCCAGTTCGGCGTTCTTATGCTGCAACGCCTGTTCGGCGAGCCTGAGGTCGGTTACATCACGTGCGGCGGCGAAGACGCCTTGCAGACGCCTGTCACGGTCGTGGAAGGTGGATGCATTGTAAGAGACTACGGTGAGCTTGCCATCTCTGGCCCTGGCAGTGAGTTCATAGTTGGTGACTTTCCCCTCTGTCAGCACGCGTTTGATTCCGGCCTCAGCCCGGGCGGAATCGGTGAAGTAGTTCTTGAACGGGGCGCCAATCAGTTCATCGCGCGTGCAACCTGTCAGTTCCTCCGTCTGCTTATTGACGTCGGTAATGATGCCACGTGTGTTGGTCGTCATCAGAGCGTCGATATTGGACTCGATGAGCGACCGTGTATAGAACTGCTGATCGTGCAGCCGCTGGTCGAACTTTTCCCGCTCCTCTTCGACCTGCTTGACGGCCGTATTATCGGTTCCAATCCAAAGGTAGCCGATGATGTTGTCATGGGTATCGCGCAGTGACGTTACGGACACCAATGCGGGAAATCGGCTCCCGTCTTTCCGGATTTTCGTCACTTCGTAGACATCCTCGATCCCGCGCGAGGCCTTAAAAACAAGGGCTTCCAATCCAGGAGCAATCGGGGTGTGGAATTCGAGACTCAATGCTGCAGCGCGCGCAATCAGTTCCTGTGAATCGTGAATGGCCACCGGAGTAATCTTGTTCAGTACTTCAGCGGCGGTATAACCCAACATCCGCTCCGCGCCCACGTTAAAGATCTGGATGACCCCCCTTGCGTCTGTAGCAATACTGGCAAAATTCGCACTATTTAAGATCGCGCTTTGCAGGGCTCCCGCCTTAAGCAGTGCCTCTTCCGCGCGCTTGCGCGCGGTATTGTCGGTGCCAATCAACAAGTATCCGATGATGGCGTCCTGTGCATCGCGAAGCGCCGTCACGGACACGACCGCCGGGAACCGGCTTCCATCCTTGCGGATGTATGTCAGTTCGTAGATATCTTCGATTCCTCGATAGGCCTTGAAAACCATCGCTTCAAAACCTGGCATTATCATGGTTCCGAGTTCGGCGCTCAGCGCGCCTGCGCGCTGGATCAATTCCTGGGGATCGGAAATATCGGCCGGTGTGATTTGGTTCATCACTTCCGCTGCGGTGTAGCCCAACATTCGCTCGGCGCCCACATTAAAGATCTGGATGACGCCCTTCGCGTCCGTGGCGATGCTGGAGAAATTGGCGCTGTTGAAAATCGCACTCTGCAGGGCTCCCGCCTTGAGTAACGCCTCTTCCGCCTGTTTGCGGGCGGTGTTGTCGGTGCCGATCAGCAGGTATCCAATAATGGTGTCCTGTACATCGCGGAGCGCCGTTACGGACACCACGGCCGGGAACCTGCTGCCATCCTTGCGGATGTATGTCAGCTCATAAATATCTTCGATCCCACGCGAAGCCTTAAACGACAATGCCTCAAAGCCGGGCGTAATCGTAGTTCCGAGCTCGTCGCTCAAAGCTGTGGCGCGTCCGATCAATTCGTGCGGATCAGAAATATCGGCCGGCGTAATCTGATTCATCACTTCGGCGGCTGTATAGCCCAGCATCCGCTCGGCGCCCACGTTGAAAATCTGAATCACGCCCGTGGCGTCGGTGGCGATGATCGAGAAGTTGGCGCTGTTAAAAATCGCGTTCTGGAGAGCTCCTGCTTTGATCAGCGCTTCTTCCGTGTGCCAAACGTCGGTGTTGACGTCGGCCGGGTCGGCAGATTTCCTTGTGTTCACTTTTCAAACATCCATTTCTGATTCTGACCGTAAGTAGCTTTGCTAGGGAGGATAAGCGCAGGACGCCGCACCGGACTGTTCATTCTTGCACACGGATGGACACCGGGAACAGAGGCGTGGAGTTTCCGTTACCGGAGCTCTACGTTAACAATTGGGGAGTTGCGGCGTCCAACTCGGCGTTTCGACTTTCGAACCAGGAGACGACTCATGAAACCTGACCTCTACACAAAAGCGGTGTTAACCGTCATTGCCGTTTGTCTTGTCTGGATCTCCATCGGTAACGTTGTATTTCCACGTCCTGTGGAAGCGCAGAATCAAAATCCGACGCTCGTAAAAGTCAGCGGCTTCACTTCCGATGCTTTATCTCAATTGATAATGACGAGTTCGCCAGGGTTGTCTCAGACAGGTGTCCCGGTTGTCGTTGTGAATAGTCCGATAGTGAGGGTCTCCCCGAAGTAGGACCAATTTTATCGTTTCGGCTCGGAACATTGTCAAAATGGCCGGTTGCCACTTCAGCGTACCAGCATTCCTTGCGAGAGCCAGTGGGGAAGGCCATTCAGAAGATCCGTGGTTGTAGGCATGTCAACTGGGCGAGAAAAGTAATATCCCTGGCCACATTCGCAACCAAGATCCCGCAGGATGTTCAATTGTCCAACCGTTTCAATGCCTTCAGCAGTTACGTCAAGCCCGAGACTATGTGCCAGCACGATGATTGTACGGACGATTTCGATTTTGTCGTGCTCGGTTTCAATTCCGCTGACGAACGAGCGGTCGATTTTCAGTGTATCGATCGGGAAGTTGTGCAGATAGCTCAACGACGAGTATCCCGTGCCGAAATCGTCGATGCCAATGCGCACCCCGAGTGACCTTAGCTCCGTCAAGTGGCTACGCGCCAATTCGGAGTTCTGCACTAACATGCCTTCGGTGATCTCGAGTTTAAGCGATGTGGGGGCCAGTCCTGTCTGCTCGCAGATCTCCTGGATCTGCTCAACGAGATCTTTCTGCATGAACTGTCGAGGCGAAAGATTCACTGAAACAATAAGTGGGACGCCACCACGATGTTGTTGCTGCCATGACCATGCGTGACTGCAAGCCTGTTGCAAAACCTGCCGCCCGATAGGAAGAATCAGTGCGGTTTCTTCGGCAGCAGTAATGAACTCCTGAGGTAAGACGATTCCCAAGGTGGGATGCTGCCACCGAACGAGGGCTTCGAAGCCTATGATCGCACCGGATTCGAGCGAAACAATCAGCTGGTACCAGTTCATGAACTGGTTCTTATCCACACCCTGGCGAAGATCTGTTTCCAGGATCAGACGGGCAACGGTGCTATCCCGCATGCTGGGTTCGAAAACTTCGATGCGGCCGCGACCCAACGCCTTCGCCTGATACATCGCAGTATCGGCGTCGCGGATAAGATCGTTCGGGTTTTCGAAGCCCGTTATGCTCAAGACGATTCCAATGCTGGCGCTTGTGAAGACTTCGCGGCCGGCGATGTGAAATGACTCACTGAGAGAACCAATCAGCCGCTCTCCGGCCTGGATCGCGTCTTCGGCAGTTTTAACGTCATCCAGTAATATGGCAAACTCGTCTCCTCCGAATCTGGCCAGAGTTCCCTCACCTACACGAGACACCGTATCGGAAGCTCTGAGGTTTCGTTCCAGGCGCTGTGCGATCGCAATCAGCAACTGGTCTCCGGCAAGATGCCCAAGGCTGTCGTTGATCAGCTTGAAGTGGTCGATATCCACAAACAGGACTGCAAATGCCGAGCTGGGAAAACGCTTTGCCCTTTCGGCGAGACGGCCCAGACGGTCCATGAAGAGAACGCGATTCGGAAGGCGTGTCAGCGGATCGGAAACCTTCCCCGGTGTAATATCGGTCTGCGACCCCGCGATCCGATGTGCTTTTCCGGAGCTGTCTCGCAGAGCCATTCCTCGGCTGAGCATCCAATGGTAAGTGCCGTCACGATGCAGCATTCGGTGCTCGTTCTCAAAGTGCGGGTCAATGCCGTCGAGGTGCGCCTGAAGATCCCTGTCCATCTGGCTCCGGTCCTCTGGATGGATCCGGGACAACCATTCTTCCGGTTTGGAGATAAGGCTGTATTCACTATGGCCGAGCATCGCCTTCCATCGTGAAGAGTAAAATATCTCGCCGTTTCGCAGATTCCAGTCCCAAATTCCATCATTGGCCCCTGTCACCGCCAACGCATACCGGTCTTCGCTTTCACGGCGCAGTTCTACAGCGCGCTTCAGCGAAACATGGGTTTGAATCCTGGCCCTGGCGACCGGGAAATCCACGGGCTTCGTGATGTAATCATTGGCCCCTGAATGCAATGCGAATACGATGTCTGCGGTGTCACTCAGCGCCGTGACCATGATGACTGGCAGATCCGATGCTGAATGTTCCGTTCGAATCGCTTTCAGTACTTCCATGCCGCTCATCTCGGGCATATCGATGTCGAGGAGGACCAGATCGAAGGAATTTTCAGCAATCTGTTCCAGGGCCGCGTGGCCACTGGAAACCAGAGTAGTCTCATATCCGTGCCGCGCAAGACGCCGTCCAAGCATGTCACGGTTGGAATCACTGTCGTCAACAATGAGTAATCTTCCCGAACCGGTAATCTCCAATTCACTTTCCAATGGTCACCGGATTCTCCGACAGAAAATGTTGAATTTTCCCCATCAGCGAAGCGAAGTCCACAGGTTTTGTCGCGACGTCGCTGCATCCGTCCGCTATTGCTTTTTCCCGGTCGCCCGCCATGGCGTGCGCGGTCAGGGCAATCACTGGAATATGTCCGGTTCGAGAGTCCGCCTTCAAGGTGCGGGTGGCTTCCCACCCATCAATCTCAGGCAGATTCATATCCATCAGAATAAGGTCGGGGCGATAGCGGATCGCGCAATCTATTCCATCGCGGCCATCTACCGCCGTGTAGATGTCAAAACCGCGGCGCATCAGGCGCCGGGAGAGCATGTCGCGATTCATCTCGTTGTCCTCCACGATCAGGATTTTAAACATGAGAGGGTTCAAGTCTTTTTTTGTCATTAGCGGGGAGGTCACGTGTCCCGCGGCACTTCTGGACGGCTGCCTGGAACGCCACGGCATTCAATGGTTTTGTGAAATACTCAGTTGCTCCCATTTTGAGGCCCCTTGGTTTTTCGTCGACAATTGTGACAAGAAACACCGGGATGCTACTCAATTCGGGATCGCTTTTCAGGTTGGTCAGTATTGTCCAGCCGTCCATACCGGTCATCTGAACGTCAAGCGTCACTAACGCCGGATGATACCGCTTCATAGCCGCGATTCCTGCTTTGCCCGAATTGCATTCGATAGTGCGGAGCCCCAGTTTATTCAGCATCCTCGAAAGCAATTCGCACGTGTTGGAATCGTCATCAATAATGACCACTAAATCCTCACCGTGGAGGGGAAAGTCCGGGACCGAATCCATGGTGGCAACTGCGCTTTCATCATTAATTTGTGGCGGCTCATAATTCAGTGGAATCTTCATTGTGAACGTCGATCCAATGTCGGGTAAGCTGACGACTGTCAAATCTCCTCCAAGCATGCGGCTGAATCTCCGGCTAATAGGCAATCCCAGTCCCGTCCCTCCATACTTCCGTGTTGTGGAGGCGTCGGCCTGCACAAACGGTTCAAAGAGCAGTTCGATGAGTTCGTTCGGAATCCCGATGCCGGAGTCTTCAACGCTAACGAGCACGCAGCCCGTTTGTTCTTCCTGACCGGCAGTTACGGAAATCGATCCGGATTTCGTAAATTTGCACGAGTTGCCCAGAAGGTTAATCAGGACTTGCCGTACCTTAGTCGGATCCGTGTACACCGTGAGTCTGTCCGGCAGGTTCAGCGTCAGGGTATTGGAGTTTTTGGAGAGGAGTGACGCGATTGTCGAAGCCGCTTCCCGAACGACAGCGGTCAGATCGAAGGTCTCGGGGGACACCAGGACCCTGCCGGCTTCAATTTTGGAAAGGTCGAGGATGTCATTAATGACGGACAGGAGATGTGTCCCGGCTGTCTGAATCCGAGCCAGATCCTTCAGGTGTGAGACGGAACCCATGTCTTCCAGCTCTTCCTGCAGCAATTCGCTGTAGCCGATGATGGCATTCAGCGGCGTCCGCAGCTCATGGCTCATGTTGGCCAGAAACGCGCTTTTTGTCCGGCTGGCCTGTTCGGCAAGTTCTTTTGCGCCTCGCAGGTGTTTCTCCGAAATCTCCAGGGCCGTAGCGCGCTCTTCTGCTGCGCGGCTTCGTTCCGCCACGCGATGCTCAAGATCCAGGTTGAGTGAATTCAAATCTGCCTGAGCCTTCTGAATGTCGCCAATCATCCGATTGAACCCGTCCACCAGTTCTCCCAGTTCGTCCGGTGATCTCTGGGGTACTCGAAGGGAATAGTCGCGCCGGACAGACACGTCGTTCATGGCGGCTCGCAGGTCCACTATGGGGTCGGTGATCAACTTTCGGAGTCTGGCGGATAGAAGAAATGCGACGGTGGCGGAAGCGAGCATCAAAGCGCCGACAATCGCCAGATAAGCCACGAGTCGCTGCCAGAAATCACTGTCGTCCGCCTCGATCAAAACCGTCCCAACGGTCTTACCTTCGAGGATGATCGGAGATTCCGCACGAATGAAATTTCCCGGGGATTTCGATTTGATCTCGGAGAGACGCCGCGAAGACTCCGACCGGTTGCTGTAGGTGGCGAAAACCTCGCCGTTGGCATCAAATATGATCGCTGAAACAACGGATTGACGCGCGCGGAGCGCCCCCAGAACTCTTGCGGCCGATTTAACATCGCCGAAGGTCAGCGCAGCGGCACTGTTATCGCCAATTATTCGTCCTTCCGTGGCGAGTGCTTCACGCATCGAAGAGCGGTAACGGATGAGGTCGTAAGACAAAAAGCCTGCCGTCGACAATGCCAAAGCCGCACAGCTCGTGGTCATCGAAATGAACATGAGCTTTTTCTTAATCGACCAGTTTCGAGTCATGAATTCTCTTAGTCTTATCGGTATTTCCAGTTCCGGACGTTAGCCCCGGAGGAAGTTTTGGCCCACATCGATAATGCCATTTGTTCAGCGTGCCGATAACAGACTGACGCAGACCTTCGACTTGGATCGCAATTTCAAACGGGTTTCACGGCTCGAAATGGAGAATTCTTATGGTTCGGTTATTCCGATTCGTTCTGCTGGGGGGGATGGCAGTTTTAACGGTGGTGATATCCGCTGGTCCGGCTATCGCACAAAAGGGCGACGGCGATTCCCAGAACCTGGATCCTTTTTCCATGTCGATTGAAGAGCTGTTTTCGCTGAAAGTGGAAACCGTTTTTGCAGCCTCCAAACATCGTCAGACTACGCTTCAGGCGCCATCCTCAGTCTCAGTGGTTACCGGCGAAGAGATTCGCAGGTACGGTTACCGCAACCTTGCGGAAATCCTCGCCCACGTGCGGGGATTTTTTTCGACGTACGACAGGAATTACACATACGTCGGTACAAGAGGATTCGATCGGCCCGGTGACTACGACAGCAGGTTCCTCCTGCTGATCAACGGCAATCGCATTAACGATAACGTGTTTGATTCAGCTCCGATGGGAACTGAGTTTCCGGTGGATCTTGAGCTGATTGATCGCGTTGAGGTCGTCCGCGGCCCGTCGTCAGCCCTCTATGGAACGAGCGCGTTTTTCGCGGTGATCAATATCATCACGAAAAAGGGAAAGGATTTCCATGGCCCCCTGGTTTCAGTCTCCGCTGGTACGCTGGGAACGAACTCTCTACATACATCATGGGGACAGCGGTTCGGAACCACATCCGACTTTCTCCTGTCCGTTTCGCGCTATCGTAGTAACGGTTACCAGGAGTTGCATTACCCCGAGTTTGATTCGCCCGTAAGCGACGGCATTGCACGAAATCAGGACACGGACGGAAATGAGACCTTCTACTCGCAGGCAACGCTGAACAACTTCTCGATCCAGGCACTGTACGGAAGCCGGACAAAACAAATCCCCACCGGAAGTTTTGGCTCTGCGCTGAAGGATTCCCGGAACCACACCATCGACTGGTATGGAGACGTCGATGGAACCTACCGCAAAGTCTTACCCCAGGGGTGGGACTTCAATGTACGAGGTTTTTACGACAGGTCCGGCTACGACGGTATTCTTGGATACGAAAACAACAGCCCGAACGGCGAGCAGACCACAAGCCTGAACAAGGATGTTGCACGGGGAAATTGGATCGGACAGGAAACCCAGTTCACCAGGAAATTCAAATCCGGCAGCATCCTGACCTCCGGACTGGAATTCCGCAGAAACCTTTTGCAGAAGCAGGAAAACCTGGATTTAGAACCTGAAGTCTCCGTGTTCCTCGATCATGTGGATCGATCCAACGTTTGGGCGGCATTCGTGCAACAGGAGCTGAAGGTGACTAACACCCTGGTAGCCACCTTCGGTATTCGGTACGATCACTATTCGACCTTCGGAGGAGCGATCAATCCCCGCGCCGCCGTCATTCTCAACCCGACCCCCACTTCTGCAGTCAAAATTCTCTACGGTCAGGCATTCCGTGCACCTAACGTATACGAGCTTTTCTGGCACCAGGAGGGCTTCGACTTTGGGAACTCTCATTTGAGACCGGAAACCATCCGCTCGGCCGAGGTGGTTTATGAAAAAACACTTAACGAAAACTGGACAGTCAGTGTAGATGCGTTTCGGGACGACATCAGCGACCTGATTACACAGAGTCCTCAGACGGGTGCGCCGGGATTTGTAAATTTCGGGAAAATACACGTATCCGGACTGGAAGGAGAAATCGAGAGACGAACTGTGCAGGGCTTCGAAACGCGCCTGAGCTACGCGTTTCAAGCCTCCGCCACCGTGGAAACCGGAGCGCCACTGTCCAACTCACCACGGCATGTCATCCAGGCCAAAATTGGAGACTCGTGGGCGCGGGGGTGGGTCTGGACGGGAATGGACCTATTCGCGATGAGCAGCCGTCTCACCCTGAAAGAAAATAAGATACAGGGACATCTTGTTTCGAATTTTACTGTCGCCACAGGCAAAGATATTCACGGACTATCTCTAAGCGCCACCCTTTATAACGCGACCAATACGCACTATTCCGATCCAGGGTCCAGTGAACACGAGCAGGATGCAATTGGACAGGACGGCAGAACGCTGAGGTTCAAGCTGACGTATCAACGAAAGTAGCAACGAGACGAGACTGCGAAATTGAACCGTAAGACTCATCATCGGACCGTCCAAGCGACGTCACTCTTACTGCTGGCAATGGTTGTATTCAGTCACGTTGCCAGCCTGCTTGCTCAGGAGAAGCAGCAAAAGGAGGCGTTAGTACGGGCGGCGTACATCTATAACTTCTGCCTCTTTGTCGAGTGGCCGCAGACGGCCTTTCACGACAAAAGGGAAGAGATCGTCGTTGGCATCGCAGGCCGAGATTCCTTCATTGATATTGTCACGGACGCAGTGCGAGACAAGACTGCACAGGGCAGAACATTCAAGGTTATTCGCATCAACTCCATAACAGACGCAATGCGAACCCAGGTTCTATTTCTTGGATTCCCGGAAACAGAAAAAAACGAAAGTTATATTGCGGCGCTGAGGTACAGCCCGATCATGACCGTCGGGGACGATCCGAAGTTTGCCGAAAAAGGCGGCGTCATTCGATTGTTTTCAGAACAAGGCAGCGTTCGATATGAAATTAATCTCGCGTCTGCAAAATCCGCTCATATCGAGTTTCAATCCAGATTGCTCTCCATGGCAAGAATAACGGGCAGGCCCTGAGATTTTCCTGCATCGCTTCGCGCGGGGTATCGCCGCAAACATCCAAGCGCGCAACTCAGCGGAAGACGCAGAAGACGCGTCTTCCCGATCCGCCAGGTTTACCGTCCATCCGATAATTCGGCCGTTTGTCGGAAAGCTGCTGCCGGTGTTGCTGAAGCTCGGCGACACTCGCCCCATGGTGAATAAGGAGAAGAAATGACAAGCGCAATTCTCGCACTTTATATGGCTCTCGCGGCGCTGGTCGCGCCTCCGCAGCAGGTGACTTTCAGCGAAACGGTGGCACCGATCATTTATCAGAATTGTGTGACGTGTCACCGTCCCGGCGAGGCTGCCCCTTTTTCGCTGATCTCCTACGAAGACGTGAAGAAGCGCGGCACCTTGATTGCCGCCGTGACGAAGTCGCGCTACATGCCGCCGTGGCACGCGACACATGGCTTCGGAGAGTTCAAGGAAGAACGCCGGCTCAGCGACGATCAGATCGCCTCCATTGCGGAGTGGGTCACTCAAGGCATGCCGCAGGGTGATCTCGCGAAGATGCCGAAGCTGCCTGCGTTTACCGAGGGTTGGCATCTGGGCAAACCGGATCTTATCCTGGAAATGGCAGCGCCGTACGAAGTGCCTGCCAGCGGTCCGGACATCTATCGTAACTTTGTCCTGCCTTCGAACCTTACAGAAGACCGGTGGGTGCGCGCCATCGAGTTTCGTCCGGGCGCGCGCAAGGCCGTGCACCACGTGCTGATCGGCTATGACGCCAGCGGCCAGGTGCGCAAGCTGGACGGTGCGGATGGTCATCCCGGTTACTCGGCAACAATGGGAGGCAGCTTCACCAACACGTCCAACTCCGCAAGCCTCGGTGGCTGGGCGGTGGGAAACGTTCCGGAACTGTTGCCCAAAGAATTCGCGATGGCATTGCCGAAGGGTTCCGATATCGTGCTCCAGATGCATTTCCATCCCACCGGCAAGGTTGAAACGGATAAGTC
>Ga0134121_10003102_pt1 | contig 14010 bp, 16 predicted proteins | sample KB301_FD_96463 | JGI IMG/M metagenome (GOLD analysis project Ga0134121, IMG submission 96463) | Terrestrial soil microbial communities without Nitrogen fertilizer from Kellogg Biological Station, Michigan, USA - KB3-0-1 | ecosystem: Environmental > Terrestrial > Soil > Unclassified ...
CAACGGTTCGACGAGGTGGGTCAAGAGGTTCGCTCCCTTCGGGACGAGACCGCGCAACGGTTCGACGAGGTGGGTCAAGAGGTCCGCTCTCTTCGGGATGAGACTGCGCAACGGTTCGACGAGGTGGATCAAGAGTTTCGCTCTATTCGAGGGCGGTTCGACACGCTGGAAAACGACGTCCAAGGTGTCTTTGTGATCGTCGAGGACCTCAGAGGCAAGGTTCAACTCGTCGCCGAAGGTGTTGCTGGAGTCACCCAACAATTGAAAAGGCAAGGGGAAGAGGTCTCTCAGCGGCTCGACACCGTAGAGTCCTTCAACCGTCTCATCTATAAGGACCTCGATTCCCGGGTAAAGATACTCGAAGCCACCTGAGGCCTACCCCACCAACACGCTCCCACCGTTCACATTCAGGATCTCCCCCGTGATATGCCGCGCCAACGGCGAGGCGAGGAAGAGGACGGCGCCGGCGATGTCTTCCGCTGTCGCGATGCGCTGGAGAGGTATGGAGGCGAGGGCCTTCTTGCGGCCATCGCCGGCGAGGGCTTCTGCGGTCATGTCCGTGTCCACCCAACCGGGAGCGACGGCGTTGACGCGGATTTCGGGCGCCAGCTCGGTGGACCATGATTTAGTGGCGGAGATCATCGCTCCCTTGCTCGCGGCATAAGGGCTGTAGAAGGCCTCGCCGCGCTGCCCCGCCGTCGAGCTGATGTTGATGATGCTGCCGTTAGGAGACTCTCGGAGCAGCGGCACCGATTGGCGGGCGCAAAGGAACGGACCCACCACGTTCACCGCCAGAGTGGCCTCGAGCTTCATCTTGTCGAGATCGACCAGCGGGTCGTGAATCCAAACGCCGGCATTGTTGACGAGGCCGTCCAGGCCACCCCACTCGCTACGCACGAAGCCGAATAGCTCCTCGATCTGATCGTGGTCGGTAACGTCACAGTGAATGAGGCGATGCTTGCGGACCGAGATCTTCTCGATCTCATTCAGCACCTGCCTGGCCTTGGCGCCGCTCGCGAGATACTGAATCATGACGGTGGCGCCGGTCTTCGCGAACAGACGGCAACACGCGGCGCCAATGCCGCGGCTGCCCCCGGTCACCAGAACGCGATAGCCGACGAGGTCGATCACGCGGCCTCGACCACCATGGCGATGCCCTGACCGCCGCCGATGCAGGCAGAGGCGATCCCCCGGCCGCCACCTCGCCGATTGAGCTCCCTGAGCAGCGTAATCAGGAGGCGCGTGCCGGTGGCTCCGAGGGGATGTCCCAGGGCGATAGCGCCGCCATTGACGTTCAGCTTGTCGACGTCCAGGTCCAAATCCTTGACGACGGCCAGAATCTGGCCAGCGAACGCCTCGTTGATCTCGAACAGATCGATGTCGCCAAGGCCGAGCCCCAGCTTGTCGAGCACCTTGCGGATGGCCGGCGCCGGGCCGATGCCCATACGCGACGGATCGACGCCGACCACAGACCAGCCCAGAATCCGGCCGAGGGGTTTCCACCCTTTCTCCTGAGCGCGCTGGGCCATCGAGAGGATCATCATCGCCGCGCCGTCGACGATGCCCGAGGCATTGCCGGCGGTGACGAAGCCGTCCTTATCGAAGGCCGGAGGCAGGCCGGTGAGGTCCTCCATCGTGGTCTCGGGACGAAGATGGTCGTCGCGGTCCACGAGCTTCGCCCGCTTGCCCTTCCCTACTTCGACGGGCACGACCTCCCCCGCCAATCTGCCGCCTGCCCAAGCCTCGCCAGCCAGCCGCTGCGAACGGATGGCAAATTGGTCCTGCTCCTCGCGGCTGATGCCGAAATCCCGCGCCAGGTTGTTGCTCGTCTGCGCCATGTAACAGCCGCAGTAAGGGTCCATCAGGGCCACCATCAAAAGATCCTGAAGCTGCCCCTGGCCGAGCTTGAAGCCGCGGCGGGCGCCCCAGATGACGTGCGGCGCCTGGGACATGTTCTCCATGCCGCCGACGAGACAAGTCGTGGACTCGCCCGCCAGGATCGTGTGGGCGCCGGAGATGACCGACTGAATGCCCGAGCCGCAAAGGCGGTTGACGGTGAGCGCCGGGACCTCCTTCGGCACGCCGGCCTTGAGCGCCACGTGGCGCGCGCCGTAGATGGCATCGGGCGAGGTTTGAAGAGCATTGCCCACCACGGTGTGGTCGATTTCCGCGGGGTCGATCCCCGTTCTCTGAAACAGGGCGCGAGCCGCGTGCGCTCCGAGGTCAATGGCGGAGATTTCGGCAAAGGAGCCGTTGTAGTCGGCCATCGGAGTCCGCACCCCGTCGACCAGAACCAGATCACGAATTTCCATCAGTGAGCACCCTCTCTCTCCACTTCGATTATTGACCGCGCAGCCGCCGAGTTGAAGCGCCGGCGCCAGTGGTTCATGTTAGCCGCAGAATCGCACCGCGAGGCGAGCATCACGAAGATGCGGCGTCCTTCAGGGTCGATCCAGAAACAATTGCCTGCGAAACCGGTGTGACCGAAAGCTGTCGAAGGAAGCGCGGGTCCGGCGCTGCCACGAAGGGTCCGCCGCCACCAGCCCAGGGCGTAAGGACCGCCACCCGCCAGGGCGGCAGCCACTCCCTCCGGCTTCAACAGGCGTCCCGGCGCCAGCCATTCCAGCCCCAGCCGCCAGAGGTCCCGGGCGCCGCCAAACAGTCCGACATGACCGCAGACACCGCCTCCAGCGCCAAGCCCGACGAGAAAGCGCCCGTTGCCGTCCTGCGGCCCTCCCACGAGTGGAGGCCCGAGATCCGGAACCACGAAGCCCTGCTTCGCGGCCAGCTTCACCTCCTCGCCGGTGCCCATACGGGACCATGCGATATCGGGCCGGTCGCCCGGCGCGGGCTCGACGCTGACAAGGCCGAGAGGCGTTAGAACCCGGGATTCGAGCAACGCGGCCAGCGGTGTTCCGGTCGTAATCTCCGCGGCCTGGCTCCAAAGGATGTAGCCAAGATCGCTGTAGGTGCCGGCGCGAGTTCCCAGCAAGTCGCCGTTGTCGCCGCCGGCCAGAATGAGCTCCACGGCTTCGTCGACGGAGCGGCAGCGATGATACAGCGGCGTCCACGCGGCGAGACCCGAACGGTGCCGGAGGAGGTCCGACAGGGGCCGGCGGGCGAGCGCCTGATGGGCCTGCGGAAAGATGTCTCCGATCCGCATGGCGAGTGGCAGGACGCCTCCCGCGTCGAGCGTCAGGGCCAGGGTCGCCACGAACGGCTTGGTGAGGGAAGCGTAATCGAAGCGGGTCGAAGCTTCGGCGGGCACAGCGGGGAGTCCCTCCCGAGCTTCACCGAACGCTTTCTCCCACAGGATCTCCTCGCTCGTCGCCACCAAACCGACGGCGGCCGAGGCAACTCCCGCGGCCACCATCTCGCCGAAGAGTTTCTCCACCCTCCCGAAGGAGGAGCGGTCAGACATAGTTCGCGGGATCGCCGGTCTGGAAGACCACCACCCGCTCGCCCGGAACGAAGGCGCCGGCGGCTTCGAGATCCTCGACGGCGGCCAGGGCCGCGGCCCCCTCAGGACCCACCCGCAGTCCTTCATGAGCGGCGATCCAGGCGGCGACTTTTTCCAGCCGATCTTCGTCGATGGCAACCGCCCGGCCGACCGTCTCCCGCAGCGCGCGCAGCACCAGGAAGTCGCCGATCGCCCGCGGCACCCGCAGTCCCCAGGCCCTCGTCTGCGGGTCTTCCCAGGGCTCCGCCGACTCCTGTCCCAGCTCGAAGGCGCGGACGATGGGAGCGCATCCAGCTGCCTGCACCACCACGAATCGCGGTCGTCGCGGCCCGATCAGACCGAGCCGTTGGAGCTCGTCGAAGGCCTTGTGCATACCGACGATGCCGGTGCCGCCGCCCAGGGGATAGACGATCCAGTCCGGCAGTTCCCAGTCGAACTGCTCGGCCAGCTCGAATCCCATGGTCTTCTTGCCTTCGACCCGGTAAGGCTCGCGCAGGGTCGAGAGCGTCCAGTAGCGCTCCTTCCCGGGCTCCAGCAGCTTCGCCGCCTCCACCAGGGTGCCCGGTCCGGCAAGGACCTCGGCTCCATAGTCACGGCAACGATCGAAGATCGTGCGCGGCGTGTCCTCGGGCATCGCCACCCGAGCGGGGATTCCCGCCGCCGCGGCATAAGCGGTGAGCGCCAAGGCCGCATTGCCGGCGCTCGCGAGCTGGACGCCCGGCGCCCCGAGCTCGCGGGCGCGATTGACGGCGACCGAGAGCCCTCGTGCTTTGAAGGACCCCGTCGGATTGCCCGACTCGTCCTTGAGCCACAGCTCGATTCCCTGCGGTCCAAAGCGACGCAGCCGGACGAGGGGAGTGGCCCCCTCTCCCAGATCCACCCGGCCGTCGAAATTCAAGATTGGCAGCAGCTCGCGGTAACGCCAGAGGCTCCAGGCGCGGCTGGGAAGCGCCCGCCTGAGGTCCGCGCCCTTTTCAGGATCGAGGTCGTAGTCCACCAGCCACGGCGCGCCGGCCGGCGAGAGAAACGCCGGCTCGTCGAGCGGTGCCGTCACTCCGGTGCGCGAGCACACCAGGCGGCGGGCCCAGCGTTCGTCGCTAGCGGCCACCGCTTGGCGACTCGCCACCCTCGGGACGGCTCTGGAGCTGATGTGAGATGCGCTGATCCGTAGTCTGAAGCCGCACGAGATCGTCCTTGAACCGGGCGAGGAGACCGGCGTTGGCCTGGCGGACCGGATCCGCCACGGAGACCGACGCCGCCTGAAGGTTCTTGTTGAACTCTTCGATCTGACGCTCGATCTGCGCACTCTGGACAGGGTCGGTCGTCTCCCGCCGTCGCTGTTCGAGTTGGGCCAGCACCTGCTGCCGCCCTTCAGCGATCTGCTGGCTCAAGGCGAGGGCCGTCTCCTGCATCTGGGCCTCCAGCACCCGCTCTTTGATCCAACTGTACTCCTTGGGATTGAAGCCCAGCTCCTGGGCGGCCCGCAGATCGGCGGTGGCGATGTCGGCGAGATCCGGCTGGTCGCCCACGGTCTTCAGGGCCTCGACGTAGGCCAGCTGATCCTGACCGGAGTCGGCCGGAACCTGTTCGCTGACGTCCTGACGCTGCTTGAACGCCACCTCGCGAATCTGCTGCTCGCGCTGGCGAACCTTGAGATACATTATGACCTGGGCTTCGGTGAGGCGGCCGTCCGCGGGCGAATGATAGTCAGGCGCCTTTGCCACCTCGTCCATCAGCGTGGCGGTGCCTTTCTGATGCAGGCTCTTCTGGATCGAGACCTCGTCGGCAGCTTTCCCCTGGCACCCGCAGGCGAACAGGATCGATCCCGACAGGGCGAGGACGGTGACGGTACGCTGAAGCATGGGCCGCGTATCTTACCAGGCCCGGCCCGTTTCGCGAGCTACTCCGTGCGTTTTCGTATTACGAGCCGCAGAGGCACGCCTGGCAGATCCAGCTCCTCGCGCAGACGATTCTCCAGATACCGCCGGTAGTGGTGGGTGCGGGGCAGCGTACGGTTGGCGAACAGCATGAAAGTCGGCGGCGCCGAGGAAACCTGGGTGACGTAGTAGAGCTTCCATGGCGCTCCGGTCAGCGAGGGAGCTGCTACCTTTTTGATGAATTTCTCGAACAGGCGGTTGAGCTGGCCGGTGGAGAGCTTGAGGTTATAGGACTCCAGGGCGCGGTCGATGGGAGCCCAGAGCTTGTCGACGCCGCGGCCGGAGAGGGCCGAGACGTTGACTCGTCCAGGATTTGCCAGCAGCTCGTCGAGGCGCTGGAAGTCGAACTCGAGCTTCTCCCGTCCCTCGTCGTCCAGCAGGTCCCACTTGTTGATGGCCACCACCGACGCCCGGCCCAGCTCCCAGATCGTGCCGGCGATGGCGAGATCGCCGCTGGTGACGCTCTGCGAGGCGTCGATGACCAATACCACGACCTGCGCGCGCTCGATCTGCCGCCGCGCCATCATCACCGCCAGCTCCTCCGGGGCACCGGTGACCTGGCTGCGGCGGCGGATACCGGCCGTGTCGATCAGCAGATACGACTTGTCGCCGCGGGTGATCACCGTGTCCACCGGGTCGCGGGTGGTGCCGGCGACCGGCGAGACGAGAGCCCGGTTCAGGCCGGAAATCTTGTTGAGCAGCGACGATTTGCCGACGTTCGGCCGGCCGACGATGGCGATGGGCGGCGCGTCCGGGGTCGGGATGTCCGGGATCTCGGGGAGGGTGTGGGCGAGCGCCTCCCGCAGATCCTCGATGCCCGCGCCGTGCTCGGCCGAGATGAGGATCTGCTGGTCGATTCCCAGCGAGTAGAACTCCGGGAACCGGTTTCGTGCCTCCCGCGTGTCCGCCTTGTTGACGACCAGGACGGCGGGCTTGCCGGAGCGGCGGAAATGAGACCAGACCTCCTCGTCGGCGGAGACCAGGCCCTGCCGGCCGTCCACCACGAAGAGCAGGAGATCGCTCTCCTCCACGGCGAGGAAGACCTGTTCGTTGAGCCCCAAGGGATCGTCACCAGGCACCAGGCCGCCCGTGTCCACGATCTGAATAGGCCGGTCGTCGTTGAGGTGGGCGATCCCCGTGATGCGGTCCCGCGTGATGCCCGGCAAATCATGGACGATCGCCTGCCGGCGGCCCAACAGGCGGTTGAAGAGAGTCGACTTGCCGACGTTCGGGCGGCCGACGATGGCGACGGTTGGGGTCAGGGACATGGGCTGGATTGTACAGTCACCGCCGTGGCCGCCTTTCCGCCGGCTTCCTCGGCGTCCGCGGCTTTTCAGCCCGAGGTACCGGCGGGGACATGCCGACGAGGGTGAAGTCCAAGCCCCGCGCTTTCTGCGAAGCACCGACCAGCACGACTTCTACCGCATCAGCCAGCCGGAAGACTCTGCCTTTGTGCTCCCCCACCAGCCGGTGCGCCTCGGGCTCGTAGCGGTAAAAGTCGTCGCCCATGGTGCGGACCGGCACCAGGCCGTCCACGAAGTAGCCTTCAATCTGCACGAAGAGGCCGAAAGGCTGGACGCCTGTGATCCGCCCCTTGAAAGTCTCTCCCGCGCGGCCGGCAAGGAAGCGCACCTTTTTCCATTGCAGCAAATCGCGCTCGGACTGCTCGGCTCGCCGCTCCGTCGTGCTGGTGTGCTCGGCCATGGCCGGCAGCCGCTCCGCGAGGTGAGTCCGTACCGATTCCTTCTCCACCTTTCCAACCAGGAGAGCCTTGAGCTGGCGGTGGACCACCAGATCCGGATAGCGGCGGATCGGCGAAGTGAAATGGGTGTAGTACTGGGACGCCAGGGCATAATGGCCAAGGCACATCGGATCGTAGAGCGCCCGCTGCAGCGTGCGCAGCACCACCGACGATACGAACTTCTCCTCGGGCCTGCCCTTCACCTCCCGCAGCACCTCCTGAAGCGCCATGGGTGGCAGATTCTCCAGGTCGCCGCGCAGCTTGAGGCCGAAGGTGGCGAGAAGCTCCGCCAGATCCCCCAGCCGTTCCAGGGTGGGCTGAGAGTGGACGCGGAACAGCGCCGGCACTTCGCGTCTCACGAGCTCGTACGCCACTGCCTCGTTGGCCGCGATCATGAACTCCTCGACGATCCGGTGGGCGACGTTTCTCTCCTCGGGAAAGATGCCGACCATCACGCCATCCGTATTGAGCACCACGTCCCCCTCGGGCAGATCGAAGTCGAGCGAGCCGCGCAGAGTCCGCGCATGATTGAGGACCTGCATCAGGTGGTGCATCTCGCGCAGGACGGGCAGGACCGGTCCGTACTCGGTGGCGTCCCCGTCCCGCGGCTCCTCCAGGATGCGCCGCACCTCGGTGTAGGTCATCCGCCGGGTGCTGCGGATCACCGTCTCGGCGAAGCGCCGTCCGCGGATCACGCCGTCGCGGTCGATCTCCAGGAACGCCGTGACGGTCAGCCGTGGCACCTCGGGGCGCAACGAGCAGAGGCCGTTCGACAGCCCCTCGGGGAGCATGGGGATCGCCCGATCGGGATAGTAGACGCTGGTACCCCGGCGGTAGGCTTCGAGATCCAGGGTCTCCCCTTCCTTCACATAGTGGGACACGTCCGCAATGTGGACGCCGAGGCGGAAGACGCCGTCCGGCAGGCGCTCGATCGACACGGCGTCGTCGAAGTCGCGGGCTGTCTCACCGTCGATGGTGATGACGACGCGGTCCCGCAGATCCTCGCGCCCCGCCCAGTCCGCCGGCCGGGGATCGGCGGGAAACCGGCCGGCGAGATCCAGAACCTCGCCGGGAAAGTCCTCCGGGATGCCGTAGTGGCGAAGCACCACCAGGACGTCCACTCCCGGCGCAGCGGGATCGCCTAGCACCTCGATCACTCGTCCCTCGGGAGCCCGGCCGGGCCGCTCGACCGCCACGACGACGAAGTGGCCGTCGGGAATTCCGCCCGCGCCTTCCACATGGAGCTCCAGCGGCACGCGGGAGTCGAACGGCACGAGCCAGCGCAGGCCCCGCTCGTCGGTCTCCAGTGAGCCCACCAGCGATTCGTAGCCCGGCCCCAGGATCTTGACCACGATCGCCTCGGCGAGGCGATCGTCCCACGGCCGTGCCTTGCCCAGCGGGCGAACGATCACGCGGTCACCTGCTTGAGCCCGCTTGAGATTTCGCTTGCGGACGAAGAACGACGGCTCGCCCCGCACGCCCGGGCGAATCAGTGCGTCCCCCTCCTCCAGCTTCTCCACCAGGCCCACCGTCCACCCTGTATGGCGAGCGGCGGACCACTTCCCGTCCACCTCGACGGCCTTCCCCTCGGTCTGCAGCTGAGCGAGGGCCATCTCCAGCTCCCCGGGGCCGGCGCTCACCTGCCGCCTGAGCTGCTCCACATCCATCCCGTCGCGGCCGGCCTGATCGAGGCGAGCGTAGACGTCCTGCCGTAGGAGCCCTTCGGCTCCCGCAAATGAAGTTGACATTCCTTCTGGGTTCTCCCTATTATGACCGCGCTGCGAAAGTGGCGGAATTGGTAGACGCGCAAGATTCAGGATCTTGTGGTCGCAAGGCCGTGGGGGTTCGAGTCCCCCCTTTCGCACCATCCATCTTCTTCACCTGCGCAAGGTATCACGAGTGGTCGGGGGCCTCTCACGAAGCCGTCTCGTCGTCCGCATACTCCTGTTCGAAGCCGGCGGCCTGGTCAAGCGCCTCAGAATGATGGGGAAGCATCTATACTCTGGACCGACGGAGACGCTGATGGAAGTCCAACAAAAGACCTACCTCACCGCCGCGGAGTACCTCGCCATCGAGCGCCAGGCAGAGACGAGGAGCGAGTATCTGGACGGCGAGATGTTCGCGATGACAGGGACGAGTCTCTCCCACAACACCATCGTCGGCAACTTGGTCGGCGGGGTGTGGCAGCAACTGAAGGGGGGCCGCTGCCGGATCTGTCCCAACGATCTTAGAGTCCACATCCCTGCGACGGGTCTCTATACCTATCCCGATGTCGTCGTGATCTGCGGCGAGCCAAAGCTCGAAGACCAAGATTTCGATACGCTGCTCAACCCAACCCTGATCATCGAAGTTCTGTCTCCCAGCACCGAAGCCTACGATCGGGGCAAGAAGTTCGAGCACTACAGGACGATCGATTCTCTCGCCGAGTACGTCCTGGTTTCCCAGAACGAGCCCCGCGTCGAGCAGTACCTGCGACAGGACGGCAACCGCTGGCTCTTCACTGCCGTTGCGGGACTGGACAGCCGGATCACCCTGCCATCCATCCAGTGCGAGCTCTCCTTGGCCGAGGTCTACGACAAGGTCAAGCTCGGTCTAAGCTTGGAAGAGCCTTCCCCACCGTAGAGACGCCCGCGGGGAACCCCGCGGGGCGTCTCGGAAGCGGCCAAAACCCCTCCGGAACCCAAGACGTTCCGCGGACGCGAGGACTGAGCGCCGAGCCCAAGCGGGAGCAAAGCTCTACCAAGAGGGGGAACGTCATTTTCATATAGGGAGAGGCCTCTCCCTATATGAAAAGTGGCCTCCCCAAGAAGGGAGAGGGCTCTCCCGACCTGGAAAAGGCTTCTCCCTACTCGGGATCGTGCTCAAACTCGAGGGGAAGGACCTCCCCCGAGTGGGGAAGACCCTTTTTCACGTGGGGAGGAGCCTCTCCCGAGTTGGGAGACGGCTCTCCCCACTTGGAGAACGCCTTTTCCATATAGAAAAAGCTTCTCCCTATATGAAGAGCGGCCTCCCCCAGGCGCCTTGTCTTGAGGCCCAACGGGCTGGGATCGGACGACCGTCACCCATCCGCCAGGCCTGAAGGGCCGGGATAACAGAGCGAGCTGCTTGATATACTGAAGTGGTAACCAGAAAGCCTAGGCCATGACACTCATCACGATCCGCGAGCGCGCCGGCGGGCCGGACGGAACGAACGCGACGCTCAGCTTCGACGGCGGGGCGCGCCTCGAGTGGTACTTCGAGGAGCACCTACGGTTCCCGTTCGTCAAAGACGTGGAGGCAAGGGAGGCTGCGGCCAGCGTCACCCGTTACGGCGAGGCGCTCTTCGCCCAGGTCTTCGCCGACCGCCAGGCGTTCGCCCGCTATAGCCGGGCCCTCCAGGCCGGCGTGGGCTCCCTACTATTCGACATCGCCGGCTCGCCGGACTTCCACCACCTCCACTGGGAGGCGCTCAAAGATTCCGATCTGCCCCGGGCCTTCTCCAACGCGATCCAGAGGTCTCGCTTCTCCGGATGGAGCGCCGGGTCGGGATAGGAGCCATTCCAGATGACGGCTGGCAGGTTGGGGCTGCGAAACCCGCCCGTTTCGAGAAGACTGAAGGGCAGGAGATCGAGGAGAGCGATCCGGCCAGCCAGCGACTCGCTGACGTTGGCCATCAGGTGGAACTGCTGCGACCCTGTCAGTAGCCACCGGCCATTGTGCTGGCGATCCCGATCGATGCGAACCTTGAGATAGGGCAGCAGCTCGGGCGCATACTGGATCTCGTCCAGAATGACTCGTCCCTCGCCAAGCCCGTCGAGAAAGCCGTTGGGATCGGATCGCGCAAAGCTCCGCTGGAGAGGATCATCCAAGGTGACATACCGGGCGCTCCGGCCGAATTCTTCCAGCAGGAACGTCGTCTTGCCCGATTGCCGAGGCCCGGTCACCAGAACAGAGGGAAATTGCGCCAGAGCTTCGGCGAGAGTGGGGGCCAGAAGACGGGGTACGTACATCCTGCCCATTCTAAGATCTGATTTTAGATCGGTCAAACCATCTGAGATCAAAGGTTACCGCCTTCCCTGCTCGCTTCTGCCCGGCGCGTCACGCCTTCTTCACCTACAACCGGAAGGTCCAGGAGGCCGTCCAATGAGGGGGCTTCTCCGCCTGCGCGAGCGCGGCCTCGCAGTTGGGACAACTCCGACGATTACGGACTATGATTGCTGTACCTTCCCCGAAAGGAGCGTGCCATGAAGAAGAAGAGGATGTCGAAACGGCTGGGCCTCCATCGCGAGACCCTTGACCTGCTGACCGCGAAACAGGCTGAGGATGTCCAAGGCGGTGGCTGTAGCACATGCCATGCCTCGTTCAGTTGCCCACCGCCGCCCACGGGCAACAACGAGCTCTCCTGTCTCTGCTGAGAACGTGTCCTCTTCTCCCGTGCCCCCGGCGGGAGAAGGGGAAGCCCTACGCGCTCACGCAACCCCCCTGCATTGGCCGGCCGCGGGGAGCAGGGAAGGCTTCGGCCCCCCGTCTTGTCACCCGCCCGAGCTTGTGACATCCTTCACGAGCACGGTGCCCGCCCCGGTCGGGACGGTCACGCCGGGACCCTGACTTGAGGAGGAACGTCCCTTGCCGGAGCAGTACTACCCGGTCCTGCTGGCGATGGGGATTGCGATCGCGATGGGGATCGTCATCCTCAGCCTGTCGTGGATCCTCGGGAAGATCGCGGGACATCAGCACGGCGGCTTGCTCAAAGGCACGACCATCGAGTCCGGCATGCCGCTGCTCGACGTGTCGCACAAGCGAATCTCCATCGCCTTCTTCCTGGTCGCCATCGACTTCATCATCTTTGACCTCGAAGCCGCGTTCCTCTATCCCTGGTCGCTGGTGCTGCGCGACGGCGGATGGCAGCTCTTCGCGGCCGTCATGGTCTTCATCCTTCTGATCCTGGTCGGCTTCGCCTATGTCTGGCTGAAGGGCGGGCTCGACCTGTCCCTTCCCGGCCGCGAGCGCCGGCCTGTGAGGGCTCAATCTTGAGCGGCCTGTCGGAAACGTCGCGAGCCGAGATCGACGGGCTGCGCGGGCGCTATCCCACGACCGAGGCTGTGTTGTTGCCGGCGCTGCACATCGCCCAGCGGCAATATGGTGGCTGGCTGCCGGATGAGGCCATCTTGGCCGTGGCCGAAGAGCTCGACCTGCCGGTCGCCAGGGTCTACGGCGTCGTCACCTTCTACGATCTCTTCCACCAGAAGCCGGTGGGCAAGCACCGCATCCGCGTCTGCAACAACCTTTCCTGCCAGCTCCGGGGAGCCGAGGAGGTTCTGGAGATCCTCCATCAGGAGCTGGGCGTGGGCGAGGAAGAAGTGACGCCGGATGGGCGTTGCTCCTATATTCACTTCGAGTGCCTGGGCTCGTGCGACACGGCGCCGATGATGATGGTGGACGACGACTATCACGAGCACCTCACTCCCAACAGGGTGCGGCAGATCGTCAAGGGGCTCAAGTAAATGGCTGCCTTCGAGCCGGTCCTCACGAAGAACATCGGCAAGCCCGAGGCCCTCACCCTCAAAGGCTATCGCCAGCTCGGCGGTTACGAGGGTCTGGCCAAGGCGCTGACCCTGCAACCCGACGCCGTCATCGACGAGGTCAAGAAATCAGGCCTACGCGGACGCGGCGGCGCCGGTTTCCCCGCCGGCATGAAGTGGAGCTTCATTCCCAAGCGGAAGGACAACGAGCAGGACAAGCCGCGGTACCTGGTCTGCAACGCCGACGAGTCCGAGCCGGGCACCTTCAAGGACCGGTTGCTGATGGAAAACGATCCGCACCAGCTCATCGAGGGGTGCGCCATCTGCTGCTACGCGGTGGCCGCGAACACCTGCTACATCTACATCCGCGGCGAGTACACCAAGTCCACGGCGATCCTCGAACAGGCCTTGAAAGAAGCCTATCAAGCCGGCATCCTGGGCGACAGCGTCCTCGGCTCGGGCTTCCAGCTGAATATGTACGTCCACCGCGGCGCCGGCGCCTACATCTGCGGCGAAGAGACGGGGATGCTCGAGTCGCTGGAGGGCAAGCGCGGCCAGCCGCGGGTGAAACCGCCGTTCCCGGCGATCGTCGGCGCCTTCGGCGCGCCCACCGTCATCAATAACGTCGAAACGCTGTGCAACGTCCCCCACATCCTCACCCGCGGCGCCGACTGGTTCAAGTCGATCGGCACCGACGAGCGCAATACGGGACCCAAGCTCTACGCCATCTCCGGCCACGTGGACCGGCCGGGAACGTATGAATATCCCATCGGCGTCACCTTCCGGGAGATGCTGGACGGGGCGGGCGGCATGTGGCACGGGCGGCAGCTCAAGGCGTTCATTCCGGGCGGCGCTTCGGCGCCCATCCTCAAGCCGGACCAGATCGACATCAAAATGGATTTCGACACCGTGGCCAAGGCCGGCTCCATGCTGGGCTCGGCGGCCGTGATCGTGATGGACGAGACGACCTGCATGGTGCGCTCGGTGGCGCGGCTTGCGAAGTTCTTCAATCACGAATCGTGCGGCCAGTGCACTCCCTGTCGCGAGGGAACCAACTGGATGGAGCTGGTGCTCAAGCGCCTGGAGCACGGCGAGGGCACCGAGAGCGACGCGCAGAAACTCTTGTCAATCTGCAAGAACATCGGCGGCCAATCGCTGTGCGCCCTGGGCGACGCGGCGATCGGTCCCGTCAAGTCGCTGGTCGATCGCTTCCCCGAGGAGATCGAGCAGCACGTGCGCGGACGGGCGTGCCCCTTCCCCCAGCCGCGCTATTTCGAGAACGGAGCGTAAAGAGACCGTGCCCAAAGTCACCATCAACGACCGCACCGTGGAGGTGGAGGCCGGCACCAACGTGATCGACGCGGGCCTCAA
>Ga0134121_10003103_pt1 | contig 14008 bp, 11 predicted proteins | sample KB301_FD_96463 | JGI IMG/M metagenome (GOLD analysis project Ga0134121, IMG submission 96463) | Terrestrial soil microbial communities without Nitrogen fertilizer from Kellogg Biological Station, Michigan, USA - KB3-0-1 | ecosystem: Environmental > Terrestrial > Soil > Unclassified ...
GCAACAGATGTTCCAGCGCCGCAATCCGCGCGGTCATCTCGGGTAACACAATATCAACCTGCTCCCGCAGGTCCTGCAGCTGCCGACTCAGCCCCGGCTCCCCTCGCGTTGCAGAAGCTTTCTTGTTCAAGAGATTACCCGCTCGTTCTTGCACCCGCTTTCGAGGAACGACTCGCTTGATTGACATATTTCCCTCCAGGTTATGCTCCCTCCTCTGTCCAGCGTTAGAGTGCCGTTCACACAGGATGCCCATCCCCTCTCCCATAATCCACCGTGATAACCGCATCGGTTATCAAAAGTAGGATTATCGGGTTGACCGGGCCGGGCCGGGCCATCCTTCACGCCTCGGCACTAATATACAAGACTCAACACTATCTCGCATTGTTGGTACATGAGCTGTTTCCGGTAAGTGGAAGAGCCGAATGTTCAACGGAGTCAGGGCGATTTCCGGGTAGAGGACTATTTCTTGCCGAACTTTTGGGAAGGCTTCGGAAGCGAGGACTGATGCAGCCGTCAGCACGCAAGAATCCACCCCGCCCGCAAGCTATTAGTTGCACGTTGAGCCATCAGTTCTTCTCCTCTGAATAGCAGGGTGATTTCTCTGAGGGAAAACGGTATTCTTTATGGCCAACCAGCGCACCGCAACCGTATCTGTCTCGAATTGTTTCGGCGGGAACCGGGAAAGGAATCCATGAGTTCAACACCAGGTACGAGTGCATCACATCAATTTAAGAAACTCCTCTTGTCGGAACAACTGGAATTTATCTGTGAAGCCCATAATGGCCTCAGCGCAAAAATCGTTCAAGAAGCAGGCTTTCGAGGTATTTGGGCCAGCGGCCTCTCCATCTCGGCTCAATTCGGCGTCCGTGACAACAACGAAGCCAGCTGGACCCAAGTCCTGGAGAACCTGGAATTTATGTCCGATGCAGCCACGATTCCGATTCTCCTCGATGGCGACACGGGGTACGGCAACTTCAATAACATGCAGCGGCTCGTCCGCAAACTTGAGCAGCGCCACATCGCGGCAGTGTGCATTGAAGACAAACTCTTCCCCAAGACGAATAGTTTTATCAAGGGGGACGCCCAACCCATGGCGGACATGCAGGAGTTCTGCGGCAAGATCAAGGCAGGCAAAGACGCCCAGACCGATCCGGACTTTTGCATCATTGCCAGAGTCGAAGCCTTCATCTGCGGCTGGGGACTCGCGGAAGCCCTGCGTCGGGCCGAAGCTTATCATCAGGCAGGCGCAGACGGCATTCTCATTCACAGCGCCCTGTCGGTACCAGACGAGATCCTGTCGTTCAAACAGGAATGGGGGAATCGATGCCCTGTTGTGATCGTGCCCACCAAATATTACGCCACGCCAACTGATGTGTTCCGACAGCATGGGTTTTCAATGGTGATATGGGCCAATCACATGCTTCGGGCTGCCGTGGCCGCCATGCAGAAAACCGTCCGAACCCTCAAGGAACAGGAGCACCTGCTCTCCATTGAAGACAAAGTCGCGCCCGTCTCCGAAATCTTCCGTCTGCAAAATGCTGCAGAACTCCAGGAAGCTGAAGACCGGTATCTGCCCCGTGGCGCTGAAGATACCCGTGCGATCGTGCTAGCCGCTTCCCGCGGCGATGAATTGGGCGAACTCACCGAACACCAGCCCAAAACGATGGTCAACATCCAAGGCACTCCGATCCTCTCCCATATTGTCGACGCCTATAATGCAGTGGGAATCAAAGACATCGTGGTGGTTAGAGGATACAAAAAAGAGGCCGTCAATCTGCCCAACCTGACCTATGTCGATAACGAAGATTTTGCAGAAACAGGAGAACTGGACTCCCTGCTGAAAGCCCTCCAATCCAGAAAAGGTTCTGTGCAGAGTACGATCGTGTCCTACGGAGACGTGCTGTTCAATAAATACATTCCCCAAACCCTCTGCCAGCAGACGGATGACTGCGTGATATTCGTCGACAGCAACTGGCAGGAGCAGACCAGCTATGCCCGCCTCGGTGGGTTTACCGAATGCACCATTCCCAATACGAGAAAAGCCTTTAACGCCAAGATCTACCTCAAGCACTTGGGAAATAACATCTCCAAAGAATCTATCCACGGCGTCTGGATGGGATTCCTCAAAGTCTCCCCGACTGCCGCTGTGCACATCACCAATATCATCGTGGAACTCTTGGCCAAGCCAAGCAATCGCAAGGCCGGCATCCCCCAGCTGCTCCAGGAACTCTTGAAACGGCAGTATCCAATCCGAGTGCTCTATACGGCAGGTCACTGGCTCGACATCAACAGCCTGGATGATGTGGTACAGGCAGGAAGCTTTTAGTCTGTCTGGTTTGTTTGACTTCGCTTAACTCGACAAACATGTGTGAAGAGTGAACCTCATTCGGCTGGACATATTGATGACGACTGTATGATCACGGAACGACTTTGATGTCGATCGGTATGGTTGTTGAGGTACCAACCATCGTCGTAAAGTACCCTCCATTGGTATTCCCCCCCCAGCATTTGACAGCACTCTTACCTTCTAGCGCGCAGCTGTGCATGAGCCCGGTGGTCACCTCACTGGCGGAGCGTAAGCCAATAACTTCATCGGGGACGAAAATGCCCTGTTCATGAACTGGTCGGGTCGTGTCATCCCTGGTGCTATAGCCAAGTTGCCCCGTTTGGTTAAATCCCCAGCAATTGACTGTCCCCTGTCGTAACACCGCACAGGCATGAAGTGACCCGCCGTCAACTGTTGTCGCGGAAGAGATGCCCTTGACTTCTTCGGGGACTAAGGCCTCCTTACTGGTTCCATTCCCCAGTTGGCCTTGGCGATTGTCGCCCCAGCACTTAATCTTCCCACTGACAATCACCGCACAGCTAAAACTGTTCCCCGTCCCAACCGCCGTCGCCGATTGCAAGCCAACCACATCGACCGGTACAGGTGAGTCTGTCTTTGTCCCGTTTCCCAATTCTCCCCATTGGTTGCTCCCCCAACAGCGCACAGTGCCGGTTTTGAGGAGGGCGCACGTATGGCTGAGCCCAGCGCTCAGAGCCATGGCAGCAGTCACTCCCTTCACCGGCACCGGGATAAGGGAATCGATCTGATTCCCATTACCTAACTGACCGTGGTCATTGCGACCCCAACAAGCAATCGACCCCGCGTGGCTCAGCGCGCATGCATGGAAGAATCCGGCCGCCACCTCTGTGGCAGAGTGAAGGTCTGTGACCGTCACGGGCATGATCGCCTTGTTGCTTGTTCCATTGCCGAGTTGACCGTATTGATTGCCTCCCCAACAACGAACGGTTCCATCTGCCAGACTCGCGCAGGAAAAATTCAGCCCCACGGCAATCTGCCGAGCCGAACTTATGTGGGCCACTTGCACCGTTCTTCCATAATCCTCCGCGAGCTTGCCATTTCCCAGCCGACCATCGCTATTGTTTCCCCAACAACGGATCGTGCCATTACTGAGTACAGCACAGGTATGGCGCCCTCCCGCTGCGATGGACAAAATCGTCAGAGATTCCGCGCTGTGGACAATGGAGAACGACATCAACACGACGAGCCATGCGAGGGTTGTCGCAAGCGCGATAGGTTGAACTCCCTTACACATTCTGTATTTTTTCAGTTTCAAGCAGACCACACGACCCTAGGAGTCATGCTTACTCCCGCATACCGACACATAGGCTGGACCTTGTTATGTTGATACTCGAACGAGGCTGGAGGATTAGGAGTCTGGAGAGAGTGAGACAGCAAGGCCCTGTAGGTTATGGCTCCCCGTTCCACTCAATCAGGACCCGCCATGGATGCGCGGGAGCCTCCCCCTCACGATGGTTTCTTCACGCACCGGAAACCGGGTGAATATTGGCTTCGGAACGTCGGTGGATCCCAGTACCGATCCGCGGAGCGCAATGCCCTTGGACTGCTGTTCCACGAGCCGCCACGAATCCCTTTGAATCCGCCCGTCGGCGGTCCTTCCGGATTCCTCTGCGGGCTGGCTTTGTAATAGTCATGGTCATACCAGTCACTGACCCATTCCCAGACATTCCCAGCCATGTCATAGACGCCATACGGACTCTTGCCCTCCTCGAACGATCCCACCGGCGCCAATGCCCCATTGTTGATCGATCCCGACTGCCCATAATTCGCGTGTCGTGTCGTCGGTGGCTCGTTGCCCCACGGATAGAGGCGGCCATCTGTCCCTCGCGCCGCCTTCTCCCATTCCGCCTCTGTCGGCAAGCGCTTGCCGGCCCACTTACAATATGCTGCCGCGTCCGCCCAATCCACATTCGAGACCGGTCGCTTCTTATGCGAAAGCTGATTCATCGTCTTCCAGTCTGAGGGAGCATTGCCCCCTGCCTGTTGCAGAAACTCTGCATACTGCCCCACCGTCACCTCATGTTTATCGATCAAAAATGAATCCAGATAGACTTGGTGAGGCGGACGTTCGTCCACATCTCCCGTCGGACTCCCCATGGTGAACTCGCCTGCCGGCACCAGCACCATCGACGGATCTTGCGATTGGGCCGATACCGTCTTCCCATAACCCTGTTGATGCCCCGTAACAACCTCCCAGGGCCCCTTCTCACCAGTGACCGCGGCCATCGCAGGGTACGCAGCGAGGCCAAGTACCGCGACCAACATCAACATTCTTCTCATGCACCGCCTCCACAATAATATTCTACTGAACGAGCCTTCAAACCCTGTCCTTACAGCGCCCAATGGGCGGAAACTATAATGCCTCGCACCTCAAAAAAACAACCAGGCAGGGAACTTGAGTGAGACAGGCATGGCGAGCGGAAAAAGGCGGGCCTGAAAAGATGGACTAGAGCTTTCATATCAGGCATCAACCAAAACACTCATAACGGAGTGGGCGCACCATGGGAGGGAGCCTAATCCCCCTCTCCTTGGACGACATCAACTGCTGCTCGCTCTATGGATTTTTTGCGCACCGGAACCCGGTGAGGCCCTGGTCCGTCGGCGAGATCACGCTCCGATTCGCTGAGCGCAAAGCCCGCGCATTGCCGTTCCAGGCCCCGCCACGGATCACTTTGGTTCCGCCCGATGATGGTCCTGTCGGATTCTTCGACGGGGCGTTCTTGTAATAACGGAAGTCGTACCAGTCACTGACCCATTCCCACACATTCCCGGCCATGTCATAGAGACCATAGGGACTCTTGCCCTGTTCGAGCGATCCCACCGGCGCCAATGCCCCATGGTTGTTCCAATCCGTCTTCCCAAAGTTCGCATGAAGAGGCGTCGGCGCATCGTTGCCCCACGGATACATGCGCCCATCCGTTCCCCGCGCTGCCTTCTCCCACTCCGCCTCTGTCGGCAGGCGCTTGCCGACCCATTTGCAGTACAGAGCCGCATCCACCGAATCCATATTCGCAGCCGGGCGCTTCTGATGCGCAGTCTGGTTCATGATCTTCCAGTCCGCAGGCGGCTCGACCCCTTTCGCCTGCAAAAATGCCGCATACTGTTCTACAGTCACTTCGTACTTGTCCATCATAAATGCATCGACATACACCTTGCGCTCAGGTTGTTCGTCTGAATCGCCCGTCGAACTCCCCATGGTGAACTCCCCTGCCGGCACCGGTGCCATCGGTGATGACTCCGGGAGGCCCGCCCAAGCCGTCGAAGAGTACGTAATGAGTCCGAACAACGCGACCAACACCAGCATCCTGCTCATGAACTCCCTCCGCATATTATTGAAAGACCCACGACTCTTTGCTCTCATTTAACCCAATGGGCGGAAACTATAAAGCTTCGTACCTCAGGAAGGCAACCACATTGATGCGGTGAGGCGTGATCTCTCAGCCTCGAGTTCCTAAGAGGATGAGCCCACTTCGCGGGGATTCTACGAGGCGCAGACTTCAGAGACGAGGTTGCGAGGGGAAAAACGTGAAACAGCATATTACCTGACGGAGTGGAGAACACGTTCGCGTCCAGGTGCGTCGCCACCGCGCTTGCGAGGTCGAGTGCCATTTGTATGATCCTGGCGCGAAGAAATAATACCGCAATGAGTTCTGATTTTCATATCGGCGGGTGCAGTAAGAGTCTTCGCGAATCATGCAGGCTGACTTTGAAATACCACGGAGGTTCAGCGAGTGGTCAAAATGGATTCCATATTGTTCTCCAGGTCGTTCACTACGACCCATTCGGTGGCGCCGGCCTTCCGCACGCTGGCCTCCCAGCGGGCCAGGCGGTCGAGATATCGACGGGGGTCAGCGTTGTCCGTGCCCAGCTTGGTAACGTTCAAGGCCACGATGCGGATACCATTCAGCTTGATCGGGAAATCGCGTATCGTTCCTTTGCCCAATTCTTCCTGCATATCAGAGAACACCACGATGGTCTTGATGCCGGCCTTGGTCTCGTTCAGGTATTCCGCACCCTGGATCAGACCGCCGGTGATATCAGTATAGGCACTGCCCTTGACTCCCTTGGCAAACGCCGCAATATTGGTTTTGAATGCGCGCTTTTGCGAGGTAGCCTTCGAAGGTCGCGTGTCAAACGTGACCTTGGCGATGATATCTTTTTCAGTGAAGCTACGCGTCTCCACCTTGGCTACAGCAAGTGAATCCCCAGGGTTCAGCGTCGCCAGCAGGTAATTGATAATCTTGGCTGCTTTATGCATCTCCTGATCATAGGTACCGGAGGTATCCACCAACATATACACGCCATGGTTGTGTATGCGGCTGTCACCGCAAGCGCTGACTAGTAACATACCGAATGACAGGACTAAGAGAGTCAGATATTTACTCATGCCGCTCTCCTGAGTTTGGAAAGTTCCTTATCTTCTGGATTATCTGTATTGCCTGTATTTCCCGTCGGACCTGTACGCATCCCTGTCACCCAGCGTTCTATCATCAGCGGAATGACAATCAGGATGTCATAGGCCGGTTCGAGTACTTTGGGGAACCGTTTGAACAGCACCCCGGCAAACCTCAGCGCAAAACCAAGGCCGCGCATAGCCTGCACCAGAAACACGCCGATGACGGTACGCAGCGAATGCATTGCATTTTCCAGCGGGATCGCCACAAACGCCAATGCGAACGGAAGCACGAATCCCATAATCATCTGTCCGATCATCGGTATGCTCGTTAATAAACCATTCGACACGGGTGGAGCGGTAGAGGCAAGGTCGTGCATCAGCGACGCCTTGTCGACGACCAGCATATCGCGCATCAGCGCGAGGGAGGACTCGATCGCGGCCAGGATGATCAAAAAAATCAGCGACGCGAGCATCAATCGGTGACGCATACGATCATCCATACTGGCAATCCTCGGAAACAATTGCGTGATGCGCAGCGATTCGAGCAGGAACAGGCCCATCGACGCTTCCATCAGAATGATCACCAACGCCGCCACATCCGAAGTCTTCAGGTTGTTGCTGATGTAATCGCTGGCGCCGACCATCTCCGACATGGGCAGCGCGATCAGCTTGTAGTTGATAAACGCACCACCCAAGGCAATCACCAAAACCAGCGTGGAGATCGCCAACTGAACGAACCCGGACACAGTCAGAGCATGTTCAGTCTTGTTGTCCTTGGCTTTGATGGCCTCTAACTTTTCCATATGGCCATCGATCTGCTTCGCGTTGGTCTGGAGCGTGAGCATCTTCTTTTCCATTTCACCTGTCAGCTTTTCCACAGAGCGCCAGGATGGCTGCATCGCTTTCAAAATCTTGTGCCGCTCTTCATAGGAACGTCGGAATTCCGCGACAGTCTGGTCATGTATTTTCTGGATGGACTTGTTGATGTCCTCGAGAAGCTTGCGTGGAATATCACCTCCCGATTTAATCTGCGCGACTGATTTGAGTGCGCTGACCCATTCTGGGGGAGGCGGCGGAACCTCTCCACATTTGTGGTAATCATCTTCGATGCGGGTTGCTTCCTCCATCATTTTTCGCTGCAAGGCGGGGAACTCCTGCATATCCTTGCGGATCATATTGCTCACTCGCTCGAATTCCCGGTCGATCACGACCGCTTGGATTTCCTGCCCATGCGCTAACAGCACCGACTGATTACGCACCCGCAAGTTATCCGCGCACAGAAACAGCCAGCGGGCGATGAACCGTGTGGACTGGGACAGCAGCTCACAGACCGAGCGGATGACCCCATGCATTGGCTTGCGCGCTGCATACAGAAACAGCATCGCCAGTATGGCCAACGCCAATACTGAAACGGCCACGTTATTGGGCCAAAACAACCATGAATTCCAGGTCGTCATTACCGGTTCCTCCCATTACTTACTCATACACGATTCTCGTACCGTTACAGACAGGGCACCAAGATGAGGTCAGGGCTTGCAATCCCACCTGGGCCGGGTTAGGAGCCAATCGGATATTGATTATTCGCTGCCCCGCGAGATCTACAGCCAATTGCACCACGCTCGGTCCAAAAAGCTCCTCGCTGTATGTCTACAAATACACCTGGGGGTTTTACTGAACTGCAGCCTCGCATTCAGCCGCATCTCCTTCGCCTTGTCACACGGACAATGGGAGAGGGGCTCCTCGCCGCTCTTCCTGCCATACCTGAACGGGTACGCGCAAAAGGCTGTGGAACATGGCTTTCCCGATCCTACAGGGAGCATTATTCATGCCGATTAGTCGCGAATCGCTGGGAAATCAGGCGTGGGGCAAGGGACACAAGGCGAGAAGAAAGAGATGCCTCCGAGTCAGTCCACTGATCATACTATCCCCTGCTCACAGGACAATCGCGGCCCACAGCTTCACGACGATCCATAGGACTGCTGTAATGGCGAGCAACAGAAGCGCAACAGTCCCGCCGATGATGCCTGCCACATAGAACCAGTCTCCTTGGCTGCTTCTCTGAGGCTTCGTCGCAGCCTCTCGCAACAACACCGCGTTTCTCGCATGACTTCGAAACCAAACTGAAAACAGATCGCCGAGGATAGGAACCGTACCGATGGTTCCGTTGATCAGGAGGTTCAGGCTCATCCGTGCAATGACGATCCGCGGCACTTGAAGCCTCGCGGCCAGTATCAGGATGACAGTCCCGATGAGATTGGCCAGCATGTCACCGATTCCTGGTATCAGGCCAAGTAACGGATCGAGCCCCAAATAGATCTGTGTGCCGGGAATTCTGACAGTCGTGTCCAGAACCTTGGCCAGGAATTCGGCAGTCGCCAGCAGAGCTTCTCGTTGAGACTCGGGGGTTGGAGACACCGGGGAGAGATGTGGGGCTTGGTCAGCCACGATGTGATAGAGCGGAAAGTTCTGTGAGCCAACAGCGGTCCGTTGAACCGTACCATGAGTGATGCGGCTTGGCCAACTCTCTCTAGTGGGATTTTACTGGTCTGCAGCCCTGAACAACATGAACACGCTACGCAGGAAGCTCAAAAAGGCTGTCCAGCAAGGCCGCAGCGAGCGAAGAGGCGAGGCGTACGTTTCGGTACGTTGAGCCTCTGAGCGATGCGAGAACGCCGCTGGCGGACTTTTTCAGCTTCCTGCGAAGGCTGAAAGGATTCGTCCCTTGGCGACATGACAAGGGTAAGTCAAATCACCTTGGCCGCCCCGGCCTGGTGCCACACATTACGATGGAGGCCTCTATGCGTCCACTGTCGATTCGATCCGGTCACGCCCTGGTGAGACGATTGATCATCATATTATTCCTGTTGTCCCCTTGGCCTGTTCTAGCGGAAGAAGGGGCCACACTTCCCCTCTCCAAAATCTCGCTCTATTCCAGCGGCGTGGGATACTTTCAGCATGACGGTACAGTCAACAGTCGTGCACAACTTAACCTGCGCCTGGATACGAATCAGATCAATGACATCCTGAAGAGTTTGGTCGTGCAGGACTTCGGCGGCGGCAAAGTCTCGACCGTCACCTATGGTTCGCGCGATCCCGTGACCAAGACACTCGGCAGTTTCGGTATTAATCTGAACGGCAACCCGACCCTGGGACAGATTCTGACTCAAGTCCGAGGAGAACCGATTGAAGTCACCGCCCCCAATCCCATTATCGGCACATTGTTGGGCGTGGAAAAGAAAACGGAATTCATCGGTGAGGGTTCGCAACACCGTATTGTGGAACAGGAGTACGTCACACTCCTGACAGAAGACGGGTTCCGCTCGCTCCCGCTGGCGAACATCCAACGCATCAAACTGATGAATTCCGCCTTGAATGCTGAACTTCATCAGGCGCTGGCTGTGCTCACCACGAATCACGATGCCCAGAAGAAGACGGTCTCGATCACCTTCGACGGCACCGGAAACCGCCAGGCCCGTGTCGCCTATCTGACGGAAACCCCCGTGTGGAAAACCACCTATCGACTCGTCTTGGACGAGGACAAGGCGCCCTATCTGCAGGGTTGGGCCATTGTGGAGAATCAGACCGCACAGGACTGGCACAACGTGAAGCTCTCTCTTGTCTCTGGACGGCCCATTTCCTTCGCGATGGATCTGTATCAACCGCTCTACAATCCACGCCCGATTGTCCAGCCTGAGCTCTATGCCAATCTGAGACCCCAGACCTACGGCGATGCCATGGACGAACTCAAGCCGATGGCTTCCGCTCCCGCTGCCCGCAGCGACATGAAGAAAGAGCGCTTGCTCGGCAAGTTGGCACAGGGTTTTGCTCCGAGTCGATCCAATGCTGCGGCAGAAGCCATCACCTCCGACATGGGGATCGGCAGCCTGGAAGAAGGCGTCGCCTCTCTGGCCATGGCCGAAGACAAGGGCGAGCTGTTTGAATATCGTATCGACCAGCCCGTGACCCTCGCGAAACACACGAGCGCGCTCCTTCCCATCATCGGCCAAACGCTGCAGGGGCACAAAGTGTCGCTGTACAATCAGCGCGTCAATGCCAAACATCCACTCAACGGGTATCGGCTCAAAAATACGTCGTCCCTGCACCTCATGCAAGGGCCCATCACACTGTTCGACAGCGGCACCTATGCGGGCGACGCCCGCATCGAAGATCTCTCCCCAGGCCAGGACCGGCTCATCAGCTATGCGCTCGATCTCAAGACCGAGGTGGAGCCCACACTCGAAGGCGGCACACAAGAGCTGGCGACGGTCTCACTCAAGAAGGGCACGATGCTCATCTCACGCCGGATGATCGAAGACCGGACCTACTATGTGAAGAACCGTGATGCCAAGGCCAAGACCGTCCTGATCGAACAGCCCTATCGTGCGGATTGGAATTTGGTCGAGCCCAAGGAGCCGACAGAACGCACACGGGATCTCTATCGATTCAGCGTCGCCGTCGAGGCGGGGAAGAGCACGACCCTCCGAATCAAAGAAACGCTTCCCGTTCAGGAGTCTCTCGTTTTGATGAACAGCGGCATCGACCAGATCGTCTATTACCAACAAGCTAAGGAAGTCAGCCAGAAGGTGAAAGATGCCCTGCATCACGTGGTGCAACTGCGCAGCAAACTGGATGACGTGCGCGCACAGCGGATGCGGCTAGACCAACGTACCGCCGAGATCACAGCAGAGCATGGCCGCCTCCGCGAGAACATGCAGCGGCTCCAGCAAAACTCCGAACTCTATAATCGCTATGTCAAAAAGTTGGACCAGCAGGAAACCGAGCTGGAGAAACTACGCAAGGACATTGAGAACCTCAAGAACACGGAAGAAGAACATCGGCGGGAGCTGCAGAACTACGTGATGAATCTGGACGTGGCATAAGTTTACTATGCGAAGAACTGTCTAATTTGATCTAATGGCACGCAGCCGACGAGGAGGTCGCCTTCCGGCGAAACCAAGAGGGGAACCCCGGCCTGGCCCGTTCTGTGCCAGGCCGATTCCCATTCTTGAGCGACCTGGCGACTCGCAGCACCGGTCGAATCCATTCCCTCAGGCGAGCCTCCTGCCTGCTCAACCAGATGCCTGAGCACGTCCGGATCGGAGATATCCTTGCCGTCACACCAGAAAGCTCGATACGTCTCACGCACAAACGACATCCCCTGTGATCGATCACGCTGTAGCAAGGCCACCGCCTGTTCGATCGCCGGTTTCGTATTGGGCTTACCCGGAGGAAGCGTGATAGGCAGACCCGGCGCCAGCCGCTGAACGACCGTCACTTCGTGGCGCAATTCAGCGCCCAACATTCCCTGCCAAGGTTTCATGGGGCGAGGCAGATGCGACGCATGCTGTACACCGCGCCATTCACAGCGATCGAGCACGTGCTCTTCGTGCAACCGTTCGTGCAGCGCGTAGCAGAATGGACAGTTGAAATCGCTATAGAGAAGGGTTCGTGACTCGACCACTTTGTCTAGTCTCCTAAGAATTCAGCCGGACTGTTGTTGGTGTATTGCGATGCCGTACTGACGCACTCGAACACTATCTATTAACATGAATGACTGTCAAGTTTCTTGCTCATGAGTTGCGCGTCGAGGGAGAACACACGTTCGCCAGGCGGCTTGGGCATTGATTCAGCGATGACGGAAGTCAGGCCGTGCGAGGAGGTGTTCCAGTTTTGCACGAAGGGTCGGGAGCGTCATCGGCTTCGTGACGACGTCATCCATTCCGGCTCTTCGGCACTTCTGCTCGTCCTCCGGCGACGCATGCCCGGTGAGGGCAATGATCGGGAGATGCCTAGATGTGGTGTGTTCCTGACGCCTGATCGATCCGTCACAAACATCGCTTCTCCGGATGACTCGAAAATGAGAGACGTATCGTCCCGAGTAGGCAACCAGGACAGGCTCCTTTGGGGGGCAGGATCAGGGATGGGACTGAGGGGCTGGCTCATGCGGACACCTGTCTCAGGCCCGATTCGATAGCGAGATCTCCTCGCACCACATGCCGCACATCACGGACCGTCCTTCCTCTCTCTGGTTTATGGATGACATTCAAATGAGTCAGCGAAAGATACCTGGCTTCGATTTCCGATGCATCTTTGATGATGAACTGTTGATGAAGACACGGCGTCTCCCGCCACCATCGATCTTGGCCGATCAAGTACGAGCTGATTCTGAGATCTATAAAGGGAAAGGTTGGTTGGGCCACGAGGCAGATCCAGTGAGTACGTAGGACTTTCAGCTCTACTCTATCGGCAGGTTATGGTAATTCCTCAATTCATATTCCCCAAGGTCTGGAGAGACCATTCTTCAGTCCTGTTCATTATGGTCGCTTCTCGCACACTCGTCTCCCAACCCATGAAGTAATCGGGAATTAAGTTCCCTCGTCAATCGACCGATATGTCTGTCGATTGGGTAAAACAGGGTCTACCTCAGAGTCCTCGGAATTGCAGCCTGACAACAGACCTCCTGGAGGTGCCTGGTGATCGGTGCCATTCAATCCGCCCTCTCCGGCCTCTCCGGCCTCACCACATTTTCAACACAGGTCGCCGTCACTGCCCACAACTTGGCCAACGTCAATACCGATGGATTTAAGAAATCTCGAACGGAGTTTGTCACAGTGGAATCCGGTGGCGTCCGCTCGGCGATTCAGAAGGATGAGACGGCCGGCCCTACGATTCTGAACAACACAGGCTATGGCCCCGCTCAGTTGGAATTCTCAAACGTCGATCTCGCTGAGGAAGCCATCAATCAGATTATCGGTCAGCGGGGGTTTGAAGCCAATATTCAAACCATAAAGACTGCTGATGAGATCCTGGGCACCACCTTGGATATCAAGAAATAGCCCACCCCTCCACTCAAGAATTGAACCAGCCCACAGAAGGTATGTCACGTAGCATTCTGCCCGAGCAGTATGGTATGTCGAGCCCATGGCTGGCCCACGCGTTCTGCTGCTCATCCCTCCGCTCACTCAACTGAATACTCCCTACCCATCCACCGCCTATCTCACAGGGTTTCTCCGTGCTCGCGGAATTGAAGCCTCCCAAGCCGACCTCGGCATCGAAATGGTGCTCCGGACTTTTTGTCGATCCGGGCTCCAGGCCGTGTTTGAGCAGATTCGCAATGGCCAAGTTGAGTTGCCGGGTGAAGCGAAACAGATGCTCGCGATCGAGGCGGCCTATCTACAGACCATCAACCCAGTCATTGAGTTTCTCCAGGGACGCAATCCTTCACTAGCTTTGCTCCTCGCCCGTCC
>Ga0134121_10003108_pt1 | contig 13994 bp, 17 predicted proteins | sample KB301_FD_96463 | JGI IMG/M metagenome (GOLD analysis project Ga0134121, IMG submission 96463) | Terrestrial soil microbial communities without Nitrogen fertilizer from Kellogg Biological Station, Michigan, USA - KB3-0-1 | ecosystem: Environmental > Terrestrial > Soil > Unclassified ...
CCCGCGGCGGCGCCGATCACGGCTTCGCGCAGGGGCGCGAAGCTGCCGGCGAGGTTAAACAGGAGGCCAGCCCAGAGCAGCGGCAGCGTGATGTCGTCGGGCAGGTAGCCCGTGGCATGGTCGATGAAGGCCAGCGCGATGGTGCACCAGATGAAAAGCATTCCGGCGAACGCCGCGGCGCCGAAGCCGAAATGCCACGCCGAGCCGGCTGTTCCCACGCCGGCCAGCAGCTCAACTAGGGGATAGCGCATGCTGATGCGGGCGCCGCAACCGGCGCATTTGCCGCGCAGCGCCAGCCAGCTGAAGATCGGCACGTTCTCGATGGCGCGGATGGGCCGGCCGCAGCCGGGACAGCGCGAACGCGGCACGACGAGGTTGAGGGGTTCTTCCTTGGGCGCGTCCTGCCCGGCAAGTTCCGCGCAATCGGCGCGCCAGGCGCGCTCCATCATCTTCGGCAGCCGGTGGATCACGACATTCAGGAACGATCCGACGCACAAGCCCGCGACCAGGGCGACCCAGGGAAAAACGGCGGGCTGCGCGACCCAGCCCAGTTCCGACATGGAGGGGACTATTACTGCGGGCCTTAGACCGCGCCGCCCAGCTTGAAGATCGGCAGGTACATCGCGACCACCATGCCGCCGATCAGCGTGCCGAGCACCACCATGATGATCGGCTCCATGAGCGAGGACAGGGCTTCGACCGCGTCATCGACCTCGGCTTCGAAGAAGTCCGCGACCTTGCCGAGCATGGCGTCGAGCGCGCCGGTTTCCTCTCCGATCATGCACATCTGCAGGACCATGGAGGGGAATGCGTTCGAATTCTGCATTGCGACCGTGAGCGAGGTGCCGGTGGAGACCTCCTGCTTGATCTTGAGCGTCGCCTGGAGATAGACGTAGTTGCCCGAGGCGCCGCCCACCGAATCCAGCGCCTCGACCAGCGGCACGCCGGCCGCGAACATGGTGGACAGGGTGCGCGTCCAGCGCGCGATCGCGGCCTTCCTGAGCAACGAGCCGAAGATGGGCGCCTTGAGGCTGATCTTGTCCATGAAGATCTGCACCGCGAGCGAGCGCTTCCAGGCTTCCAGGAAGCCGTAGATCGCGCCGCCCAGCGCGGGGAACAGGATGTACCAGTTTGCGACGGTCCAGTCCGAGATTCCCATGATGATCAGCGTGGGCGTCGGCAGGTCGGCGCCGAAGCTCGAGAACACGCTCTTGAACGCGGGGATCACGAAGATCATGATCACCGCGGTAATGACGACCGCCACGACGATGATCGACACCGGGTAGAACAGGGCCGACTTGATCTTCGCCTTGATGGCGAGGGTTTTTTCCTTGTAGATGGCAAGCCGGTCGAGCAGGGTTTCCAGGATACCGGCGGCCTCGCCGGCCGCCACCAGGTTGCAGTACAGGGCGTCGAAATACAGCGGGTACTTGCGAAACGCCTGTGCGAGGGAGGAACCGGTCTCGACCTCGGTCTTGATTTCGATCAGCAGCCGGCCGACGGCGGGGTTGGAGGCGCCCTTGCTCACGATGTCGAAGGCCTGGAGCAGGGGCACGCCGGCTTTCATCATGGTCGCCATCTGGCGCGTAAAGAGCGCGACGTCCTTGTCCGAGACCGACCCGCCGCTGCCCGTTTTCTGCTTCTTGAAGCTTGAAACGATGATGCCCTGCCGGCGCAATGCCGCCTGCGCCATGTTTTCACCCGCCGAGCGTATTTCGCCGCGAACCTGCTTGCCGGCCTTGTCCTTGCCTTCATAAATGAAGGTGATTTCCTTGGGTCCCGCCTTCGCCGCTGCTGCAGTCGCCATGTCCCGCTCCCTGCCCGATGTCGGGGTGAAGAGCGATTCTAGCGCCGGTTCAAGGCCTTGACCAAATAAGGGGAAAAATCACATGAACGGCAGGAACTCAGCCAGCCGCTTCCGCCGCGGGCTCGGGCGGCCGGAACAGGCGCACCGTTTTCACCGCGCGGCCCTGGGCGCTCACGATTTCCACCGGCACGCCCGCGATCTTGAGCGACACGTTGGCTTCGGGAATGTCCTGCAGCTGTTCGAGAATCAGGCCGTTCAGCGTCTTGGGCCCATCGGTGGGCAGATCCAGGGCGAGGGCGCGGTTCACCTCGCGTACCTGCATCGCGCCGTCGGCGGTCGCGGTGCCGTCCGCGCCCCACGACAGCGCCGGGGAAGCCGAGGGGAGGGAGGTGGTGAACTTGCCGATGATCTCCTCGACGATGCCCTCCAGTGTGACCAGCCCCATCAGTTCGCCGTATTCATCCACGACGAGGCCGATGCGCTCGCGCTTGTCCTGGAAATACTGCAGCTGGGCGATTGCCGGCGTCGAGGCCGGCACGAAATAGGGCTCATCCAGCACGTCCTCGATGGCCTTCCTGTCGAGCGCGCCGGCGAACAGCAGGCCGAGCACTTTGCGCAGGTGCAGCACGCCCGCGATCTCGTCGCTGCCGCCGCGGTACACCGGCAGCTCGCGGTGATAACTGGTGGTGAGCTGGCGCGCGATGGTCTCCATGTCGTCGTCCAGGCGCACCGCCTCGATCTTCGCGCGCGGCACCATCACGTCGTGCACCGTGATCTCGCCGACGTCGAACAGGTTCATCAGGATCGACAGGTGCTTCTTGGGCATGAAGTTCGACGACTCCAGCACCAGGGTGCGGATTTCCGCCGGCGAGAGGACCGGCGCATCCGTGTTCTCTTGCGGGCGCACGCGCAGCATCCACAGCAGCGGCCCGACGAACAGGTTCACGAACCAGGAAGCCGGCTCCAGCAGGCGCATCGTCGGCTTGAGCGCATAGGCGAGCAGCAGCGCCGCCCGCTCCGGATAGGTGGCGCCGACTACCTTGGGCGTGATTTCGCAGAAAATGATGATGACAAAGGAAATGACGAGCGTGCTGATCGCGTAGGTGAGCTTGTCCTCGCCCAGCAGGCGCACCGCGATCACGCCCGCAATCGTGGTGGCGGCGGCGATCGCCAGCGTGTTGCCGATCAGGATGCCGCCGAGCAGCCGGTCGGCGCGCTTGAGCAGGTCGGCGGCGCGCAGCGCACCGCCGTGCCCCTGCGTGACCAGGTGCTTGAGCCGGTAGCGGTTCATCGCCATCAGTGCCGTCTCGGAAATCGAGAAGTATCCCGAGGCGACGAGCGCCACGCACAGGGCGCCGATTTCCCAGCTGAGCGGTATGTCCTCCACGAAGCGTCAGTTCCTGCCGAGGATGACTTCGAGCACGAAGCGGCTGCCGATCCCGGCCAGCACCACCATGATGAATCCGGTCAGCACCCAGCGCGTGGCGACGCGTCCGCGCCAGCCGTAGAGATGCCGGCCGGCGAGCAGGACGGCGAACACGATCCACGAAACAATCGCGAACAGCGTTTCATGGTTGAAGCGCAGCGCGCGCCCGAAGAGCGAGTCCGACAGGCTCATGCCGGTCACCAGCGTGAGCGTCAGGAGGGCGAAGCCGATCGCGATGAGCGCGAACAGGCGGCGCTCCAGCGCAAGCAGCGGCGGCAATCCGGCAAACGGGCCCGCCAGCACGGCGCCCTGAGCGCTTGTCCGGTGCAGGAGACGCTCGAGCACCGCCATGAGCAGCGCATAGAGCATCGCAACCGCGAGCACGCCATACGCAAGGATCACGAGCAGCAGGTGCGTGCGGAATTCGAAGGATGTCGTGGCGGGCACCCGTCCCGGATACCAGGCGGCGAGCGGCACGCAGATCGCGGCGAGGCCGAGGCTGAGCGGGAAAATGATCTCGAGGCTGACGAACAGGTTCTCGATCCAGCAAAGCAGCACCACGACCCAGAGCATCGAGGACAGCGCGAGCGCAAATCCGAAACGCGGCACCTCGGGCAGCGCCAGCGCGCTCCAGATCAGCCATCCGTGCAGGCAAAGCGCGACGAGGATTGCGCTGCGCTCCCAGGCCTGCAGCCCGCCGCGCTCGGGCGAATGCCTGTGCCAGCGCGTGTACCAGAAGTGCAACGCGAGGCCGGCATACAGGGCACTCGCGACGACGTGAATTACAATGTCGGGCACGCTTTGAGTTTAACACCCCATGCTCGATAACCTGACCACGCGCCTCGCGAAGATCGTCAAGACGATCCGCGGCGAAGCGCGCCTCACCGAAGCAAATGTGCAGGACGCGCTGCGCGAAGTGCGCATCGCGCTGCTGGAGGCCGACGTCGCGCTGCCGGTGGTGAAGCATTTCATCGAGCAGGTGCGCGTGGCGGCGCTCGGCCAGGAGGTGGTTGGCAGCCTGACGCCGGGACAGGCGCTGGTAGGCATCGTGCACCGCGAACTCACGAAACTCATGGGCGAGGCGCACGCGGCGCTCAACCTGGCGGTGGCGCCGCCCGCCGTGATCCTGATGGCCGGGCTGCAGGGCTCGGGCAAGACCACCACGGTGGGCAAGCTCTCGGTCTACCTCAGGGAGCAGAAAAAGAAGGTTCTGGTCGTTTCCTGCGACATCTACCGTCCGGCGGCAATCGAGCAGCTGAAGACGGTGGCGGCGCAGGCGGGCGCGGAGTTTTTTGCCTCGCATTCGGGCGAGAAGCCGGAGGAGATTGCGAAAAAAGCCGTCGATCATGCGCGCACCCACTACTGCGATGTCGTCATTGTCGATACCGCGGGGCGCCTGGCGGTCGACGAGCCGATGATGCAGGAAATCGCCGCGCTGCACGCGGCGCTCAAGCCTGCGGAGACACTCTTCGTGGTGGACGCGATGCAGGGCCAGGACGCGGTGAACGTCGCGCACGCCTTCAACGAACGCCTGCCGCTCACCGGCGTGGTGCTCACGAAGCTGGACGGCGACTCGCGCGGCGGCGCGGCGCTTTCCGTGCGCCACGTCACGGGCAAGCCGATCAAGTTCGCGGGCACCGGGGAGAAGCTCGCCGACAAGCTGCGCAAGGGCAAGGGCTTCGACCTGGAGGACTTCAAGCAGCAGCTGCAGCAGATGAACAAGATGGGCGGCATCGCCTCCATGATGGACAAGCTTCCGGCGCAGCTCGCGGGGCAGATCAACCCGGCGCAGCTGCAGGACTCGCGGCAGTTCGTGCGCATCGAGGGGATCATCAATTCGATGACGAAGAAGGAGCGCGCCAACCCCGAGATCATCAAGGCGACGCGCAAACGGCGCATCGCCGCCGGGGCGGGCGTGCCGGTGCAGGAAGTGAACCGGATGCTCAAGCAGTTCGAGCAGATGCAGCAGATGATGAAAATGATGAAGGGTGGCAACCTGCAGCGCATGATGCGCAACATGAAGGGCATGCTGCCCGGCATGCGCTGAGAATTGAACGTGAAAATCACGCGTGCCCTGCTGGGTTTTACTCTTCTGCTCTTCGCTCTTTCTGCGCCGGCCCAACGCGAGCCGGGCCAGGTCATCCAGGAATTGCAGAAGCTCGCGTGGCTGCGCGGCCCGGGCGAGGGCACGATCGCCGGCAAGGCGAAAATCCAGATTCCGAGCGGTTTTGCCTTTCTCGACGAGCGCAATACGCGGCGCTTCCTGGAACTGATGGGCAATCCGCCGCGCGACGGACACTGGATGATCGCGCCCGCCAACCTCGACTGGTTCGCGGTGTTTTCCTTCGACCCGGTCGGCTACGTCAAGGACGACGAGAAGATCGACGCCGATGCGCTGCTCAAGTCATTGAAGGAAGGCGACGGCCCCGGCAACGACGAAAGGAAGCGACTCGGCATGGCGCCGATCTACACCGACGGCTGGCACGTGCCGCCGCACTACGATTCGGGCAGCAAGCGGCTCGAATGGGGCATGCGCCTGCGCGACGAGAAGGGCGGGATGCACGTCAACTACACGAGCCGGCTGCTGGGCCGCAGCGGCGTGATGAGCGCGGTGCTCGTGTCTTCGCCCCAGACGCTGAACAGCGACATGAAGGAATTCAACTCGGCGCTCGCGGGCTACCAGTTCGTCGCCGGCGAACAGTACGCCGAGTTCAAGTCCGGCGACCGGATCGCCGAATACGGGCTGGGCGCGCTGGTGCTGGGCGGCGCGGCGGCGGCCGCGGCGTAGGCCGGTCTTTTCAAGTCGCTCGGCAAATTCCTCTGGGTCGTCATCGGCGGGGCGGCAATGGGCGGCTGGGCGCTGCTGAAAAAGCTCTTCGGGCGCAAGGAAAGCCCGCCCCCGGGGCCGGGGCAGACGTGATCTCCGAGGCGGCCGTGGTCGCGGTTGCCGCCGCCCTCTACTTCTTCGATTGCGTGGTGCTGCTGGAGCGCGGCCAGGCGCTGTGGTCGAGCACGGGGCTGTCATTTGGTTCGCTGCACTACCAGGTACGCGGCAAGGCTGTCGCGCTGCTCAATCCGCTGGTGCCGTTCATTCCAACGTTTCGCACGCAGCCATTGTTGGCCGGTGCTTCGAACGTGAAGACGGCCGATGCCGTGCGGGCGCTCGCCCCGGTTTCGGCGCTTTGCGGCGTGCAATTGCTGCTGGTGCTGGTCGCGCTGCCCTATTGTCTCTACCGCGCGCCCGGCTGGCCGTTTTTCACGGCGCTGGTTCTCGCATACGCGAACGCATTGCTGATGCTGACGGCGATTGCGTGGCGCTTCAGCCGCGCCGGCATATCACGCCGGCCGCTGGCGGTCCTGGGCTTCGGCTGGCTCGCCTGCCTGCCGTTGTCGATCAATTGCGTTCGCAAGGCTGGCCTTGCGTTTGATATCGATGGCGACGCACGCAAGCAGATTGAATTCATTCCCGCGGAGAAAAGGCAGGAAGCCAGGGCCAGGCTTGCCGCGCAAATCGAGGAAGCGATGCTCGAACTCGACCAAGGCGACGCGCGGCGGCTGGCGCTGGCCCTCGTAAAAGGCGAACTGGAGGCGGGCCATGAACGGCTATGAGCTCCTGGCGATCGTCGTATTCTTTTTGATCGGCTACTGGGTGGTAGATTATTTCTGGCCAACGAAGAAAAATACCGATATCGAGAAGGGTCCGTCCGACCCGGAGCGCAAACCATGAAGATCACGGCAATCGACGCTTGCGTTCTTACCGTTCCGACGTCAAAGCAGATGGCGCTGGAGTTCCCGCACCACAAGCTGGTGGTGGCCGAGATTGCAACCGACGAGGGCATCCGGGGCCTTGGCTACAGCCTGATGTTCGGCGGTGGCGGCGCGGAGTCGGTCCTGGTCTATCTCGAAACGCGCTTGAAGCCGTTGCTGCTGGGCGAGGACCCGTTGGCGGTCGAGCGCCTGTGGGAAAAGATGTACCGCGGCGACCGCGGCGTGCGCCGCGTGGGCATCGCAGGCATGGCGCTGTCGGCGCTGGACATCGGGCTCTGGGATATCGCCGGCAAGGCGGCGAAGCTGCCGCTCTACAAGCTGTGGGGCGCGGTTACCGATCGCGTGGCCTGCTACGGCAGCGGCGGCTGGAGCAAGTACACGGACAAGGACCTGCTCGCCGAGGCTGAGCGCTATGCCGGCATGGGTTGCGGCTATTACAAAATGAAGATCCACGACCCGGACCCGCTCGCCAACCGCAGGCGCGTGGAACTGGTGAAAAAGGCCCTCGGCCCGGGCGTGCGCATGATGGTCGACGTCAACCAGAAGCTCGACGTCCAGTCCAACATCCGCCAGGCCCGCCTGCTCGAGGACCTCGACCTCGTCTGGTACGAAGAGCCGGTGAGCTCCGACGACAATCTTTCCTGCGCCGCGGTCTCCCAAGCCATCAATATCCCGGTGGCGACCGGAGAAAACCATTACAACCGCTACGAATTCAGGGACCTGATCGAGAAGAAGGCCGCCACCTACCTCATGCCCGACGTGTGCCGCGCCAACGGCTTCAGCGAGACGCTGAAGATCGCGCACCTCGCCGCGGCCCACGGCATCGCGGTCTCGCCGCACGTGGTGTATGAAATCTCGATCCAGATCTCGGGCGCGATCTCCAACGGTTTCCTGGTCGAACTCATGGACTGGATGCCGCCGGATCTTTTCGTGGAACTTCCCGAGTGCAAGGACGGCCATATCCGGATACTGGAGCGGCCCGGACATGGCATGGTGCTTCACAAGGACGCCGTTCCTAAATACCGCAGCAAGTAACCGGAGACCGGCCCAATGACGAAAATCGCCAAACTCCTATGCGTAACCGGGCTCGTCGTCGCCATCGGCTGCGCGCTGGCCGCGCTGGGCGCGGGACTGGGATACCGCTTTGGCTGGTGGCATTTCCGCACCGGCATCGCGACACTTGGGTACGTTTTCTGGGTCGCCGCCGGCACGGCGGTGTTTTGCGCGGCAGCGCTCATGCTCGCTACGGTGCGCGCCGGTACCGGCGAGATCGTCATGGCGCTCGCCGGCCTCGCGATCGCCGGCGTAACGGCCTGGATTCCCTATTCCCTGCGCATGACGGCGAACTCGGTACCGGCGATCCATGACATCTCGACCGACGTGTCCAGCCCGCCCCAATTCGTGCGCGTCGCTTCCCTGCGCAAGCCTGACGACCACCCGGTCGCCTATGACGGGCCCGCCGTGGGCGAGCAGCAGCGCAAGGCCTATCCGGACCTCGCTCCGATGGTGTTGAAAGCGCCGCGCGAAAAAGTATTCGCCGCGGCGCAGGGCGCGCTCGCCTCGATGGGGCTCGACCTGGTCGAGGCCGATGCCGCACAGGGCCGCGTGGAAGCCACGGCAACGTCGCTGCTGTTCGGATTCAAGGACGACGTGGTCGTGCGCGTCGCCGACGTCGGCGATGGCACGAAAGTCGACGTGCGCTCCAAGTCGCGCGTCGGGCGCAACGACTTTGGCATGAACGCCAGGCGCATCCGCGCGTTCCAGGAAAAGCTGAAGGCCGCGGTCGGTTGACCTATTTTGGTTTTGGCAGCAGCAATTTGCCTGCCGCGTCCTTGCCTGCGGCTGTCAGCTCCCACATTCCCCTGCGCGACGCCCGGTTGATCTGTCCGCGCTGCTTGAGCGCGTTGCGCGCCCAGGTGATGGTGTTCTCCGCCTTGGTTTCACCCGTGCTGACCAGTTCCTGGTCGGCGGCGCCGATGAACCCGTCTTTCATCATGCGCTTCACGATGGCATGGGTGACGTCTCGCTTGTGGCCCTGGCCGTCGAATTCCTTCGCCAGGACGTACAGCAGGTAGTCTTCGTAGACGGCCTGGGGCGTCAGCGCATCCGGAGCGAGGCGCACGCTTTTCGGCGCTTTCGCGGCGGCACGCAGCACGCCGCGCTCTTCGAGCAGGCGGCGGATCACCATGTTCGGTGAATCCACGAAGGGCTTGGCGAGTTGCTGCAGGCCTGCGAAGACGTCGTCGTCTATCCGGATCGTGGGCATGTGACATTGTAACATTATTCACTTTGCTTTAAAGCCCCCGACAGCCGGAATTCATGCGTATAATCCGCTCCCTTTCGCAGTGCAGAGGATCTCTAAATGGTGGTTATTCGACTGGCGCGAGGCGGCGCCAACAAGCGGCCTTTCTACCATCTGGTAGTGGCTGATTCGCGTCGCGCGGCCACCGGCCGCTTCATCGAGCGCGTGGGTTTCTACGATCCAAAGGCGCCCGAGGGGCGCGAGTCGCTGCGCGTCGATGTCGAGCGCATCAAGTACTGGGAAGGCAAGGGTGCGCAGCCTTCGTCGACCGTGGTGCGGCTCGTGAAGCAGTTTGGCAAGGCCAAGAAAGCAGCCTGAGAACCTGATCGAGTACGGTCGCGTCGCCGGTCCTTACGGCGTGCGCGGCTGGCTCAGGGTGGCGGTGGACGAGCCGGAGTTGCTTGCGGCGCAGCCGGATTGGCAGATCGCCGGCAAGCAGTTCAAGGTCGAGGACACGAAAGTCCACTCGGGTGCCCTGCTGGCGAAGCTGGGCGGGATCGATACCCCCGAGCAGGCGCGCCAGTACAAGGGCAGGGCGGTCCTGATTCCGCGGCCCGACGCGGGGGAGGGACGGTACTTCTGGGCCGACCTGGTCGGGCTCGAAGTGGTGAATTCGCAGGGGCTGGTGCTCGGCGTCGTGAAGGGGATGTTTTCCAACGGCGCGCACGACGTGATGGAGCTCTCCGGGGAAAAGCCCAGGTTGCTTCCCTGGGTGCCGGTGGTGGTGAAGAAGGTCGACCTGCCCGAACGGCGGATCGAAGTGGAGTGGGGCGCCGACTGGTGATCCGCTTCCATGCGGTAACGCTCTTCCCGGAGATGTTCGCGGCGCTGACACACAGCGGCATCAGCGGGCGGGCGATGGAAACGGGGCTGTGGTCGCTGGGGTTGTGGAACCCGCGCGATTTCACCCGGGACAATTACCGGACGGTCGATGACCGTCCGTACGGCGGCGGGCCCGGCATGGTGATGCTGGCCGAGCCGCTGGAGAAGGCGCTGGATGCGGCGCGGGATGCGGGCGGCGGGAAGGTGATCTACCTCTCGCCGCAGGGCAGGAAGCTCGATCACGCGAAAGTGATGGAGCTGGCGGGCAGGACGGCAATGACGTTTTTGTGCGGGCGGTACGAGGGCATTGACGAGCGGTTGCTCGAGCGGCGGGTGGATGAGGAGCTCTCGATCGGGGATTACGTGATCTCCGGCGGCGAGCTGGCCGCGATGACGGTGATCGACGCGGTGGTGCGCCAGATGCCGGGCGCCCTCGGCGATGAGCAGTCGGCGGCCGAGGAGTCGTTCGTGGACGGGCTGCTCGATTGCCCGCAGTACACGCGGCCGGAGCTGTATGCGGACGCGAAGGTGCCCGAAATACTGCTCTCGGGGCACCACGAGAACATCCGGCGCTGGCGGTTGAAGCAGGCGCTGGGCAGGACCTGGCTGAGGAGGCCCGACCTCCTCGCGGCGAGGAAGCTGAACGACGACGAACGAAAGTTGCTGGAGGAATTCCAGCGGGAACGTGGAGAACGCGGAAAATGAACCTGATCCAGAAGCTCGAGCAGGAAGAGATGCAGCGCATGAAGAAGAATGTCCCCGAGTTCTCGCCGGGCGATACCGTCGCCGTGCGCGTCAACGTGGTCGAGGGCGACAAGAAGCGCGAACAGTCCTTCGAGGGCGTGGTCATCGCCAAGCGCAACCGCGGGCTGCGCTCGGCTTTCATCGTGCGCAAGATCTCCTCGGGCGAGGGCGTGGAGCGCACGTTCCAGACCTATTCGCCGCTCATCGCCGGCATCGAAGTTCGGCGCAAGGGCGAAGTGCGCCGCTCCAAGCTCTATTACCTGCGCGAGCGCTCGGGCAAGGGCGCGCGCATCCGCGAAAAGCTGGGCGACCGCGCCGACGCGCCCGAGGCCGAAGCCCAGGAGTAGCGCGCGGCGGGTTCCGCTACCTCGCGGGCATATAATCCGCCTATGCGCCGCGAGCAGACCGTCATCAGCCCGACCTCGGAAATCATCGCTGAAATCCGGGCGGGCCATATCGTCGTGCTGGTCGACGACGAGGACCGCGAGAACGAAGGCGACCTGGTGCTCGCGGCCGAGCACGTGACGCCGGAAGCGGTCAATTTCATGGCCAAGCACGCGCGCGGCCTGGTCTGCCTCACGCTCACCGAGGAACGCTGCCGCCAGCTTGCGCTGCCGTTGATGGTGCGCGACAACCGCGCCCAGATGGGCACCAACTTCACGCTCTCGATCGAAGCCGCCGAAGGCGTTACCACCGGCATCTCGGCGCATGACCGCGCGCGCACCGTGCGCGCGGCGGTGGCCAGGGACGCGAAGCCCTCGGACATCGTGCAGCCGGGGCACATTTTCCCGGTCATGGCGCAACCGGGCGGCGTGCTCGTGCGCGCAGGGCATACCGAGGCGGGATGCGACCTTTCGGAGCTGGCCGGCCTGACGCCCGCGGCGGTGATCTGCGAAATCATGCGCGAGGACGGCAGCATGGCGCGCCTGCCCGACCTGATGGAGTTCGCCGCCGAGCACAAGCTCAAGATCGGCACCATCGCCGAGCTGATCGAGTACCGCAGCCGCAACGAATCGATGGTGCAGCGCGCCGAGGAGCGCGCCATCGAGACCCCGTGGGGCAAGTTCAGATTGGTGCCCTACAAGGATCTCGCGCTCGGTTCGATCCATCTCGCGCTGGTCGTCGGCAAGATCGACCCGAAGAATGAAACCCTGGTGCGCGTGCACGAGCCTCTTTCCGTGCTTGATCTGCTCGATGCAGGTTCCGGCGCGCATTCCTGGGGCATTGGCGAGGCGCTGAAGGCGGTCCAGGCGGCCGGCGCCGGCGTGGTGGTGCTCATGAACTGCAGCCAGTCGGGCGAGACGCTGCAGGCGCAGCTCGATGCGCAGGTTTCCGGCCGGCGCCCGGCGCCTTATGGAAGAAGCGGGGGCCGCAGCTCGGACCTGCGCAACTACGGCATCGGCGCGCAGATCCTGCGCGACCTCGGCGTGGGCCGGATGCGGCTGCTGGCCGCACCGCGCAAGATGCCGAGCATGACGGGCTTTGGCCTGGAGGTCACGGGTTACGCCGAACGAGAGCAGAAATGAATCCGCCGCGCATCGGCGTGGTTCATTCCCGCTTCAATGAACCGATCTGCAACGCGCTGCTCGAGTCCGCGCGCGCCGAACTGGCGCGTGCCGGCGCGGAGGCTGAATTCGTATCCGTCGCGGGGGCGCTCGAAATACCGCTCGCCCTGCAGTGGCTGGCGCAGTCCGGGCGCTTCGACGCGCTGGTCGCCGTCGGCGCCGTGATCCGCGGCGACACCTACCACTTCGAGGTGGTGTCGAACGAATCGGCGCGCGGCATCATGGATGTGGCGCTCGAGTGCGGGCTGCCGGTGGCCAACGGCGTGCTGACCACGGACACCGAGGCGCAGGCGCTCGCGCGCAAGGACAAGGGAGGCGAGGCGGTGCGCGTCGCGCTGGAAATGGCGCGCCTGCGGCAAGAGCTGGCGGCAAAGTGGCGCTGAAGTCCGCGGCGGGCCGGACCACCGCGCGCCGGCGCGCGCGGGAAATCGCGCTTCAGGCGCTCTATGCGTGGAAAGTCGGCGGCGACGACGCGCTGGCGCAGGCGGAAACGCTCGAGGGCTGGGTGCGCTGCGACCAGAAATTTGCGACCGAACTGGTGGCAGAGGTCGTGTTGAAAAACAAGGACCTTGAAAAATTGATCGTCCCGCACCTGGATCGCAGCCTGGCGTCGCTTTCGCCGGTGGAGCGCGTTATCCTGTTGATCGGCGTGTATGAGCTTTCGGCACGGCCGGAAACGCCCTTCAAGGTGGTGCTGAACGAGGCGGTCGACCTGGGCAGGAGCTTCGGCGGCACCGACGGCCACAAGTTCATCAACGGCGTGCTGGAGAAGCTGGCGCTCGAACTGCGCGCCGGGGAAATCACCCGGGCCCGGCAGGCGGTCTAGAGTTGCCTTCCGAATTTGACCTGATCCGCAAGTATTTCCAGCAGCCGCCGCGCGACGTGCGGCCGGGCGATCGCCGCACGCGCCGCGTGTCGCTCGGCATCGGCGACGATGCCGCGCTGCTGCGGCCCAGCGCCGGCATGGAGCTCGCCGTGTCCACCGACCTGCTGCTGGAAGGAACCCACTTTCGCGCCGGCGCCGACGCACGCAAGCTCGGCCACAAGGCGCTCGCGGTAAACCTTTCCGACATGGCGGCCATGGGCGCCGCGCCGCGCTGGGTCACGCTGGCGCTGGCGCTGCCGGTGGCGGATGAGTCCTGGCTGCAGGAATTCACCAAGGGATTCTTTGCCCTGGCGGCGCGCTTTGGCGTGGAGCTGATCGGCGGGGACACCACGCGCGGAACCTTGACCATCTGCGTCACCATCACCTCTCCGGCGAAGACGCCGTCGGCCTTGAGCTTGAGGTGCAAAAGCCGCACCAGCTTGTGCTTGGCGGAGTTGGCGATGGCCAGGCCCATCGCGCCCCATTGTACCGCCAGCGCATCGAGCTGGTCGTCAAACATTCCGAGCCCGCCGTTGGTGACCAGCAGCGCCGCGTCCTTTTGCTGGCGCAGATCGGGCAGGGCGGCTTGCAGCGTGGCGAGCAGGGACACGATCGGGAGCTCGAACAGCGCGCGCACCTCGGCTAGATCGGCGGTCAGCAGGTCGCCCCCGCCACCGCCGTAGGCGTTCCAGTGC
>Ga0134121_10003109_pt1 | contig 13989 bp, 12 predicted proteins | sample KB301_FD_96463 | JGI IMG/M metagenome (GOLD analysis project Ga0134121, IMG submission 96463) | Terrestrial soil microbial communities without Nitrogen fertilizer from Kellogg Biological Station, Michigan, USA - KB3-0-1 | ecosystem: Environmental > Terrestrial > Soil > Unclassified ...
CACGGCACGCCGCGTGATCCACTTGATGAGTATGCGACGGCCGACGTCAATTTTTGGTCGCAGCGGCTGGCCAACATTGAAGCCGATGTGATATGCGTCGGCCACACCCACAAGCCGTATGTCCTTGAAATCGGCGACAAATTGGTGATCAACCCGGGCAGCGTGGGCCAACCACGCGACGGCGACCCGCGGGCCTCGTATGCTGTCCTGGAAGACAACCGCGTGGAGCTGAAACGCATCGAGTATGACGTGGAGGCAACAGTTCGGTCGATCCAGGAAAGCGGGCTGCCGGAGCCGGCCAAGGCATTGTCGGCGGAGATTTATCGCGGCGGCGGTCTGGCCAAAAGTAACGGCGTGGCGATGAAACAATAGGCCCTGTTCCCACATACCGCGTGGGAACGCACTGCAACGACGCTCTGCGTCGTCACTTGCGACTTGGTTGGCTGGGAGGCGGGGCATGTCTGAGGCCGATTGGCTGAACTCAACCGACCCGGCGGCAATGCTGCGCTCTCTGATTGGCCGCTATTCCGCGCAAAAACGGCGCGGGGAGACCGTTGATTTTGAGCGGCTTCGCCTGTTCGGTTGCGCTTGTTGTCGTCGGGTTTGGGATTTGCTTGACGACGATCACCACAAGTCGGTCGAATTGATCGAACAGTATGTAAGGACTCCGACGCCTACCGGACTGGTGGCCGCGCGGAGAATGCGGAGGGCCGCTGGGAATCAGGCAGGGAGCGAATATGATCGTTTAAGCCGATCGGTTCCTCGTGACCGCCGTGCCTGTCTAGCAGCATGGGCTCGAAACGTCGCCTCGAGTGCGGTTTGGGAAGCGGCGAACAAGAAACCCACAAAGGCGGCAAACTGTCATCGTAGTGTGGCCGAGGCCGTACACTCAATCCGGTTGGCCGAGGGAGCCACGGCGAACGGACCTGATCCAGGGTATATCGGTTACCAATTACCCTCCGACGGGGAAATGGTTGCCCAAGCTCGGTTGCTCCGTGAGGTCGTGGGTAATCCATTCGCTCGCATGTGAGGCATGTGCATGGCGAACGCGATATTAGATCACACTATGCGTTGCGGTAGTGCGTTCCCACACAGAGCGTAGGTACAAGGTGAAAGGTGATAAATGAGCCATACAACCACGCCCGTGTCGGCGTCCGCCGGTTTCGTCGAAGAAGTGCTCCTGGAAGGGCACATTATCGACTCCTTGCTCTTGCCCAAGGTCCTGGATGAAATCCTGACCCGCGGCGGCACCTATACCCTGCGTGACATTCGCATTGGCACCAAACAGACCGACACCAGTTTCGCCCGCGTGGCAGTGCAGGCCCCAACGGCCAACGTGCTGCGTGACATCCTGGACGCCATCCACGACCACGGGGCCGTGCCGTCCAACACGCAGGATTGCCGCGTGGTGGACGCCGACATGGACGGCGCTTTTCCCGAAGGCTTTTACAGTACCACCAATTTCCGCACTCAAATCCGCCTCGGCGGTGAGTGGATTGAAGTCGAAAACCAGGAAATGGACTGCGGCGTCCTGATCGATCCCGAAGGCGGCGCGGCGAGTTGCATTCCGATGGCTCTGGTCAAGAAAGGCGACAAGATCGTCGTCGGCCGTCAGGGCTTGCGTGTGTTGCCGGCGGAAACTTCCCATCGGCAAAACCTTTTCGAATTCATGGCCAGTCCGGTGTCGAGTGAGAAACCTAAAGGCGTGACGGTGCGCGAGATCGCCGCGGCCATGAAACGCACCAAGGCGGCCGGCGAGAAAATACTGGCCGTGCTCGGCCCGGCAGTCGTCCACACCGGCAGTGTTGACCATATCTGCCGGCTTATTCGCTCCGGTTTTCTCAACATTCTCTTCGCCGGCAACGCATTAGGGACACACGACATTGAGCAATCGATCTACGGCACAAGTTTGGGTGTCTCCCTCGACCGCGGCCTGCCCGCCGAGGAAGGCCACGAGCATCACCTGCGGGCGATCAACACCATTCGCCGGGCCGGCAGCATCAAAAACGCGGTAGACAAGGGCATCCTCAAAAGCGGCATCATGTACGAGTGCATCAAGCACGAGATTCCTTATGTGCTGGCTGGCAGCATCCGCGACGACGGGCCGTTGCCGGACGTGGTCACCGACGCGCTTGGTGCTCAGCAACAGATGCGCGATTTGGTTCAGGGCGTCGGCTTTTGCTTAATGATGGCCACAGCGCTGCACGCGATTGCCACGGGCAATTTGTTGCCGGCGTGGGTCAAGGTGGCGTGCGTGGACATCAATCCGGCGACGGTGACGAAGTTGACGGATCGGGGAAGTATTCAGACTGTGGGCGTGGTAACCGATGCGGAGCCGTTTTTGCGGGCGCTGGTGACGGAATTGGGCGTTTAGCTGCGCTGCGATTGACGGGTAATCAAACGATATTCACTGGGTAAGACGCAATGTAAATGTCGATCTGCTCAAACCGCTCCATCAAGGTCGCCTTGAAATAGACAAAAAACTCTTGGTTGGCCTCGTTGTCCTCCACATCGACGCTGATTCGCAAAAGCTCGTCTTGATAGCGAGTGCCTTCGTGAACCCACGTGCCGCGAACATTGCTCGGGAACGAAGATAAGGCATGAAACTGCGCGATTAACTCTTCTAATGTCTGTTCGAACTTTTCAGGGCTTACCGGTTGGCCGTTGTTGTGTTTGAGTGGCAAGAGTATCTCGTAGCGTCTTTTCAGCATAGTCAATGCCCCCTCGGCCCAACTCGTCGTAGCTCACTCCCATTTCATTAAGCAGTTCCAGGGCCGGTTCCGGCACCATGTAAACACGATCGGCGTAGCAATCGATGCGGCCGCGGCGGGCCAGTTCCAATAGCGCGCTGGCGTGCTTGACTTTATCGGTAATTTGGATTTTGACCATTTGCATGGAGCAATACCTCCGCGGCTCGGCATGAACCGGCCAGGTGATTATAATGGATTGATTGCGCTTTTCGCCAGTCCATGTTCGAGGATGCCACATGCGACCCCACCCGCGTATCCTGATGTGTCCGCCGGACCACTATGGCATCGAATACGAAATTAATCCCTGGATGAGCCGCAGTCGCGGCAGCACGCCCGACCGCGCCAAAGAACAATGGCAAGCCTTGCACGACGCACTTGTCGGCCTCGGCGTGCAGGTCGAGTTGATGGAGCCGCAAAAGGGCCTTCCCGATTTGGTGTTCACCGCCAACGCGGGGTTAATGTTCAACAACCGCTTCTTCAGCTCGCGTTTCCGCCACGAAGTCCGCGCTCGTGAAACGCCTTTCAACGACGCCTGGTTTGCCGCCCACGGCTTTCAAGTCGAGCATCTACCCGAAGGCACCTTTTTCGAGGGGGCCGGCGACGCTTTATTTTGCGGTGAAACTCTGTTCGCCGGCTATCGCATTCGCAGTGATGTCAACGGCCATCAGTGGCTCGGCAAAACCCTCGGCAAGCAAGTGTTGCCGCTCGAATTGGTCAACCCGCACTTCTATCATCTCGACACTTGCTTTTGCCCGCTGGCCCCCGGCGAAGCGATTTATCATCCAGCGGCGTTCGACGCCTATGGGCGTAAGGTGATCGAGAGTCACATTGGCAAGTTGATTGTGGTGCAGGACAGCGACGCCAAGCGGTTCGGCTGCAACGCCGTGGTGGTCGGCAAAACGGTGATTGTCAACGCCGGCTGCGAGAAATTAACGACGGATTTGCAGGCGCGCGGTTACAAGACGATTACGGTGGAATTGGATGAGTTTCTCAAGGCCGGCGGCAGCGCCAAGTGTTTGACGCTGCGCCTTGATGGAGAAGAAGCCGCAACCTGGTAGGAACCCCGCTTGCGGTTTCGCGCTCACCACACCAAATCCACCCGCGGACAAGGCCGCGGCGCCCGCAATTCCGCGAGCATGGTCACAACGACAAACACCAGCGCCCAGAAATGCAGCCAGAAGGCCCAGCAATACCACCGCGTGTGGACCACAGATTGGTGCAGCATGCCACGCTCAATCGCTTCCACTTTTTTAGTCTTGGCGATCTCCGCATCAGAACGAGACGTTTTCGAGAGTTTTTCCAAGTCCGCCAGCGCCTTATTTTGCCGGTCAATTTGTTTTTCCAGATCGGCATTTGCCTGTTGCTCAAAGGGAAAGCCGCGCAAGTTGAACAGCAACAAAAACGCGAATGACACCAGGGTGACAATCGCCAGCGCCGGCCAGCGCCAGCGGGCATATTGCTGAATCTTCGGCGGCAAGAAGCGCTGCACGAATGTCAAACCCACCACCGCTCCCGCCAGGACAAAATTGGCGAGCCAAGTCAGCAAATAGAACAGCAGCAGCACGCCAAAACCGGGATTCAATGGTCCTGGGGCGGAGTCGGTCTTGTCATCTTTTGGCACGGGCCGGTCCGTCAAGGACATCTTGGATTCTTTGTCGCTGGAAACGCTGTTAAAAACCGCTTGCCAGGCGTTCTGTGAATCGACCCAGACGCCGCCGGGGTAATAGCCCACCCACGGGAAAAAGCTCAGCACAAAGATCAAAAACAACGCCGCCACGGGGACGTACTGCGTGCACCGCGGGCTGATCCACACCGAGAATCGGCCCGTGTGTTCTGTTGGCACAGGCTCTGGCGGCGGTGCGCTAGCCGCGGGCGGCGGCGAGCCGGCGGCAGCGGGCGGGGGTGAAGCGGCGGGTTGCGGAGCGGGCGCCGGCGGCACCAAGGGCCCTGACGGCAACGCCGGCGCCGTGAAGGTGTTGGCACACAAGGGACACTTCATCATCTGGCCGGCGTATTGCTCCATGATCGTGAGCTTGCGCTGGCAATTGGGGCAAAGGATTTCCATGGATAGGCTGGCCACTCAGGTCGTTTAGGTTGAAGGGCACGCTGACGAGTCTAATCAATCGGCGAGCGATTGCCAATGGTGAAGCCGCTGTAGAATACACAATCAGGATTGGACCTGTCGCAGCGCTTTGGGCAGATGCGTCAACAGATCGGTGGCAATCATCCCCACCTCGCCGGCTTCCGTCTTGGCCAAATCGCCTGCCAAACCGTGGACATACGCCCCCAGCTGGGCTGCCGCGAATGGCTCCAATCCCTGGGCCAAGAGCGCCGCGATCAAACCGGTCAGCACATCGCCGCTGCCGGCCGTCGCCATGCCGGGGTTGCCGGTGGTGTTTTCAAAAATGCGTTGGCCGTCGGTGACCACTGTGTGGTGTCCCTTGAGAAGCAGCACCAGGCCATTTTCCGCGGCGAAGGCAGTAGCAAGTTCGCGGCGATGAGCCTGGACCGTGGCGGTGTCAAGATTAAGCAACCGGCTGAACTCGCCGGGGTGCGGCGTCAAAATCAGCGGAAACGAACGCTTCAAACTCGGCGTGTTTTGCACAAAAGCGTTGAGCCCGTCGGCGTCAAGAACTAGCGGCGCCTGAAAACGATTGAGTAGTGCGGTGAGCAGCACTGTCATCGAGGACCCGTGGCCCAAACCCGGGCCAATGGCGACGACGTTATTGCCGCCGGCCAGGGTGAGAATGTCGTTTTCCGCCGAGCGATCAAGGCGGCCGTCGGTGTCCTGCGGCAGCGCTGCCGTCATGTAACACGGATTGCCCGCGGCCACAATCGGCAGAATCTCGCGTGGCACGGCAACACGCACCAGGCCCGCCCCGCCGCGCAACGCCGCGCTGCCGCACAACACAGCGGCGCCAGACATGCCGCGGCTGCCAGCCACGACCAGGACACGGCCGTAGGTTCCCTTATTGCTGTCCGCGGCTCGCTGCGGCAATTTGGGGACTTCGGTGACAATTTGCAGATTTGCAGGCGGCTTATTCATGGGATCAATCGTCCAAAGTGTTTCGCGGCGTCTTCTATATACATCATAGAATGCAAACGAGTAGCGCATTACCCGGTCGCTTACGCGACTCGGCTCGCCAAGTGAGAAAACGCATGTTTCCAACCATTCAGGCCGCGTCCGAAGCCATTCGCTCCGGCCAGTCCACGCCGATTGATCTGCTCGACCAATGTTTGCAGCGGACCGACAAATACGAAGACAAGATCAAGGCCTGGGTCTACCTCGACCGCGACGGAGCCCGCGAACAGGCGGAAAAGCTGACCGCCGAGCTAAAGGCCAGGCAGAATCGCGGACCACTGCACGGCATTCCCATCGGCATCAAGGACATCATTGACGTTTTCGACATGCCGACGGCGGCCGGCTCGAAGCTATGGGCCAACAGCATCGCCCGAGAAGACGCGGACCTGGTCAAAAAACTGCGACAAGCGGGCGCAATCATCATGGGGAAATTGACGACCACGCAATATGCTAGTTTCGATCCGTCGCCGACGCGCAACCCGTGGAATTTGGAACGGACGCCTGGGGGCTCCAGTAGTGGGCCAGCGGCGGCGGTGGCTTGCGGCATGTGCTTGGGAGCGATTGGATCGCAGACAGGCGGGTCCATCACACGGCCCGCGGCGTATTGCGGGATCGCGTCGTGTAAGCCTTCGCATGGATTGGTGAGCGGCAAAGGCCTGGTGCCACTGGCGCCGTCGATGGATCATCCGGGGCCAATGGCGCGGTCGATATGGGATTTGGCAGTTATGTTGGAAACCACAGCGGAGGATTCCGGCTTGGATTTAATGAGCGGTTTGGCAAAGCCCCATCCAGTGCGATTTGGCCGCCCGCGCGGACTATTCGAGGACCTAGCAGCGCCGATAGTTAAGGCCATAACAAACGAGGTAGAAAAGACACTAAGGGACTGCGGATCGCCTGTTGATAGGGTTGCACTGCCAGCCGCTTTTTCGGAAGTTTTGTCACGCCATCGCATGATCATGGCGGTAGAAGCAGCTGTCTATCATGAGCAGCGCCTCATGCGCCATCCCGAGGATTACAAACCGAATATCACAAAGTTGTTGCAAGAGGGCTTGGCTTGCCCAGCGCCCGAATATGCTCGATGCAAAGAGCATCAATGGGCTTTGCGAGCGAGCGCCACGCAATGGTTCGGCCGAGCCAACGTTCTGCTAACCCCGGCCACTACTAGCGCGGCGCCCGATATGGCAACCACGGGTGATCCCGCATTCAACTCGCCTTGGAGCTACACCGGTTTACCTACTGTCTCCATACCTGTTGGCCGCGATCAAGACGGCATGCCACTGTCGATCCAACTTGTCGGCCGGCAGTCCGAGGAATCTGTTTTGTTCGCCGCGGCCGCATGGTGTGAGAAGGTGTTGGCCCAACCGCTACTCGACCCACCGTGCTAAGCCGTAAGCGGCTCGCTTGCTTTTGTCCCCGCGCCTGATAAACCCACAACATGGCATCGCGTGAACTGGTTCTGCTCAGCCCTTACCGGCTGCCCACTCAAAACTCCCTGACGCTCGCCGACGAGGACATGGCCTGCTGGCTGCACGGCTGGTCCGCGTTGTGGCACCCTGTCGCCATGTGGCAGGCCGGCTCGCCGCCGCGCGTGGAATCGCCTTACGATCATGACACGCCGCGGGCGGATTACGTTTATTGCGTCCCCCAGGCGCCGCAAAGCTTGTTGGCCAATGACTGGGAAGAGCGGGCACGAGCCGCCGGGGCGTTTGTGTTTCACTCCACCAATGATCGCGCAAGCACGCTTTGCAATCTCAAAGCGGCCCTGGCCGGGCAGCCGTACAGCGATTTGCCGGATGAACGGGTCACGCCGTTTTTTGGCATCGGTCTGGGCTTTGCGCTGCTGGCGACTTTGAGTGACGCGATGGAGCACGAAAACCTGCTCGACGTGAAGGAGTTCTGGGAGAATGTGCAACAATCGGTGGCCGGCAGCATTGACAACGATGCCCAGTGGATGTCCAACCTGAGCGGCGCGGCCGCCAAGCTGCTGTCGGCCCGCGAGGTTCTTTACCCCGTTGCCATCCATCTGCTCGATCTCGTCTTGTTGGAAGATCAAGATTTCCAGGATCCCTGGCCGCTCACGGTGACCTTTGGCCAACCGATCAATGTCATCGCATCCGGTTCGGTCCTGGAGCGATTGCATCGTGAAAACAGCGACGCGGTGAAGTCGTTGGCCGACGCGATTCAATGCGAGCAAGCCGAGGTTTGCGGCGGCATTTATCTGGAACGCGAAGATGCACTGTTGCCGATCGAGTCACAGCTCTGGAATCTGCGCAAGGGCTTGAGCGTGTCGCGCGAGCTTCTGAACACAGACATTCACGTCTTTGCCCGGCGGCGCTTCAGCGCCAGCCCACAATTGCCGGCCTGGCTGTATCAGCATGGTCTAACTCGCGCCGTAATGTTGCCGCATGCCGATGGCGGTTTGCCGGTTTACAGTGCTCCGGTCATGAGCTGGTCCGCCCCCGACGGACAGCAGATCGATTGCTTCGTTCGCAAGCCATTGGCGACCGACAGCATTGACGCCTTTTTCAACCTTGGCCATTATCTCTTCAAAACGACGCGCGAGGATCAAACGGCGACACTGGCATTCATCCACGGCAAAAAACAGGCGTTGCCCTGGCACGCCGATTTGCTGGAATTGACCAGGCTCGCCACCGTGGCCGGGCAGTGGACGACGTTTAGCAAGTATTTCGGCGACGCGAGCACGGGCGAGTACGCCGGCCCGCTGGGGCCGGACGACATTCATTTCGATCACCTCACCGAACGGGTCCCAGGTGAAATTCATGCCGGGGATGGGGGTCCGTTGTCGGCCAGGTCCTATCCGTCATCGGTGCCGGTCAGCGGTTTCGCGAACCAAATTCGCTTGCGGCGGCGGCTGGACACTTGTTGGACACTCGCGGCGCTCCACCGTGGCCTGGCGGGTTTGAATGATACCCAACGAATCGAAAAGCCCTTGCAAGCGTTGGAAGATCAGCTGGAGCAGGTCGCGGCCAACACCGTGGCGTCGGAGCTATTGAGCGAGTTTGCGACCCTGGAAACACAAATCGCCTGCACACTGGCTGACCGTTTGTTAGCCAGAGCGCAAAACCAACAGCCCGGCTATTTGATTCTCAATCCATGCGGTTTCGCTCGCCGGCTCGCATTGGAGCTGGACAGTATTGGCCCGCCGATGCCCGTGGCTGATCCGGTCAAAGCGGTGCAGGTGTTGGGCAACAAGCTTTTGGTGGTGGCCGAGGTGCCGCCGCTGGGTTTCGCCTGGATGCCGCAAAGTGGGCCGGCAACCGGGCCGCCGGCGCCGGCGCGCATGAAATTGGCCGACGACCGTTGTGTCCGCAACGAATTCTTTGAAGCGGAGATCGACCCTGTCACAGGCGGCCTGCGGTCCATACGCGATTACAAAACGCTGATCAATCGCGTCTCCCAGCGCTTGATCTTTCGTCCCGGCAGTGCCATGAAGGCCACCAAGGTGACCACAACGTCAAGCGGTCCTGCGGTCGGGGAAATTGTCACGGAAGGCATGCTGCTCGGTCAGCAAGATCAGGTTTTGGCCAAGTTTCGCCAGCGATTTCGGGCCTGGCTGGGCCGGCCCATTCTGGATTTGCGGATCGAGATCTATCCCGAGCAGCCGCCCGCCGGCGATCCGGGGCACGCGTATTTCGGCGCTCAATTCGCCTGGCGCGAGGAGCGCGCCCTGGTGATGCGCGGTGTCGGCGGCATGGGCCATGTCACCAATCACATTCGCCCGCAAACGCCGGATTACATTGAAATCCGTCTGCCCCGCCAATTCACGACGATTTTTCCTGGCGGCTTGCCGTTCCACCAACGCGAAGGCGGCCGCATGCTCGATGTGATTTTGATCACCCCTGGCGAACCGGCGCAGGTGTTTGACCTGGCCATCGGCCTGGATCGCGAGCAACCGATGCAAACCGCGCTTGGCCTGGTGACGCCTGCCACCGTGGTGCCGACGACCAAAGGCCCGCCCCACATTGGCGCCAAGGGCTGGTTGTTCCATTTGGACGCACCCAATCTGGTGCTGACGAGCATGCGACCGGGCGGGTTGGAGTTGCCGCATGAAGGCGTTGCGCCGCGAGAACACGTCGATGCTGTGACTGTTCGTTTGCTGGAGTGCGCCAACTTCAGTACTCCCGCCGAGCTGCGCTGCGTCCGCGATCCGCAGCGTGTAGCCCTGCTCGACGCCCGCGGCCTTCTGCTCATGGAAGGCACGCAAACCGGCGACGCGGCCATGTTTCATGCCGGGCCAGGCAGTTTCTTGCAATTGCTCGTGCAATTCAGCGTCTGACGGAAATCAGAGTCGAGTGGATTGGAACGGACGTATCGGCCTCGAAAGGGTTGCGGGCGTCCGAGGCCGGACGTTTTCGTTGGGCATTTGGGCATTCTGGGGGAATGTTTAGGAGCGACCCCGCCGCTCGCTCACTCCAACCAAGGATGTGCTCCCATGAAACGAATCCTGTGGACGGCCCTGCTGGCGCTGCCGTTTTGCGCCCAATCGGCCCAGGCCCAAATTAATATCTCCCACAGCTGGCACCATCCCGGCGTGCCGCCGATCAGCGTTAACCTCAATGGGCCGTGCCTGGATTTCCGCCTCTTCGCCGGCGGCGGCCGAACCCAGTTGGGGCCCTGGTATCAATACTGGCCCTACGAAGCGCATTTCCAATCGCCAGCCCCGATGGGGATAGGTGGCGGCCCGTACATGATGACATTGCCGCCGCAGTTCGGCCAAGGATCGGGAATGCAATATGGCACCCCAGTCCCCGTGGGACCGCCGCAATATGCTCAATCGCAGTATGGCCCGCAGCAATATGCTCAGACGCCCTACAGCGTGCCGCAATATGCCCAAGCGCCCTATGGGGCGCCGCAATATGCTCAAACGCCCTATAGCGTGCCGCATTATGCTCAGACGCCTTACAGCGCACCCACCTCGATCCCGATGGCGGCTCAGCGTCAACCGCAGGCGATGCCGCAGCAGCCGATGTATCAGCCGGTGGGGTACTATCCGGGCGCGGTGCCGAGTTATTGGTATGGACGATAAATGATGTTTAGCCGCGACGCGTAGCGGAGCGCTCCGCTGCGCGTCGCGGCTAAACAATGACGGGCAAAGACATCGATTTGGGATTCCGTAATCGCGGCGCATTGGGAACAAACAACTTCCCCTGCCAACTATCGCGCCGCTCCATTTCCTTCCGAATCGCCGCCAACAACCCCGGTTTGTCCAAACACCATCGCGGCGCCACCAGATACTCCGGCGGAGCGTCGCCACTCAGACGCTGAATCACCATCGTCGGCGGCAATTTCTCCAGGAAATCGCAGGCCACGCTGACATATTCCGCCAACTCCATCATTCGCACTTCACCGGCCTGATACATCGTTTCCATCGGCGTATCACGGACAACATGCAAATTGTGAATCTTGACGGCGTCCACCGGTAACGACGCCAGCGTTTCGGCCGTGGCCATCATGTCCGCGCGCGATTCGCCCGGCAGGCCCAAAATCACATGGGTTCCAACCTCGAAGCCCCGCCCCTGGCAGCGCTGGACTGCGTCCACAAAAGAGTCCACGTGATGGCCGCGGTTCATCCAGTCCAGCGATCGCGCGTGGATCGTTTGCAAGCCCACTTCCAGGCTGACGAAACGATCCCTGGCATACGCTTGCAGCAAGTCCAATACTTCGTAGGGCACACAGTCGGGCCGTGTGCCAATCACCAAACCCACGATTTGCGGATGATCGAGCGCCTCGTCATACAGCCGCCGCAGTTTGTCGATCGGGGCATAAGTGTTGGTAGCGGCCTGGAAGTAGACGAGAAAACGGTCGGCGCTGTAGTATTTCTCAAGAATGCGGACGCCGCGTTCGACCTGAGCGCGGACGGTGACATGCGGCAGCCGGCGATTGGGGCTGAAGCTGCGATTGTCGCAATAAACGCAGCCGCCCAGGGCCACGCTGCCATCGACATTGGGGCAGGTGAACCCCGCATCCACGGTGACGCGCCAGACCTTGCCGCCGAACCGCTGCCGCAGGAAGTGGCTGAGCGGATAATAGCGACGATGCCGGCTAAACCAGGCTGGCCGATCTTCGGGAATTGGCATAATGGTACTCGCGCGACATGGGTGTCCTCTGGCTCCATGATTAAAGTGCGGCAGGCCTTCCGTCAAGTGGAACGCTGGACGCCGCCGTGCGTCTGAGTTATAGTGGAACATGCAGGGAAGGTAACGGGCCTTGCGGAACAACAAGTGGCGTTCTCTTCATTTACTTTCCATTCGGTCCCTCATTCGGGGGAAAACAGCCATGACTCTCAATCCCAACGGTGAACTGGTCCCCGAAGGCGGCGGCGACAACATTCCGCTCATCCGCGAAGTGCTGACCCTCGGCCGCCGCGAATCGTGCGACATCTGTTTGCGCTATCCCAACGTCTCCGGCGCCCACTGCGAACTCTCCTTTCTCGACGGCTTCTGGTGGATCAAGGACCTCAACAGCACCAACGGCATCAAGGTCAACGGCATCCGCGTGCCGAACAAGCTGCTATTGCCCGGCGAACGGATCACCATCGGCAAGAAGACCTTCACCATCGAATATCAAGCCCCCGAGGGCAAACGCGCCGTCGAGGAGATGATGGCCCACCGGGGTGAAGAGGACATTCTCAGTAAATCGCTGCTGGAACGGGCTGGCCTGGAAAAGCCGGGGGCCGAAAAACGCCGACCGCCGGGGAAGCCGTATGATGAGGAATCGCGCAGGATCACATTGGAAGAGGATGACAGCTAAGCCCTCGTCATAGTCGGACCTGAGCCTGAAGCACCAGCAAGGCAGACTGCCTCGCGGGTTGGCGTTTCGACCATCAGTTTCGCCTTGATTTTTCTGCGCCAAAATTCTTGCCAGGAAGGCCGCCACTCAGCACGCACAAGTGTTTCTGGGCCTGGGAGGAGGGGCCACCCGGGCCACCCGCAGCGTGTGCGGAGCAGCGCGCTGCCATTTCAAGGTTGCAGCTGCCGCGGTCAATTTTCTGGGTTATTACCATGCGTCACTCCATGCGTTCGCTGCGGTGCCTGGCGTTTCTCACAGTGCTGGCAGCAGCCACGCCGGGCCTGAGCGACTCCGCGACGCAGCCGGCCAAAAGCCAGTGGGTTTATCCCGGTAACGACGGCAAACTTGTGTACAAGACCCTGCCGAAAGGCGACAAGATCATGGACTTCTCCCACGCCGGCTACATGGGCGGCGGCGTGGCCCTGCCAAATGTGGCGGTCCAAAAGACCGTTGCCCCATCCGGCGGCGACGACACCGCCAACATTCACGCGGCCATCAAAGCGGTAGCCGACCTGCCGCTGAAGAACGGTTTTCGTGGCGCCGTGCTGCTGGCCCCTGGCGTCTACACCTGCTCCGAACCCATCAACATTGCCGCCGCCGGCGTCGTGCTCCGCGGCAGCGCCAGCAAGGGCGATAAACGCTCCACCATCAAGCTTACCGGCAAGCCGCACATTGGTATTACCGTCGCCGGCAAGGCCAACGGCATGGAGCCTTTCAAGGATGCCAAAACCAAGATCGCCGACGCCTATGTCCCCTCGGGGGCCATGAGCTTCAACGTGGCCGATGCCAAGGGCTTCGCGGCGGGCGACACGATCACCATTCGCAAGACCGTGACGGCGGAATGGGTCAAGTTCATGCAGATGGACGACCTGGTGCGCGACGGCAAGAAACAGACCTGGCTGGCGGTTGGCCGCGTCCTCAGCACCGAGCGTACGATCAAGGCCGTCGACGGCAAAAAGATCACGCTGGACGCACCGGTGCCCGATTCTTACGACACCAAGTTCGCCGGCCCCAAGGGAACCGAAGTGTTCAAGATTCGCCCGACCTGGCTCACACAGATCGGCATTGAGCATCTGCACATCGAATGCCCGCCGCAGCCGATTGAGCACACCAAGCCGCATTTCAAAGCCCTGGACATCACCGGCCAGGATTGCTGGGCCCGCGACGTCCGCTGCGACGAGACCATGACCAGTGTCACCGTCCACGGCCGGCGCATCACCTTGCAGCAAGTGTTCGTCCACCGCAAGGCGATGGCCCAGGGCGCATCCCGGCCAGGCGAAATCGCGCCGGACGCCACGCAAACGCTCGTGGACCGCTGCGGCGTCACGGCGGACAACGTCTGGTTCG
>Ga0134121_10003111_pt1 | contig 13983 bp, 9 predicted proteins | sample KB301_FD_96463 | JGI IMG/M metagenome (GOLD analysis project Ga0134121, IMG submission 96463) | Terrestrial soil microbial communities without Nitrogen fertilizer from Kellogg Biological Station, Michigan, USA - KB3-0-1 | ecosystem: Environmental > Terrestrial > Soil > Unclassified ...
CCAATTCGAAAGTATACGCTTGGAAAGAACCGACTTGAGCCTGAAGGATGCCATCGATCAGAAATGGGACACCTCATGAACCGTCGTCAGTTTGTTTTCACAGCGGCCGGCGCCCCGGCAATAGCCCGGCTTCCAAGCGTGTTCGCAGCGTCCGCGGCTAAATACAATTTGATTATCAAAGGCGGACGCGTCATCGATCCGGCGCGCAAGCTGAACGCCATTCACGACGTGGCCATCGCCGGCGGGCGCATTGCAGCGGTCGAATCGAGCATCGCGGGCGACGCCGCTGAAACGATTGACGCACGCGGAAAACTGGTGACGCCTGGCCTGATCGATATCCATACTCACGCGGCGCGCACCAGTGAGGCGCCGCTGCTTTGCCTCGCCGACGGCGTCACAGGATTCATCGATGCGGGTTCGCAAGGCGCGGATCGCATCGGCGAAACGATTGCCATCGCCAAATCGGCGCCGCAATCGTGCCGTGTTCTGATCAACATCGGACGCGCCGGTATACTTTCCGAGGGCGACACCATGGACCTCGGCCGCGCCGATGTCGGGGCCGCGCGCGAGGCGATCCTGCGCAATCGCGACATGATCGCCGGCATCAAGGCCAGGCTGTCACAAGATGTAGCGGGCGCGAATGATTTTGAGGTGCTCCGGCGCGCGCAGGAAGCGGCCGCACCATTCCGGCTGCCGGTGATGATCCACATGGGCCAGACGATGTCGCCTCTGGCCAAACTTTTCCCGCTTCTCAAATCCGGCGATATCGTCACGCACATGTTTGCGCCGCCGCCGAACAGTATTGTCGATGACGCAGGGCGCATTCTGCCGGACGTGCTTGCAGCCCGCCGCCGCGGCGTGCAGTTCGATCTCGGTAACGGGCGCACCGGACACCTGCGCTGGGATATTGCCGAACGCGTGCTCAAAGCCGGCTTCCTGCCCGACACTTTGTCCACCGATTGGACTCTTGAAGCTCGTACGGTACAGGTCTTCGACTTCCCTAACGTCATGTCGAAATTCCTGATGCTCGGCATGCCGCTCGATCAGGTCGTGGCATGCGCAACCGTCAATGCCTCACGCCTATTCCCTGTGTTCCAGAACCGCGGCACCCTAAAGGTTGGCTCGCCCGCGGATGTTGCGGTGCTCGATCTGAGGGAAGGAAGCTTCGAGTTCGAAGACAATTTTCAGACCAAACGAACCGGCGGCCAAAAACTCTTCCCGTTCGCCACCGTCCTCGCCGGGAAGCGAGTCGCAAGCCGTTAACCCAAGTTCGTCACGCTGCTCACCTGTTTAGGCAACCACTTACTTGATGGTGGCGATGCCCTCGCGATAGTAGTCGAAGGTATAACTGGATGCCGGGGAATCCAGCGGAGCCACGCCCTGCCGATCGGCGCCGGGCGCGGGAATTTGGGTGAAATACGATCTTACCTGTTCAACATCGGTTCCATTATGAGCCGGAGGCGGAATTAAATATGTCGAGGGCGATTGCAACAGCCTTGCAACAATTCCACTCACATGGGGAGTCGCCATGCTTGTTCCCGACATGCGGGTCGTACCGCCGCCGAGCTTCAATGAAAGAATGCCGACCGAATTGAGGTAGCAACCCTGAGACGTCTGTGAGATGTCCTCGTGGTCCTCGCCTGGAGCAGAAATGGTTACGCCGGTCCCGTCGGAAGTGAAGTAAGAGCCCGTGTCCGAAAGGACCTGAATGCCGCATGCCGGAGTACCAGGCACTGCCGTCGTACTGGCGACTGTAAGTACATAACTCTTGTAGGCGGCCGGCACTTGTTGACTCACGTCGAGAGACGGATCATTGCCTGCGGCAACCACCACCACGACACCCGAATTGTAAAGCCGGGCGATCGCTTGCCGGAGCGGGGAGTCCGTGTCCGTTCCAGGGCCGCCCAGGCTCATATTCACCACTTGAACCTGCGGATTCCCGTTATTCCATAGCCAATCCAATCCCGCAATAATGGTGGACCAACTGCCCGACCCTTGAGAGTTGAGCACCTTGACGCAGTACAGGGAAGCGCCCGGCGCAACGCCGACGACATCCCGGGTGTTGTTCAAAGCCGCGACGGTGCCGGCCACATGGGTTCCATGGCCATTGTCGTCCTGGCAGCTCTGTCTACTGTTAATCGCATTATATTTGCCAACGGGGGGAGCCAGATCCGCCTGAGAAAGATCGATGCCCGTATCGACGATGGCCACGCGGATGCCTTGACCACTGGTTGCCGAAAGCGGAGCGCCGACGCGCTGCACGCCGAGCGGCAACACTTGAGGCGTGCCACCACCCCCGCCTCCTCCAGGCTTACCTTTAATGGCGTTCTCCGAAGCCCTGTCCGCTTGACTCGCGAACACAGGATAATCGGGCGTGATGCTTCGAACGCCCGCTTCACCTGCCAATGCCCGGAGTGCATTCTCATTTGGAGCGGTAACGGCAATAGCATCGATAATGCCGAAGTTGTAGCGAACTTCCGCCCCATGACGTGCGGCTGCCGCAGCTCTCGCTCCCCCAGGCGTCCCTGGTTCAAAGGACACAATGTAGTCGTTCGCTTGCGCCGCAACCGGCAATACGCCGGTACTCAACACGGCCAGCAACATAGCACCACGAACAAACGAGTTTCTTAAACGGCAGGTCATTTCTGGAGCCTCCTCAATACGTGCACGATAGTAAGGGGAGGCAGGTGATGAGGCAATAGCACCAAAGTAGGTGCGTCCGCTGCCGAGGCGCCGGTGACCACATTGGTCCGGCCGGCTACGGAATGACTTCTACCTCGGCCGCCACCACGGCATTCGCCAATACCGTCACGGGAACTCCACGGTTCTCATACTGCCGCAGGAATTCTGCGTTCTCATATGCACCGGACTTGACGTTGGCCCAGGCGAACAATTTGTACGAACCCGGAGGGACACTGCTGAACGCGAAACGTCCGCGGTTGCCTGCGTTCGTGTGCGCAACGAAATACAGGTCCGGATTCTGGCGGCGGTCTTCCGATGGAACCAGAACAGCCGTGATGTTCGTCTCTGCGGGGCCAGCGGGACCGCGATCCAAGCCGGCGACGTGGCCATTCAGGACGCCCCCATTGGTGTTGATGAGCACCTCCAGCGGATTCGCCGACTGCGTGGTGACCGTCAGTCCATTGTCATACACGTGGACACCGTTCTGGCGCACATCCGCGAGATACGCATTCCTCGGCAGCGGCGAGTGCGCGGGTTCCGACTTCGTTCCGGGCGTCCCCTCCAGTGATACATGCACCCTGTACCGACCTTCCGGAAGGACCGGAAATTTAAACGAGCCGTCCTGGTCGATGTTCACCTTGTATCGATCGATCTGGCCGAACGAGTTGGCTGTTTGTTCGTCGGATACCAATTGCACGGAATAATCCGGAGACAATGTCAACGACATCGCGGGAGAGGCCGGCCGGCCATCGACCATCACACGGCCGGGAACATCGACGCCGGGACTCACGACAATCGACACATTATCTGCATTGGCGCCGCGAACCTCGACTGTAGTTCGGCCGAATGCCCATGCGGCAAGTGCGCGCTCGGGCGGATTCAGGTTCGCCCATCCGTATGTCGCTGGAAGTCGCGCAATCAAATCGTAAACGCCCGAAGCAATACCCGAAATCTCGAAGCTCCCATCGGGACCGGCGGTGGTGGTCATACTAAACCCGCTGGCTGCCAGGCTCCCGGCGCGGGCCACGATGGATACGGTCGCGACCGGCTGCCGGATTCCGCCACGCGCTCCAGGAAGTGGAACTGCTGGAAACGTGCTGGTCACTTTGCCTCGGATTGTTGCAGCAGGCACGGTGATGGTCTGGAAGTTCACGCCGGTCAACTCGTCTCCGCCCTTCAAGACGATGGGAATCGCACGCGATGCGTCGGTCACGCCGGGATACAACGTCGGCAGTGAGATTTCTGAAAGGACATTTGCGACCGCGCTTCGTGGTTCCCGGGCGCGCACACCAATAAAGTATTCGCCGGGCGGCAGTCGATACAGACGGTATTCGCCACGATCGTCCGTCGTCTTGCCGGACACCACGCCGGGAGCGCGATCCAGTTGCGCCTGGCCAAATCGATACGTCTGCTGCAACACCAGAATCATCGCATCGGCCAACGGTTTGCCGTCGGGGCCAAGGATACGGCCAGTGACGGTGCCTCCGGGAATCATGGAGAGACGCACACTCTCGGTCTGCTGTGCGGAAACCTCGACGCGCACCACCGAAATCGGATTGTATCCGTTACCGCCCGGACCAAAGAATCCGGCAAGCTGAGCAACGACCTGCGTCTCGCCAACCGGAACATTGGAAATCGAGAAATGACCATTGCTGTCAGTAGTCGCCTTGAGCGGCGGAATCAGTTGGGGAGGCGCGCCGCCCTGCGCCACGCGCGCAACGATATCCCTGGCCTGTTCGAGCGCTTCCCGGGGAATCGTGTTGCCCTGGTTCACATAGGTCACGAGCGATTGGGCTTGTTCAAGATTCATCGTCGGGCCACCGCGAACCGGTATCTGGATCTCGACCTCGGGTATGGGATCGTTCGTGCCCTCGCGGGTGACGATGCCCTGAACGGTGCCGGTCGCGGCGGGCGGCGCGTTTTGAGTTACTGCGGTTGCAACAAGGATTACGAGCATAGCTATCGCCAGACATGCTTTTTTTGTCATGGATATTCTCCTATAGAATTTATTTTGTATCCGCTTGCGTTGCTTATGGAGTCAAGTCGGGTGTCCAGTCGTTGAATCGTAAGTTGGGAATCACAATCGTTCTGGTGAAGTGATCCACGGGTTCGTACGAGTTCATCGACATCTTCGATTCAAACAAATGTTCTGTGCCCTCTGGATATCGCACGACGCCGGCGGGATCCCGCAAATGCGCCACTGCCGTGATCTGTTGACCGCCCGGCAGCAGGTTGCCTCCGAATGGCCTGTAATCTCCGGGGCACTTCAGCACTGGAATCCATTCGTAAGGCGCGGGCGGATTGAATATTGTCAGCGAATAACAGACCGGCTTGAGAACCGGTGAACATGTCAATGACACCTCGGCCGTCGCGTCGTCGTCCCAATCGCTCGTTGTCATCCACCCTCTTTTCAGGCATCGAACTCCATTGACTATTAGCGGGCCTCTGAGACTTGTGTCGGCGGCGCTGGTGCGGCGCAACACGGTCGCCGACACTTCAATCTCCACCTGCATGGGTTGTTTCTGAAAGCGTTCGTCGTTCATTAGGTGATCCACGCTGGGTCTTGGCTCGAACGCCACATGCAACCGGCCCGTGCCGTTTTTCAAGAAATCGGAAGTTTGATCGATGCTGGCCAGCATCGATTCGCCGGACTCCAACGTGACGCGTGTTGAAGAGCGATCCACTCGCACCACCGTGTCGTCAGTCAAACCGTCGATGCGTAAGGGCAAGTACCATTCGGATGCGATTTCGGACGGCCGCGTGGGCGTGCGATGGACTTTTTTCGCTATAGGATCGAAGGTAAACGAAATCGCGCTGCCCGCTCCGGGCTGCCTCGATAACTGCTGGTCAACGGCGACGGCGGCGTTCCACGGAAAGAACATTATCGCCGCCACAACCAGGATCCATGCGACTGCGGTTGCCAGCCGCGCTGCAGACGTCTTCCGGCGGAAATACTGCAGATAGAGGACTACCAGCGCCGAAACAAATGCCACGGAATACGTTGTGAGCTCCGGCACCCACTGAAGCCCGGTACGGTCGGTGGGGCTCCAAAACGTCGCCGAACGCCAACGCAGCGCTTCGGTGGCGAACATAAAGAAAATAAAACTCAGCGCGATGACGAAGACACCGACGATGGCTTCCATCAAGTTCTTCGTCATCGACGCAAAAGCCAGAAGGGGGAAGCTCGCCATCATCAATAGCAGAATGTTGCGAACCGCGGACTGGCCGAACGCCGCGCCCGGCGGAAATCCGCAGGCGAGGGCATACAGCAGATCGGCCGCCAGCATGGGAACGTGGATCAACAAGACGACAGAGAGGATCTTCGACAGCAACAAATGCGTTCGCGATATCGGCCGGATCAGCCAGTCCTGGCGCACGCCGGGCAGGGCATCCTGATGCACGAGAAGCGCAATCAGAAAGGCACCCGCCAACAGAGTCGACACAACCAATATCATCTGCCATGCGTTGGTGGAGGAATAGTCGGCGACGTCGGCATAACCGTTATCGAACAGCGGCTTCAGTATCAGGATCACGCTGCTGAGGATCTGCAGTGCAGCAAACATGGCCGCGTACGGCCACAGAAGCTTGAAATCCTTTTTGAAGATGTGCCAGATCATAAGTCTCCGCCTTTGTTTGCCCTGTTGGAACGGGCGAGAGTGGTGAATATGGAGCGCAGCGTCATGGGCTCGGTGTCGACATGCTTTACGCCCGTGCATTGCGTGCGCACGCGCTCCGCAAGTTGCGTTTCCGAATAACTGCCGTCGACGAAAGTCAGTACGCTACCCATGGCGCGCATGCATAGCCAATCCTTGGGAGCATCTTTCGGAATCGCGGCGTCGTGATCGAGTGTCACGCGCACCTCGCGAAAACGCTCAGTGAGATCGCACATGGATTCCTGGAACAAGAGCCTTCCGTCTTCGATGAACGCGACGTCCGTTGCGACACCTTCGATTTCGCCGAGTTCGTGCGACGAAATCAAAACCGTCATTTCGCCCGCCTGAGCAAGCAGGCCTTCCATGAACTCGTCGCGAACCAGGGGATCGAGGCCGCTGAACGGCTCATCGAGAATCAGGAGCTTCGGACGGAACGGCAGCGCGCAGGCCAGCGCCATCTTCATGCGCATGCCGTGAGATAGACTTCCGATTTTCTGATTCGCCGGCAGGTCCAACTGACGGCAAACGGAAGCTTCCAGATCCCTATCCCACTTCGGATAGAACGGACGCAAATATGCCAGATACTGCTCAACGGTGAGCCCCCCAGGAAGATCCTGGCTTTCGGCGACATAGCCGATCTGCGCCAGTTCGCGTGGGGAGATGCGGCGAGAATCCACACCCAGAATATTCACGCGCCCGCGCGTCGGTTCGATGATGTTCATGAGAATCTTGATGGTGGTGGTCTTCCCTGCCCCGTTGGCGCCAATCAGCGCCAGCGCGGTTCCCTGCGGCACCTTGAAACTCAGGCCGCGAAGAGCCTCATGCTTCCTGAATTTTTTCCAGACGTCTTCAACCTGGATCATTTGCGTTTCCTCCCCGCAGGGTCCGCAGGCTTGTCCAGCCTGGCCCATTGCGTTTCCACCGCTTCGACCACGTCCGACAGCTCGACTCCAACGCGCTTGGCTTCCACGACCAGTTGCTCGACTTCCTCCAACAGGAGCCGCTTCCTGTCCGACGACCGGACATCCGGCATCAGCGCCACCACCGTCCCGACACCCGGACGCGATTCCAGCAGCCGCTCATGAATGAGGTGTTGGATGACTTTGTGCGCCGTGTTGGGATGAATCTTCAGGTCGGCCGCGAGGGTTCGAACGGATGGGAAGGGCTGGCCCGGCAGGAACTCGCCGCTGATGAAGGCTTTCTGCGCGGCATACACCACCTGGTCGAAAATGGATTCGCCGGGCTTCAATGTGAATTTGAACAGTGTCACATGACTAATGTGACACTTGTGACACCAAGCGTCAAGAAGAAATTTACGCTTGGATTATAAGCGCGCGAAGCGCATCCGAACAGCTGTAGGTGCGGTCTATGACCGCACACATTCCATAATATGCAGTACTGCAGAATAAGAAAATGCGTGCGGTCATAGACCGCACCTACAGCTGTTCGGATGCGCTTCGCGCGCCATTCTCAAGGCGATTCTAGCGAGGCGCCGGAAGCGGTGGTGCAGTCTTGACGCCCATCAGAGATTGAAGCAGATCGACAGTTTTGGGGAAGGACTCCGCGCCTCCGCGGCCTCCGCCAGCGCCACGGGCAACATCAAGGGGCGTTCTGCCGTCGGCATCTTTCGCCTGCAGATCGGCGCCGTTCTTCACGAGGAATTCAATGAAGGAATCGAAGCCATGGGAGGCCGCGCCATGCAAAGCAGTCTGGTGCGGTACGACGCCGGCGCTTGGCATCTGACTGCCGCGCCTGCCTCCACCGCCAGCCCCCCCTCCACCTCCGCCTCCGCGTCCACCAACGGCTCCGCCACCACGGGGTTCCGTCAAGTTCCGGGCGTTGACATTCGCACCGGCGGCCAGCAGCAATTTCATCGTTGCGAGAACGCCTTCGTCGGTGCGATTCCGGCCGCGCGTGACGCGCTGCCCGAAGTCCATACCGGCGGCGGCCATCAGTGGCGTGATGCCATCCTTGTTCGGCAGGTCGACGAGCGCCTTGTATTTCAACAGGACTTCGACGAACTTGGCGTCACCGGCGCGCGCCGCGCGCAAGAGAGGCGTGGCTCCCTGGGCCAGCATCGCATCGCCGCCGCGATCCTGCGGCACATTGCGATAAGGCGGACGCCGCTTCAGCTGAATATTGGGATTCGCTCCGGCTTCGAGCAGCATCTTCGCAATGTCGACCGCGGTAAGCGAGTCATCACTTGGGATCACAACGACCGCGCCGTTCCCCATAACCGGCAGCGTGCTCACGTCGGCGGCCATATACACCGGGGAGCGGCCAAAGAGATCCCACCTGTCGAGATCGGCACCGCCCTTGATGAGGGCAGCGGCGACATTGAAATGCTGATTGAACAGCGCCATGGTCAGCGGTGTCATCCCATCGGGATCCTGAATATCCGTGTCGGCATTGGCGGCGAGCAGATTCTTCACACACTCCACGCAGCCTTCGCGCGCGGCATACAGCAATGGCGTAAAGCCCCCCTTGTTCAGGTCTTTGGGACGGGGCTCGCCCATGGTCTTGCGCTCCCATTGGCGGATGGCGCCGCGCGCATTGACGTCGGCTCCTCTGGAAGCCAGGAACTTCACCATGTCGGCCTGGCTTTGCGCGGCAGCCCACATGATTGCGGATTGTCCGCCCCAATCTTCCTTCGCGTTGACATCGGCGCCGGCATCCAATAGCCGTTTTGCGGCCTCCACCTTGCCGCTGCGCGCCGCCGCCATGATTGGCGTTTCGCCTTCCGGATTTTTAATATTGGCATCGGCGCCCGCCTTGAGCAGCGCATCGATGATCGGGGCCGAGCCAATGATGGCGGCCTCGGCGAGAGCAGACGTACCAAACTGGTTCTTCAAATTGGCGTTGGCGCCGGCCTTGATGAGGGCTTGAACCAGCGCGAGATCGTCATGATGCGCGGCCCACATGATGGCCGTCGTCCCATCCGGTGCAAGCGCATTCGGATTGGTGCCTTTCTGCGCAAGCAACCGCAGGACCGTCGCTCGATCGCCGTTTTCGGCTGCATCGAGGAGTGTTGGTTCCGCGGTCGTGGCGACGGAGACTGCCGCAAGCCAAACGATCAAGCCAACGATTGGGACGGCCGTGATCACGCGCATCCTAGACCTCCGAGAAAAGACCGCCGCTGTCGCCGATCGATTTCACCGGGATATTGTTGCGGTCGAACAGCGTCATCAGCAGATCGGCAAAGCGCGAGTCCTGCGGATACTTCAAATGCTGGCCGCCCTTGATGCGTCCGTTCGCATGGCCGAGCAGCGCGGACGGCAGCGGATCGTTGTTGTGCGCATTGCTGTTGCTCATGTTGCTGCCATAAAGAATGGTCGAGTGATCCAGCACGGTGCCATCGCCTTCCTTCGCTGCTTCGATCTTCTTGATGAATCCCGCAAACATTTCCGTGTGGTATTTCTGAATCAGCACCAGCTTGTCCATCTTTTGCGCGTTGTTCGAATGGTGCGAGAGAGGATGGAAACCTTCGCCGACGCCGAGGCTCGGAAACGTCCGCATGCTCACTTCGCGATCCATCGAGAAGCTGATGACGCGCGTGATATCCGCCTGGAATGCAAGCGCCATCAGATCGAACATCAGTTTGAAATGCTCGGTGAGGTCATTCGGCGTACCGATCGGCGCATCGGGAATGACCAGCGCGCCCTTGTCCGCATGCTCGGCCATCTGCACACGCCGTTCGATCTCGCGAACCGAGTCGAGGTAGTCGCTGACGACCGCACGGTCACGCACGCCAAGGCTGGATTGCAGCCGGGCGGCTTGTGCCTTAACGCGATCCAGGATGCTGCCGGTCTCGACGAGAATATCGGCTCGTTCCTTGTCGGTATCGCCCTGACCGAACAACTTCTGAAATACCGCTCGTGGATTGGATTCCTGAGGCAGCGGTTGGGTCGGCGTTCGCCAGGCGATGCGGGCCCCGCCTTGCGCCGTGGTGATTTCGAGCGAAGGCAGGCGCGTGTCCTGACCGATATGACGCGTCGCCATCTGGTCGGCACTGACACCGGCGTCCGGACCCGCGACACCATGCTCCGAGACTTTGACACAGGTCAGCCACGTGGGCTCGATATAGCCGTGCGGCTCGGGCGACTCGGCCGGCTTGTTCCGCAACCCCGATACGATGGTCAGATGTTGGCGGAATGGCGCCAGTGACTCGAGAATCGGCGACATGGTGTAACCGGTGCCGGTTTCCTTCGGCGACCATCGGTCCATGATCGCGCCGTGCGGAAAGCCGACAAAGGCAAACCTCACCGGTGTCTTGCCTGCCGGCGTCTGGGCCCATGCGGTGGCGGCGGGATTCATCGCGTCGAGAAGTGGTAAAGCAACGGTGGCTCCAAGGCCTTTTAGAACGGCGCGTCGTGAAACATGCTTTTTGAATATATACATTTCGTCTCTCCCAACTGTAGGCGCGGTCGATGACCGCGCGCTATCTCTCAACTACGAAATCGTGGGCGGTCCGCCCGCCCCTACAACTTCCTTACTTACTCGCCAAAACGGGCTCCGGCGCCCGCCGCATCCTGAACTGTTCGCTCCGGACCACCGACTGGACCAGAGCCGAGAATTTGTAATCGCCGGCCGCTGAACTGCGTACCATGCGGCGCACCGTGGGCATGTCGTAGTGTCCGAGTGTGCGTCCGGTCGCATACACCAGCAGCGCCTCTGTAAACGTCTGCACGAATTGTTCGGGGCGGCGCAGCAGCGCCTTGCGCAGATCGTCGGGCCCCTGGAGTGCCGTGCCATCGGGCAACTCGCCCGCCGAATCGATCACCGTACCGGCAAAGCGATCCCGATCTCTCAACATTCCGGTGGCATCGAAGTTCTCGAGTGCAAAACCGAGTGGATCCATCACCGCATGACACGCAGAGCACGTCGGGCTCGATCGATGCTTCGCCATCATCTCGCGGACCGTGAGCGCCCTTATGGTGCCGACGTCCTTTTCGTCCAGGGTCGGGACATTTGCCGGCGGCAGCGCGGGGGGAACGCCTTGAATGTATTTGAGGATGAAAGCGCCCCGCAAAACCGGCGACGTGCGGTTCGGATAGGCGGCGGCCATCAGAATGGCGCCTTTGCCGAGCAGCCCCCAGCGCACGGATTGTTTGAGTTCAACTCTCCGGAACGTATCACCCTTGACGTCGGTGATTCCGTATTGCAGCGCGGTGCGCTCATTGAGATACGTATGGCTCGCGCGCAGCAAATCGACGACGCTGCGGTCTTCCCTGAAGATGCTGTCCGCGAAGAGCGTCAGTTCTTCGCGGAAACCCGCGCGGGGATCGTTCCGGCCGGAAGCGTACGGGAACACATCCGAATCCGGCACGATCTCGTTGAGCCGCTTCATATCGAGCCATTGCTGAACAAAATTGCTCCCCAGCGTTATCGAACGCGGATCGGCAAGCATGCGCAAGACCTGCTTGTCGAGCGTTGAAGGATCGCTCAGTTTGTTCTTGATCGCGAGATCGAGCAGTTCGTCATCGGGGATCGTATTCCAGAGGAAGAACGAAAGGTTCGACGCCATTTCAAGATCGCTGATCGTATAGGTATCACCGGGGCGCAATCCCGTGGGGAGATGTTCGCCCCGATACAGGAAGAAGGGGCTCGCCAGCAAACCGGTGATTGCAGCACGGATGCCGCCCTCGAAACCGGCGCCGTCTTTCTGGCCATCCTTGAAATAGACGAGAAGCTCGTTCACGTCCTCATCGGTAACGGGCCGGCGGTAGGCGCGTTTGGCAAGAGTCGAGATGATCTTTTTGGCGCAAATCTCCGGGGCCTCGGTTTTAGCCGGTTTACACGTGAAGACTTTTTCTCGACTCGGCGTCATTCCGAGCCCTTTCGCGTTGAATGGTCCCTGCAGCTGAAAGGAATTCACGCGGTACAGACGATCCTGTCCACCGCCAGGCGCGTATATCTGCGCTTCATCGTCGGATTCCGCGAAGCTCTTGTGCTTGAATGTCACGCCGATCTTATGGGGGCCTCCGGGGGCGTTGAAGCGGATGTTTTTCAATCGCGCATTGACGCGATCCAGCGCGCCGTTCACCATCTGATCGAAAGGCTTGGTGTCTGCATCGCCGCCGACCACGGTCTCATAGACGATCTTGCTGTCGACGGTAACCACGATGGGGTTCTCATATTCCAGACTAGTCCCCCACGCGCCGCCGGCCATGTCGGCGATGTTGATGACATATTCGCCTTCCGCAGGGAGATCGACTTTGGCAAGAATGCCTCCGCGCGTGCCAAGCGGAAGGCCTTCGACGTGGGTGAGCTGGGAACCGGGTCCGGCCCGGAAGGTCCAACCCGACGGCCTCGCTTCGGGCTGGCCGATGGCCTTCACGGCCACGTTCCGAGCCGCGATGACATACTGCTCAATAAAGGAGGGCGATACCTGCAATGCGGCGGCAATGTTATCGAATCCTTCGGCGGTATCGTCTGGGGGCAAAATCGCGGTGGAATCAAAGTCGACCGCAAGCAGATCTCGAACCGCGTTTGAATATTCCTTGCGATTCAGGCGGTGCAGCACGATCTGGTTCGGAATGTGCTCTTTGGTTTCGGCCTTATCCAGGGAGCCCTCAATCCAGGCGACGAGGGAGTCGATGGCCTTCGCGTCCGGCTGTTTGGCGCCGGGCGGCGGCATGACGCGGCCGCGAAGCTTGCGTACCGCCTTTTCAAACAATTCAGCGCGTTCGCCGACATTCGCGGCAGTAAGACCGTCAAAGCTGAAGCCCGCAGTCTTGGCACGGTCGTTGTGGCAACCCGCGCAGTATTCCTTAACGGTAGCCAGCTGCGCGTCGGCGGAGGCTGCGGTGCCGGTTTGGCGGGCAGGCGCGGCAGCGAACACACTTACCAACAAAACGACAACGGTCACTGGGATTAGATTTCTAAGATGTCGCATTATTTAAGCATCCGGTGTTGTATAGGCCCACAGGCTTTCGAACGCGCGGCGCACAAACTCGTCCGAATTCCCCATCTTGTCCTCAAATTCCTTTGCCGGCTTGGCTTCCACGGCCTCGCTCAGCCCCTTTCCTTTATTCAGCATCCCATTCAGGGAGTCGTATAACTTGCCGTACATGTCCAACTGAGTTTTGAGATCGGCCAGGCTCAATATGGGCCCGCGCGCAGGCACAATGCGAGTCTTGGCATCGGCCACCGTTTGCAGTCTTTGAAGACCACCGACCATACCGCCGATCCATCCGCCGGTCCACCAGTCGAGTTCGGCCCAACCCTGGCCCGAAACGGCGCCGCCCACTGCCAGCACGTTCTGCGTTGGAAAGTAGACGTAGATATCGCCGTCGGTATGCGCGGCATCCGAGATGTAGCCATAGCGAATGCCGGAATCGAGCTTGCCGCTGTCGTAGAACGTCTTGTTTGGTTGCGCAATCTTCGGCAGCTTCTTGATGGTTTTGCCGTTCCACGGCCAGGTCACATTCTGCGTCAGCCAGAGCCGCGTGTTCTCGTGCGCGATGATCGTGGCGCCGGCATTGCCGAGTGTGAGGTTGGAACCCGTGTGCTCGGGATGCCAATTGGTGTTGAAGAGAGTGGTCACCTTACCGGCACCGGGCAGCGCAGCCACTGCGGAAAGCAGAGCTGCGGAGTTTTCAGACAGGCCGCCATCCACCAACAGAGTGCCATCCGCACCGGTCATTGC
>Ga0134121_10003112_pt1 | contig 13983 bp, 19 predicted proteins | sample KB301_FD_96463 | JGI IMG/M metagenome (GOLD analysis project Ga0134121, IMG submission 96463) | Terrestrial soil microbial communities without Nitrogen fertilizer from Kellogg Biological Station, Michigan, USA - KB3-0-1 | ecosystem: Environmental > Terrestrial > Soil > Unclassified ...
CATCGTCGGCATTGAGCTGGTAGTCGCCGAGCACGCGGCGCGTCTCGCGCACGCCGACCTGCACGCCGCTCTGCGCGACATACGATTCGTCGAAGCCGGGCACGTAGCGCCGCAGGAATTCGGCGATCTGGCGCATCTGCCGGCGGCTCGCCCACTCGGCGAAGGAGAGGTCCCACACGTCGGTGCCGAGGACGCGGGTGACGCGCGTGCTGTTGACGCTGACCTCCTCGTCGTGCGGCGTGGCGAAGAAGAGGATGTCCTCGCGCGGCAGCCTCAGCTCGCCGGCCTGCGTCGCCTCGCGCACGAGGTCCCAGAGGCCGTGCACGCCGCGCCACTGCTTCGGATGCTGCTCGACGTAGGCCTCGAAATTCTGGCGATGGAACTCGACGACGCGAAACATGAGGGTCATCGGCTGCACCAAGCCGTCCGAGCGCCCGACTTCGGAGGGCGCGCCCGCCTGCACGGCGACGTCGCCGTCGCCGGTGCAATCGATGGTGACCCGCGCGCGGATCGCGAGCGGCCCGGACTTGGTCTCGAAGATCGCGCCTTCCACCTGGCCGTCGCCGAGGACGCCGCTCGCAAACGAATGGAAAAGGAACTGCACGCCCGCTTCGTCGAGGAGCTCGAGCGCGATCAGCTTGAACCATTCCGGATCGAAGGGCACCACGTAACCCGTCGCAAGCGAAGGCGCGATGGCGCCGCCCGCCTTCACCAGGCGCTCGAGCAGCGTCTTCAGCGCGCCGGCGATGATCGGCTCGCCCGGGCCGTGGTCGGTCGGCAGCAGCGTGGTGGCGCCCTTCTTCTCCTTCGTCGGGTGCGCGGTGTGGAACGACATGAGCGGCATGACGAGCGCCGCGGTGGCGTTGCCGCCGAGGAATCCGTAGCGCTCCGCGAGCACCACCCGCGCGCCGGCTTGTGCCGCACCCAGCGCCGCGCCAAGACCCGCGGGCCCGCCGCCGACCACGAGCACGTCGGTCTCGGCACCGAGGAGCGCGCGCCGCGGCGGCAGCTCGATCCGCTGCGGATTTTCAGGCCGCTTTAGCGAGGGCATTCGGCTTTTTCGTGCGCTCCAGCACCTCGAGGGCGATCTTGATGGTCTGGCGCGAGCGTTCCTGCAGGGCGGGAACCGACTTGGCAAGCTGCGCCTTCAGGCTGCGCCGCGCGTCCCAGCATGCGTCGAGGTGCGCGCAGAGCCGTCCCGGATTGACGAGGTTGAGCGGCGGCGCCGGCAGGTCGAGGTCCTCGAGGAACCCGGCGACCTTGCCGGCATAGGGCAGCGCGACGAACGGCACGTTGCGCAGCGCCGCGAAGATGAGGAAATGCAGCCGCATGCCGACGGCGAAGTGAAAGCGCCCCATGAGCGAGAGGATCTGACCGGAGGTGTATTCGCCGTTCAGCACGCGCGCGCGCTGCGGCCGCAGCATCTTCGCGATCACGGCATGGCTGTGCTGGATGTCGAGCACCGAGTGCTCCATCGGCACGAAGACGACGTCGGCATCGAAGCGGTCGACCATGAAGTCGGCCGCGTTGGCGAGCAGGCCGTGGTAGACCGCCGGGTCGAGGTCGGGCGCGGCGACGCCCGGCTCGCGCACGGACATGCCGACGAGGCGCCGCTTGCCGTCGAGCCCTTCGATCCTGAGCACGTTGCGCGGCAGCGACTCGGGCTTGAGCAGCAGCGCCGGGTCCGCGGTGACGATGACGTCGCGGTGCACGCCCGCCGATTCCAGCACCTGCTGCGCGCTCTTCTCGCGCACGGTAATCGCGGCGACGCCGTCGAGCGCCTCGCGCACCGCCTCCTGCACCGTCGGCTCGGCGAGCGGCCCGGCGCCGACGGCGAAGAGCATAACCGGCACGCCATGCTCCTTCGCCACCTGCACCTCGCGCAGGTAGATGCGCGCATCGGCGTCATAGAGGATGCCGCCGCCGCCGAAGAGCAGCAGATCGAGGCTCTCGACCTCGGCGACGATCTCGGCGCGCGAGAGCTTGCGCACCGGCACCGCGCGCTCGACCTTGTGGCGGCGCTTGGTGTCGTCCGCGTTGCGCGAGAACACGGAGATTTCCACGCCCGGCACGTCGCGGCGCAGCTGCTCGATGATCGATTGCAGGATCGCCTCGTCGCCGAGGTTGAGCCCGCCGTACGAACCGGTAATGCCGACCTTGGGTCCCGTCATGGTCCCTGCGACGGTGCAAATTCCGGGCCAGTGTAGCCACCGCTGATCCGGTACGATCGGACCACGATGGCGCTCGAGCTGAAACAGGTCGAAGCGGCGCTCAGCCATGACCTGAACAACCTGCTGCAAGTCATCATGGGCAACCTCGAGCTCCTCAAGCGCCGCGGCGAGCTGGTGCCCGAGGTGGTCGAAGCGGCGCTCGCCGCGACGCGCAGTGCGGCGGCGCTCGCCGACCGGATCGCGGCGATCGGCCGGCTGCGACGCCAGGAGCCGCGGGCCGTCGACGTGAATCGAGTGCTCGCCGAGCTCCTGCCGCTCATCGAGCGCACGGTCGGCGACGCCGTTCGCGTCGAGCTGAAACTCGCGTCGCATCTGCGCGAGGTGGTGGCCGATCCGCAGTCGCTCCAGCTGGCGCTCGTCGAGCTCGCCGCGAATGCGCGCCACGCCATGCCCGCCGGCGGTCGCCTCTCGATCTTCACCGAGGACGCGGGCCACGGCTCGATTCGCATCGCCGTCGGCGACACGGGGTGCGGCATGCCGCCGCGGCCGGCGGAGGCGACCGGCGTCGGCCTGCAGATCGTGGCGCAGGTGATGGCGCTCGCCGGCGGCCGCATCGAATTCGACTCGACCGATCTCGGCACCACGGTCAGGCTCTACCTTCCGGCCGCTGGAAATTAGCGCACCGCGCCCCCACCTAGGAGCGATGTCCACCCTCGCCCAGCTGCGCCGCCCGCTGCTCGACCTGCACAAGACCCTCGTCGACGCGGAGCGCGAGGACTACGAGCGCACGCGCGGCCGCATGTCGGACGGCGACTTCCTCAAGGCGCTGATCGACGACCCGGCGTTCGCCTGGCTCGGCGCGTTGACCGCGCTCATCGTGCGGCTCGAGGAGCTCGAGGCCGCCGACGTGCCGAAGGAATATCTCGCCGAGATCCGACGGCTGCTCAAGCCGGACCCCGCCGGCTCGTCCTTCCAGCGGAAATACGGCGAGCTGCTCCAAAGACGGCCCGAAGCGCTCGTCGCCCACGGCGCCTTGATGCGGGTGCTGCAGGAACGCTGATTGCAGCGCCGCCTCCGAAAGGAGGCGATCATGAAACGCATACCGATCGTCTTGGCCGCGGCGGCGCTGTCTTTGCCTGCGTTCGCGAGCGGCCAGCCAGCCGACGAGGCCGCCGCCGCGCAGCGCGCGAAGCTCGTCACCTCCGTGCAATCGATTCTCGGCGTACCCGTCGACGGAAACATGGGGCCCGAGACCCACGCGGCCATCAAGGAGTTCCAGCAGGCAAAGCACCTTGATCCCAGCGGACAGCTCGACAAGCCTACCGTGACCGCGCTCGGGCTCGACGGGCCGAAGCCTTCCGCCGCCGCCGGCGCATCGACCGGCATGCAAGGCAAGCCGTCGACGCCGATCGGGCCGAAGCAGCCGTCGGAAGAGCGCGCCGCGGAGCCGAAGATCAAGCCCGCTAAGCCAACCGGCGGCTAGTCGATCCTCGCGCCCGAGATCTTCACCACCCGGGCCATCTTGTCGAAGTCGCCGCGCAGAAGCTCGGCGAAGCCCTCCGGCGTCATCGCCTGCGGAATCACGCCCTGCTTGTCGAGCCGCTCGAGGATCACGGGGTCCTTGAGGAGCTTCGCCACGGCGGCGTTGATCGCATCGACCGTGGCGCGCGGCATGCCGGCCGGACCGAGGATGCCGATCCACGAGTCGAACGAGTAGCCGCGCACGCCCGATTCATCGATGGTGGGGATGTCCGGCGCAAATTTGGAGCGCTTCAGACCGGTCGAGCCGATGGCGCGCACGCGCGGATCCTTCACGTAGGGCAGCGCGCCGATGTTCGCGGCGATCACGGCGTGCGCGCGGCCGGCGAGCACCTCGTTCACTGCCTCGCCCGTGGCCTTGTAGGGCACATGCACCATGTCGATCCCGGCGAGGCTCACGAAGTACGCCATCGAGAGATGCGTCGCCGAGCCGCCGCCGGCGCTCGCGTAGTTGAGCTTGCCGGGATTCGCCTTCGCATAGGCGACGAACTCGCGCACGTTCTGCGCCGGGACCTCGGCCGAGATCAGCAGGATGTAGTCGACGTTGCCGAGATGCGCGATCGGCGTGAAATCGGCGAGCGGGTGATAGGGCAGCTTCGAATAGAGCGAGCCGGCGATCGTGTGGCTCGCACCCGCGAGGATCAGCGTCTGGCCGTCGGGCGCCGACTTGGCCACCGACGTCGCGCCGATCGTGCCGCCGGCGCCGGCGCGGTTCTCGACGATCACCGTCCGGCCGAGCGCGCTGCCGAGCTCGGCGTTGATCGAGCGCGCCACGATGTCCTGCACGCCGCCCGCGGCGAACGGCACCACCATCCGGGTCACCGGCTGCGCATGCGCCGCCGAGGCGATGAAGAGGGCGAGGAGCCATCTCATGGCCTGCACCAGTCCTTGATGATCGCCTCGTACATCGCCACCGCCTGGCGGATGCGCTCCAGGCTGCACCATTCGTCGGTCTGGTGCGCCATCTGCGGCTCGCCGGGCCCGAGCACGAGGGTCGGTGCGCCGACGTAGGCTTTCAGCAGGTTGGCCGCGTCCGTCATGTAGGTCGCCGTCTTTGCATCCGGCCGCGAGCCGAGGTGCGTCTTGCAGATATCGAACACGCGGCCGACCCACTCCTGCTCAGGCGCAGTCCAGACGGGCGGCAGGTCGGAGAAGACCTGCATCTGGGCCTCGTCGCCCAGCGTCTTGCGCAGGCGCTCGAGCAGCGCGCCGTGGTCCATCCCCGGCACGGTGCGGATGTCGACGCCGATCGAGGCGGTATCCGGCACCATGTTGACGCCGCTGCCGCCCGCCATCGTGCCGACGTTCATCGTCGGCGAACCCATCACCGGATGCGGCGCGGCGCGGAAGTCGAAGTGCTCGAGGTCCGTCACCGCGCGCGCGGCCTTGTAGATGGCGTTCGAGCCGAGATGCGGCATCGAGCCGTGCGCCGAGACGCCCTTGAAGTTCGCGTGGAACTTGAGCGAGCCCTTGTGCCCGACATAGGGGAAGTTCGAGGTCGGCTCGCCCACGAGCAGCGCGCCTGCCTTGCCCAGCAGTTTCGTCCGCGCGAGGTGCTGGGAGCCGATGCAGCCGCCCTCCTCCGCCGCCGTCAGCACCACCGTGATGCCGGGCGTGCCGCCGAGTTTCCCCGAGAACGTGCGCGCCGCGGTGAGGATCGCGGCGACGCCGGCCTTCATGTCGGAGGAGCCGCGCCCATAAAGCTTGTCGCCGTCGGTTTCGCCCGAGAACGGATCCTTCGACCAGGGACGCGCACCGAGGGCCACGGTATCGATGTGACCGGTGAGGCAAAGGGGCGGCCTGCCGTCGGTGCCGCCGGCTCGCGCGACGACGCTGGTGCGGCCCGGCTCGTAGTCGTGGTAGTCGACGCGGAATCCCCACTCCGCGAGCAAGGCTCCCGCGCGGCGCGCGCAATCGCGCTCCCGGCCCGGCGGGTTGATCGTGTCGAAAGCTAGGAGCTCGCGAGTGAGGGCAACGGCATCTGCAACGGCCATGCCGTCATGATACTGACTACGGTTCTCGGATGGCGGCGACTCGAATGCGAGGCCGCTCGATCGGCGCGTAAGGCCCGTCGGCGATCACGTCGAGGGAGCTCAGGAACACCTCGAGCGGCGGAATCTCCTCGCCCGATACCCAGGCGGCAATCTTTTCCTTGGGTACGTGGAAAAACGCCGCCAGCTGTGTGCGCCCGCCGAGCGTCAATTCGGCTTCCCACAGCGCATCCGCGTAGAGCGTGCGTTGATCCATGTCCCCGACATGCAGGGGGCGTGCCTACGCCGCTGTAGGGTTTCGCTGCTAGGCGCTCGGGCGGTCCGTGCGGCGCCGGCGCGGCACGCCAGCCGCCTCGCGCGCCGCGCGCCGGTCGTGCTCCGCGAGGATCAGCTCCATGGCCCGCTCGAACACCGCTCGCGGCGGACCCGATCGCGCCGCGAGCCACTCGTCGAGCTCGCCTCTCTGGACCCCAAGGAAACCTGCAAGGCGATCGCGCCCGCCTTGCAAGTGCTCGCACTGCTGGAGAATGCGCGCACACATCTCCGCCCATCGTGGTTGCTGGACCATGGGACGGCTGCGAGCAAAATGCGTTCCGTGACGCGCCGGCCCCGGTCCATCGAGTATGCGGTTGATACTAGAATGGTCTGAAGAGGAGGGTGTCCATGGAACGCCGAAGAATTCTGAAGGGGGCGGCTGCGGCACTGGGTATTGCCGGGCTGCGCGATGCGCTCGGCGCCGTCGGCAGCATGGCCGAGCTCGGTTTCGCCGAGATTCCCGACGGAGCGCTCGCCGAGCAGGTGCTCTATGCCCTGCCCGGCAAGGTGCCGCTCATCAAGAAGACGTTCCGCCCGCCCAACTTCGAAACGCCGGTCGAATATTTCCGCACGCCGATGACGCCGAACCGTGCGTTCTTCGTGCGCTGGCACCTCGCGGCGATCCCGCAGGTCTCGGTCAAGGACTGGAAGCTCGCCGTCGGCGGCGAGAGCGCGGAGCGCAGCCTCAATTTCACGCTGAACGAGCTGCGCACGGAATTCAAGCCGGCGCAGGTCAGCGCCGTGTGCCAGTGCTCCGGCAACCGGCGCGGCCTGTTCGAGCCGCACGTCCCCGGCGTGGAATGGGGCGCAGGCGCGATGGGCAACGCCGTGTGGAAAGGCGTGCGCCTGAAGGACGTGCTCGCGAAGGCCGGCGTCAAGGGCGACGCGCTCGAGGTCGTCTTCGACGGCGCCGATCACGGCGCGCTCGACAAGACGCCCGATTTCGTGAAATCGCTTCCTATCGACGTGGCATTGCGCGACGACGTGCTCATCGCGTCCGAGATGAACGGCCTGCCGCTGCCGCACTGGAACGGCTTTCCCGCGCGCCTCATCGTTCCCGGCTGGACCGGTACTTACTGGGTAAAGCAGCTCGCGAGCATCAAGGTCGTGTCGCAGCCGGAGAAGAATTTCTGGATGAGCGCGGCGTACCGCCTGCCGCGCGGCAAGTTCGCGACGCCCACCTTCAAGTCGCAGCTCTACTCGCCGAACGAGCCGATCACGACGATGGTCGTCAATTCCCTCATCACCTCGATCAAGTCTGGCCAGCAGGTTCCGCGCGGCAAGGCGCTCGACGTGCGCGGCGTGGCCTGGGACGGCGGCTCGGGCATAGCCAAGGTCGAGGTCAGCAGCGACGGCGTGCAATGGATGCCGGCCAAGCTCGGCAAGGACCTCGGCAAGTTTTCCTTCCGGGAGTTCGCGCTGACGGTGCCGACCAAGGACGTCGGCGCGGCGCTCGTCATCATGGCGCGCGCCACGAGCAATTCCGGCGAGACGCAGGTGAACGAGCTGATCCACAACCCCGCGGGCTATCACCACAACGTGATCCAGCGGCTCTACGTGGAGGTGGTGTGATGCGCGCGCTCGCCTTTGCCCTCATGCTCGCCGCCGGTGCCGCGAGCGCACAGGAAGAAAAAGTGGTGCTGAAGGACGCGCCGGGACGCGACAAGGCGATGCAATGCCTCGCCTGCCACAGCCTCGACTACATCCAGATGAACTCGCGCTTTCTCGACAAGGCGGGCTGGACGGCGTCGGTGAACAAGATGATCAACGCCTTCGGCGCGCCGATCCAGAAGGAAGACGTCGACGCGATCGCGACCTACCTCAGCGAGAACTACGGCAAGGTGCCGGCGAGGTAGCTAGCGGCGCAGTACGGTGAATTCGTCGGGCGAGATGCGCCCGTCGCGGTTACGGTCGATTGACGCCCAGTTGTTGTCCTGCCCGCGCAAGCTCCAGAGCTCGTCGCCCGTGAGGTAGCCGTCGCCGTTGCGGTCGAGCTGCCGGAAGAGATCGCGGGCCGCAGTCGGATCCTGCGCCGGTACGTCGTTGCGGATCGAGCTGGCGCCGGCGGCGGCAGACCGGGTCGTGGCTACGGGCTGGGACGCAGGGGCCTGCGGCGGGGTCTGAGACCATGCCGGCAAGGCAACCAGGGCAAGCAGTAAACAGGTCGGCCGCACATCTGAGATGCCAGCAAGAATCGAACCGCGTCAGGGGTCGCGGAACTCGACGCGCCAGTGACTGCCGTCGCAGAACGGCTTGTTGGCCGAGGCGCCGCAGCGGCAAAGCGTGTAGTGCTCGCGCGAGGCGCCTTCGCCGAACTCCTGGCCCGCGATCTCGACGCCGCCCGAGACCGCGTACGGACCGTTGTCCGTCACCACCACTTTCGGCGGCCGTGCCGGGGCCTCGCCTTCGACACCGTCGACCGCGTAGCCGAGCGCGCCTGATGGGCATTTGCGGATCGCCGCGATCACCTCATCGACGCCGGCGCCATCAGGATCGATCCAGGGATCCTTGCCGTAGAGGAAGACGGACTTCAGCGAGTCCGTGCAGACACCGGCATGCGCGCAGATCGCGCGGTTGTCGAAGACGGTGATGCGCTTGCCGCGATAAGCCTCGCGGCGATTCGAATTCCCGTCGGCAAGCTTGCGGTCGGAGAAGCCGTTCTTGCTGTGCGTGCCGTCGCAGAACGGTTTGTTCTTCGAGCCGCCGCAGCGGCAGAGCGCGACGCCGCGTACCGTGGCGCATGTCGCACCCGATGAGCGCACGAGGTTCGGCACCGGCGAAGCTTGCAGATCGTTCAGCAAGTAGTAAGGCCCGTTCGGCATGCAGGTGATGCGCGGTTTGTCAGCCATGGGTGACAGTATGCCCACGGTTACGACGGGAAGGCCGGCACCACTCTTGCAAGTTGCAGCCTGCAGTTCCGTTTAACTCCATGGAGACTCAATCGTGATGGCCAAGACAATTGCAGCAGCAGTGGCGGCAGCGTTCGTCGCGGTGGCGGGCGCGTCATGGGCGCAGTCGGGCGGCGCCGGCGGCGCCACGGGCGCGAGCGGCGGGATGAGCGGCTCGACGGGCATGGGCTCGAGCACCGGTGCCAGCACCGGATCCAGCGTCGGCTCCAGCACGGGATCGAGCACTTCACCGGGCACCGGCTCGAGCATCGGTGGCAGCACGAGCTCGGGCGTTGGCTCGAGCACCGGCGCGGGGGCCGGCAGCAGCGCGTCGACGCCGAGCGCGTGCATCGGCCTGGTCGGCCTCGAGCGCGACAACTGCCTGCGTCAGTATGGCGCGAGCACGGGCGCCGCGGGCAGCACGTCGGGGTCTGCTTCTGGCAGCCTGGGTAGCGGCAGCTCGAGCACCACGAGCCCGAGCACCACGTCACCCAGCACCAAGTAAGGCCCTGGCAGTCCAATAAGGCCGTGCGCGAAAGCGTGCGGCCTTATTTTTTTAGAAGAAGTCGATGAAAAAAACGAGGGCGAGCACGAAGAGCGCGATCAGCGGGACGATGATCGGGACCCAGTTGACGAATCGCTCCTCGTCCCGCTCCGGCAGCTCTTCCATGCCCGCCCTCTCCTCCTCCTCCTCGCTCTTGGGACCAGCGTGCGTCACACAGGCTTAAGTGCGCCTTAAGATACGGCCCGTATAGACGAGCCATGCGCGTCCTGGTCGTAGAAGATGATCCGATGATCGGCCGCGCGGTCCTCTCGGGACTGCGCGACTCGGGCTATGCCACCGACTGGGTGCGCGACGGCGTGGAAGCCGAGCTTGCGCTCGCGAACGGCGGCTACGACGCGGCGCTGCTCGACCTCGGCCTGCCGCGGCGCGAAGGCATCGAGATCCTCAAGTCCCTGCGGCGCGACAACCAGGACCTGCCGGTGCTCATCATCACGGCACGCGACGCCGTTTCCGATCGCATCACCGGCCTCGACAGCGGCGCCGACGATTACCTCGTGAAGCCCTTCAGCCTCGAGGAGCTGCTCGCGCGCATGCGCGCGGTGATCCGCCGGCGCGTCGGGCGCGCCTCGCCCGAGATCTCGTTCGGCGCGCTCACGGTCGATCCGGCGCGCCGCCGCATCAGCTTCCGCGGCCGTCCGGTCGAGCTCTCGGCGCGCGAGTTCGCGGTGCTCGAGGCGCTGCTGCAGGAGCCCGGCGCCGTGGTGTCGCGCCAGAAGCTCGAGGAGGCGGTGTACGGCTGGGGCGAAGAGGTCGAGTCGAACAGCGTCGAAGTGCATCTGCACAACCTCAGGCGCAAGCTCGCCCCCGAGCTGATCCGCAACCTGCGCGGCGTCGGCTACCGCGTGGCGAAAATAGATTGAAGTCGATCCGCGCCAAGCTGGTGCTGTGGCTGGTGTGCGGCTGCGCGCTCGGCATCGGCGCGGTGACCATCGCCACCTATACGTTCGCGCGCGCAGAGCTGCGCCGCACGTTCGACGGCGAGCTCGAGCAGGTGGCGCGCGCCGTCGACCTGCGCGAGGACTGGGTCGAGGCGGGACGCGTGCGCATCGCGCGCGAAGGCGTCCTGTTCGCCGTGCGCGCCTACGACACCGGCGGGCGCGTCTACTTCGAGACGGTGCTGCCCTCGATGCCCGAGCGCGTGGCGCTCGCACGCGAGGCGGGATTCACCTATGCCGAGACCGACGACGGCCGCTGGCGCGTGTACACGCACGTCTCCCCGCAGGGCATCGTGCAGGTCGGCCAGCCGGTGGAGATGCGCGCCGCGCTCGCGCGCGACCTTTCCTGGCGCGTGGTGACTCCGCTCCTCGTGTTCCTGCCGCTCCTCGGCGTATTGATCGCGTGGCTCCTGCGGCCGGGCCTTGCCGCGCTGAACGAGACTTCGCGACTGGTGAGCGACCGCGACGCGGCGCGTCTTGATCCGCTGCCGACCGAGAACGTGCCGAGCGAGCTGCTTCCGCTCGTGCGCCAGATCAACGCCCTCATGTCGCGCCTGGCCGCGGCGCTCGAGGCGCACCGCCGCTTTCTCGCCGACGCGGCGCACGGCCTGCGCTCGCCGATCGCGGCCATCGGCCTGCAGGCCGAGCTCGCGGCACGCTCGCGCAACGCCGACGCGCTCGGTACCGCGCACGAGGAGCTCGTGCGCGGCACGCAGCGGGCCGCGCGCCTCGTGCAGCAGCTCCTCGACTTCGCGCGCCTCGAGCCCGGCACGATCGGCGAGGCGCCCCGCGGCCTCGACCTCGCGGCGCTGGTGCGCGACGTGCTCTCCGCGCACGCGCTCCAGGCCGAGGAGCGCGGCGTCGATCTCGGCGCCGACATGCCCGCCGAAGTGCCGCTCACCGGGCGCGAATCGGAGCTGCGCGTGCTGCTCGCGAACCTGGTGGACAACGCGCTGCGCTACGCGCCGCCGCAGAGCGCCGTCACGGTCACGATAAGACGCCGCGCCGGTTCTGCCGGGATCGAAGTCACCGATGCCGGCCCGGGCATTCCGGCGGCGGAACGCGAGCGGGTATTCGAGCGCTTCTATCGGGTCGAAGGCGACTCCACCCGCGGCACCGGCCTCGGCCTTTCGATCGCCAGAGCCATCGTCGAGCGCCACCACGGCGCGATCCGGCTCGCCGACGCACATCCCGGCGCGCCGCTGCCGGGCCTCGCCGTGCTGATCGAGCTGCCGACGGACGGGGCGGCATCGCGCGCGGGCGAAGCGGCCGGCTTAAGCGTCGCTTAAGGGTGACAGCGCGATCCTTCTAGCGCGGCCCGCCGGCATGCAAGGCGCAGCAGTACTTTCTCCATGGTTGAAAGGAAAGGCCGGCGCGCCGCCTCATTCGCCGCACTTGGTCCTCACGCCTGCACGGCGGTAAGGATCTCCTCCACCGGAAGCGATACCCGGCGCGACTCCGCGCCGCGCGCGATCTCGAGCTCGATCACGCTGCCCGGCCGCGAGTCGAGCACGCGGCGCTCGAAATCGCGTTCATCGGTCACCGGCGCCCCGTTGCAGGAATTGATGCGGTCGCCCGCGCGCACGTCGGCGCGCGCCGCCGCGCTCGCAGCGCGTACTGCGACGACCACCACGCCCGATCCCTGGTTGGCGACCACGAGGCCGATCGTGCCGGAAATGGGGCTGTCGTCGGCTGCCTCGGGAACTGCTTTCGGCCCATCGCCCGCGCAAGCCGCGGTAAGAATGAGCAGCAGGGAGATGACGAGCGTCGCGCGCATGCGTCCTGATACGGTGCCGCGGCTTAAGAAAGCCTTAAGGCCGCTACCCCGGCATCTTTCGTGCACATCCCCAGTCGCAGCGCCTAGAGCTGCTTTTCCATTGGAGGATTCAACATGACCCCGTACAAGCCGTTGCTGCTCGCCTTCTCGCTCGTCGCCTTCGCCACCGCGTCCGCTTACGCGAACGACACCGCGAAGAGCAAATCTTCCGCCACCGGAAGCTCGAGCTCCGCGGCCGCGAGCCAGTCGCTCGACTTCAGCAAGGCCGACACGAACCACGACGGCAAGCTCAGCCGCTCCGAGTGGGACTCGGCGATGAAGCAGAGCAACAAGTCCGCGGCCTCAGGCGGCACATCGGGCGGCAGCTCCGCTTCCGCAAGCTCGAAGCTCGACTTCGGCAAGCTCGATGCGAACCACGACGGATCGCTCAGCCGCCAGGAGTTCGACGCCGGGACCAAGGGCTCGAGCGCAAGCTCGAGCGCGTCGTCCGGCTCGAGCTCGGCCAAGTCCGGGACGAAGTCGAAGTACTAAGGCTTCTTCAGCAGCGGGCCGAGCACGTCCATCGGCACCGGGAAGACGATGGTCGACGCCTTGTCGCCCGCAATCTGCGTGAGCGTCTGCAGGTAGCGGAGCTGCATCGCCTCGCTCTTTTTGGCGAGCATCTCCGCGGCCTGCAGGAGCTTCTCTGAGGCCTGCAGCTCGCCTTCCGCGTGGATCACCTTCGCGCGGCGCTCGCGCTCGGCCTCGGCCTGGCGCGCGATGGCGCGGATCATCGTCTCGTTGATGTCGACGTGCTTGATCTCGACGTTCGACACCTTGATGCCCCAGGCATCGGTCTGCTGGTCGAGCACCGACTGGATGTCCCGGTTCAGCTTCTCGCGCTCGGCGAGGAGCTCGTCGAGCTCATGCCGGCCGAGGATCGCGCGCAGCGTGGTCTGCGCGAGCTGGCTCGTCGCCTCGTTGAAGTTCGCCACCTGGATGATGGCGAGCTGCGGGTCGACCACGCGGAAGTAGAGCACCGCGTTCACTTTCACCGAGACGTTGTCGCGCGTGATCACATCCTGCGGCGGCACGTCGAAGACGCGCGTGCGCAGGTCGACGCGCACCGTCTGCTGGATCACGGGAATGATGATGATCAGGCCCGGCCCGCGCACCGCCTGGAAGCGCCCGAGGAGGAACACGACCGCGCGCTCGTACTCGCGGTACACCTTGAGCGACATGAAAAGCAGGATGGCGACGATTACCACCACGCCAACACCGAAATTGATCATCGTTCGACCTCCACGGTAAGGACGAGCCCCTGCATCGAAGTGACGCGCAGCCGCTCGCCGCGGCGCACCGGCACGGCGGCGCGCACGCGCCAGCTCTCGCCGCGCACCCGCGCCCAGCCTTCGCCCTCGAAATCCTCCAGCGCCTCGCCCGAGGCGCCGATCATGTGCTCGCGCCCGCTCACCACCGGGCGCTTGTGCGCGCGCGTCAGCATGCCGAGCACGAAGATGAGGAAGCCTGCGCTCGCCGCGGCGACGCCGCCGATCAGCGCGTAGGGGATCTCGAAGGCCGGCAGGTTGCGCTCCTCGATCAGCATGATCGAGCCGACCACGAACGCGATCAGGCCGCCGATGCCGAGCGACCCGTAGGCCGGGAAGAACGCCTCGGCCACCATGAAGCCGATGCCAAGCAGCATCAGCGCGAGCCCCGCGTAGTTGACGGGCAGGAGAAGCAGCGCATACGCCGCGATGAGGAGCGCGATGACGCCGACCACGCCGGGCATGACGAGGCCCGGATTCATGAACTCGAAGAGG
>Ga0134121_10003113_pt1 | contig 13980 bp, 9 predicted proteins | sample KB301_FD_96463 | JGI IMG/M metagenome (GOLD analysis project Ga0134121, IMG submission 96463) | Terrestrial soil microbial communities without Nitrogen fertilizer from Kellogg Biological Station, Michigan, USA - KB3-0-1 | ecosystem: Environmental > Terrestrial > Soil > Unclassified ...
GGTTTTGACATTGGGGGCCCAATGATGATCCCCAGGCCAGGTGAGGGCAGCAGACATTTTTGGAACGGGAAGGACAGGGCATTCTTTTTCTTCTCCTACGAAAAGTTTGTCCAGACTGACTCGCGTTCGCGTAACCGCGTTGTGCTGACGCAATCGGCGCGGAATGGAATTTTCCAATACACGGCTGGCGGTGCCACTCAGTCGGTCAATCTTCTTAACCTCGCCGCGGTCCCGTTTCATACGCTCAACCCGATCCTGACGGCTCATCTCGGGTTAATACCTCTTCCCAACAACAACACCTGCTCCAGCAGCGATGGTTTTAATATCGGGTGTTTCACCTTCAATGCCTCACAACTTACCACGAACGATAAATACGTGGTCAGGTATGACCACCAGCTCGTCAAAGACACGAGACTGGGTTCGCATAAACTTGAATTTGTTTACAGCCGGGTCATTACCCGGACGTTCCCGGATGTCACCACAAACGGGATCGAGGCGCCATTTCCGGGTGGCGTTAATGGGTTTCAGGCCTCAACACGAAATCTCGTCACGCCGGCCCTGGTTTCGACCTTTGGCAAGAACGTAACGAATGTCCTGCGGTATGGCCGCCAGTGGGCCCCGGTTGATTTCAACCGCGATAAGCCGGCATCAGGTGTATTTTTCTCGCTGCCGGGCGTACTCACTAACTTTGACAATACGTTCCTGCCCCAGCCTCGAAACACCATCGTGAATCAGGTAACGGATACGGTTTCGTGGGACAGAGGCAATCACCTCTGGAAATTTGGCGGAGATTGGCAGAATGTGTTGGGCATTAGCCGGAACGACGCCGGTATCATTAAGACAATCCAGTTTGGCACGAATGCGGGCAATGGCAACGGTATTACAGCAGCCCTCCTGCCGGGAGCATCGAATCAACTGGTGACAAATGCGGGAACCGTTTACAACGCGATTGTAGGCCTTTTAGGTTCCGCGTCTCAGACATTTAACGTCACCAGTCCCACGTCGGGTTTTGTAGAGGGAGCTACGCGATTAAGAACTGTGCAGGAAAAGGATCTGTCACTCTTCGCGCAGGACCAGTGGCGTATGAAAAGTAACTTTACGCTAAGCCTGGGCGTGCGATGGGAGTTTATGGGTGTTCCGACGGTTCCGAACGGCCTGGCGATCCAACCGCACTATAGCGACTTGTACGGCATATCGGGATTTGGAAATCTTTTCAAACCCACCGCGGCTCCCGGCAGCCAAACTCAGGGCATCGCTACGCAGCAGTTCGTCAGCGGCAAAACCGGCATACCGTTATACAAGAACGATTGGAATAACTTTGCCCCGTTCCTTGGATTTGCATATTCTCCAAGCTTCAAGTCGGGACTGTTACACTCGTTGTTTGGCGATGAGGGTAAAAGTTCTATCCGCGCCGGCTACTCGATGAGCTTTCTGCATGACGGCGTAACGACTTTCACAAACGCTTTGGGAACCGGAACCACTAACCCCGGATTAATACAGACGGCTAACCTTACCACGCTCACTACCCCGCCCAGCTCAAATTTGCCTGGCCAGATAACCGCCGCCGGTGTACCTTTGGTTACGCCAACATTCCAAATTCCGATCACCGATCGACAGAACTTCCTGGCAAATTCGGGTAACGGTCTCTGGACGATCGATCCAAACCTTCGAGCCGCCTATGTACACCAGTACAATTTCGGTATCGAGCGCGAAATATTCAAGGATACCGCTCTCGAAATTCGATATAGCGGTAACCGTTCTCCCAATGCATGGCGGGCGGTCGACGTTAACGAAGTTAACATTTTCGAAAATGGGTTCTTACAAGACTTTAAGAATGCGCAAATCAATCTCGCCGCACGCGGCGGGTCGAGTTTTGCACCCGGCTGCGTGGGTTGCGTGCCTTTGCCCATTTTCGATAAGTTTTTTGGACTCACACCCGGCGGAACACCGGTCGCGACTGCCAGCGCATACACGAGTTCCACATTCATCTCGAACCTCAATAATAATAATGTAGGCACCCTGGCAAGCACGCTGGCGTTCAATTCAGCGTATAGAACCAATCGCGAATCGGTGCAGGTCGGATTACCGGCAAACTTTTTCGTTGCCAATCCAAACGCCACCTTTGCGAGGGTCCTGACCAATGACGCGATATCGAACTACAATGCGTTGGAGATCGAGCTTCGCAAGCGGTTCTCGCATGGACTGCAGTTCCAGGCGGACTACACCTGGAGCAAGGCGATGGGTGATGCCGTGGATGCACAAGGAAACAATCAAAGCGACCTGGTTCAACGTCTCTCGCTTCGCCTTCCCAAGCGGGCGGATTATCGCCGCTCAACCCAGGACCAGACCCAACGATTTGTGGCAAACGCAGTTTACGAACTTCCTTTTGGAAGGGGTCGCAGTTTTTTAAATAGTGCGAACGGTGCCGTGGACAGATTGGTGGGAGGCTGGAGCGTGGGCAGTATTGTCACATGGACAACCGGTGTGCCTTTCTACATTGCCTCGGGCCGATCCACGTTCAACTGTATAGGGCCCTTAACGAATGGTGCCTGCACCCCGGCTAATAATGGGGCGCAACTCGTCGGCATCAGCTTTGCGGACTTTAGGAAGAACGTCGGACTGTTCAAGACACCCGGTGGTATCTTCTTCATCAATCCCAACCTGCTTGATTTAACGCGCGACGCGTCGGGCAAAGTTTCCACTTCCAAACTTAAGGCCGGCCTGATTACGGCTCCGGCTCCGGGTACGTTCGGCAATTTCCCGGTGAACAGTCTTAGCGGCCCAAGTTACTTTCAGTTGGATATGAGCGTCATCAAGCGCATTCGGATCACGGAACGAGTCAGGTTTGAACTCAAGGCCACGGCCATCAACATCCTGAACCATCCGGCTTTCATCTTCCCGGTTAATTCTACCGGGACTGGCACCAACGTTCTCAACTTTGATTCGACGACGTTCGGTCTGGTCACCGTGCAACGTAACACCTCGCGTCAATTTAACTTTATCGGACAGTTGAGGTTCTAGTCCAACGAAGTTGATGTTTGCTGGATCTGCCTCTGAGGTTCGATCCATTTCTGGGGCGTTGCCGGAGATATCGGCAACGCCCTTTTCATCGTCATCATGAGAATGTCTACTGGCCGCCCTAATGCAGACATGCTAAAGTCCGAAAATTCCCAAGAGACGCACTAAGCGATACTCCGATTGAGGTGGGTTTATGTTAAAGAGAAATATAGGTGGACCAGGACTATCTTTAGTCTTGTTTTCGCTTTTTGTCGTGGTTCGAGTAACCGCCCAGGGTATTCCTCAGGGGGCGGCATCAACCGATACAGGTTTGGGGGGAGTCAACACCATCAGCGGCATGACTGTCTCCTCAAACGGACAGCGAATCGCGAGGCGCGTTTCGGTTCGTCTACGAAGCATGACCAGAGGAGACCGCATCACGACGACCGACGAGAACGGAAACTTCGTGTTTCGTGGCGTTCCCCCTGGTGACTTTGTCGTGGTGATCGAGAAGGAGCAGGATTTTGAACCTTTCTCGCAAAACGTGTCGGTCATCCAGCCACGTGGGATGCCGCCGCAGACCTATTATTTGAGTATCCGACTGGAGTTGAAGGGACGAGCAGAAACCAAGCCCGGGGTTCTAAATGCAGAGTTTGTGAACGTTCCCAAGCCTGCTCTGGTCCATTACGATAAGGCCGTCGAACAAGCCAGGAAAGGTGACCATTCCGGAGCGGTCGAGGAACTGAAGCTGGCGATAAAGGAGTACCCGCCTTTTATGCAAGCATTCAATGAACTTGGCGTCCAGTATCTCAAACTGAATCAATTGGAAAACGCCGACGCGGCATTTCAGGGTGCACTAAAGATCACCCCCGATGCATTTGCTGCTCTTATTAACCGCGGCATTGCAAATTTCATGATGAAACGGTATGGCGAGGCGGTACCGATTCTTCGTAAAGCCCTAGCGAAAAACGACCAGTCCGCGGTAGGGCATTATTTCCTTGGTCAGGCGCTTGCAAATTTAGGCTTGTTCGAAGACGCAGAAAAAGAGCTTTTGGCTTCGTTGGAATTCGGAAAGGAAGAAATGAAAGAGGCCCACAGGATTCTGGCAATCATCTATGCCTCGCGCGGATCCAAAAAACAGGCGGCGGGGGAATTAGAGGCTTACCTCAAAATGGCGCCGAATGCGCCGGATGCTGAGAAACTAAAGGATAAGATTCGACAGCTAAAAGAATCGAACGAGTGATTTGGCGATTTTTTTCGACTTCTCAACAAAATTCAAATCAACCAATCGGCGTTGCTGTGATCGGCGACGTCTTTTTTTGACCAGCTGTGAACAGGCAGAACTTCCGCGCTTCATGTGAGCCTCCTTTGAGAGAGTCCAGTTACGACAGTTTTGCTGTCCTGCGCTGAAAGATAGCCAAACCTTTTCACCCAGCCCTTGATTCGATTCCCCAAAACGAGGATCATTCCCGCCAGATGAATTCACTCAACAGTGAACTTGCTCTTGCTCCTCTCGGCGCGGGCGACCTAATCGATCGGGCGGTGCGGCTTTATCGCCGTCACTTCCTGACGCTGATTGGCATCGCCGCACCGCCAGTGGTCCTGTCGGCTTTGGGTTCAACCATCACTACTATCTCCTGGCGTGAACTCACCGCCACCTCAAGCGAGATCAACATGGTGCTCTATGTGCTGATCTTGATGTTCGGGATCATAACCATTATTTCCGGTTCACTCTTTAGCATTATTGTGATGGGCGGGGCCACGCGTACCCTGGTGGCTCATTTGTTGTGGAACGAACCAGTGACTGCGCGCGCGACGTATCGAGCGGTGAAAGCGCGGTTTTGGGGCCTGCTGGGAGCGAGCATCCTGGTGGCGTTATGGCTGGCTTTTGCAACGCTGGTAGCCTTTTCAGGCTCCTCTGTTATCTTCATGGTTCTCGCGTTTGGTACCGCGTTCGCGACTATGCTATCGGGGTGGTTGGCGGGAATCCTTTGGGGTATAGGGACGCTGGTCGCGATTGTGGCCGCGTCAATTCTGTTTTTCTTTTTGGCCGGCCGCATGGCTTATGTGCCGCAGGCTATGCTGGTGGAGGGCAAAACGGTGTTCGCGGCAATTGGCCGCAGCTTCTCGCTTGCCAGTGGCAATGTTCGCCGTTTGATGGCGATGACGTTGTTCACGTTTTTTGGCACCTATTCTGCTCTGATGCTGTTGATGATTCCGCTGGGATGGTATGGCTATCTCAACGGTGTCGATCTGTCACCTTTCGGCAACACCTGGCCCACGTGGTATGCGATTGGATACCAGGTGATTCTGCAATGCAGCCACATTCTGCTGGCGCCGATTTGGATGTTGGGGTTTTCCCTACTCTACGTTGACGAGCGCGTCCGGCACGAGGGCTATGATATTGAACTAATGGCGGCTCGGCAGCTTCCCGAAATGCCAACGTTGCCGGGCGTTGTTTCGCCCTTCGCTCCGGCGCTGGTCAGCGGCCGCGCACCGAGATTTGTGCCGCCGCCACCCGCGCCGGGGCCTCCCGGATCGATACTGGGCCTGAGTTAGCCGATTGCACATTCATCGACATCCCAAAGCCGGAACCAGGGCACTCACCATTTGCTTAGTGGTGTTGGTTTCAGTTCTCTGTTTTGCGCGCGCCAGTGCGGCCACCTTTGCCGACTACCGCCACCGAGTCTCTGAAGCGATCACGGTGATTGAACAATTACAGTCCGCTAAGGTTGACGAATACGCGTCGTCGCCAGAACGCGCCAACAGCAGCATCGCCCGTATTCGTGAGGCGTTGCCAATCAAAGAAACCGTAACGCTGGACTCCCAGAGTGTGGTCATCGATAACGCCTGGCTGCACGAGGCGTTGCAGAATTACGAGAAGGCCAACGACAGCAAGCTAAAGCGCGAGGCACTGGTGCGGATTGAAGAACGTTTGCGTGCCCTCGTTGAACGCCTCGAAGAAGTGCAGCAGCGAAAGCCTGCGGGGGCTGACAAAGACGCCGATAAAGGGAAGCTCGCTGAGATTCTGCGCCGGCCGGACTTTAACCGACCCGCCACTCCGGAAAACAGCGCCCTCGGCCGGCTTTGGGAAAGATTTCTGCGCTGGCTCGTCAGCTTGTTTCCCACCATCAAGCCCATCACGCCGGGCGGTTCCCCCTTCATCTCCGGGCTGGCCCAGGTCATTATTGTTCTCGCTTGTCTGGGCGCGATTGCCTTTCTGATTTGGAAGTTTGGCCCGCGCTATTTGAGCAACCGGCGCGGTAAGAAAAAACCAAAGCGGGAAGCGCGTATTGTTCTCGGCGAGCGGCTTGAACCCGATCAGACCTCGGCGGATCTGCTGGCCCAGGCCGAGATGCTGGCGCGCGGTGGAGATCTGCGCGCAGCTATTCGCAAAGCCTACATTGCCCTCCTTTGCGAGCTCGGTGATCGCAAGGTCGTGAGTTTGGCACAGCACAAGACCAATCGCGACTATCTAAATTCAGTGCGCGAAAGAACACCGTTATACAACTCAATGCGGAAACTGACGGGTAGTTTTGAACTTCATTGGTATGGTTTCCAGCCGGCCGCCGAAAGCGATTGGCAGGAGTTTCGTAGCGGCTATCAACAGGCCCTGAAAGCGGGTTCGGGAGGTAGTCTTTCCGGTCCTTGATTTCTGAGACTATGCGTCAACGCCTAATCATTATTATTGCCCTCTTGGTCGTGGTAGGGGTCCTGGTCCTTATCAATGCCGCGTCGTATGTGAAGATCGAGCAAACCGCTGATTCGGAAATGTCCCCCGACCGCTCGACTTTGAACGCCGGAGCCACTGGTACCCGGGCACTTTATGATTTTCTGCATGAGTCCGGTTATCAGGTGGCTCGCTGGCGTGAGTCAACGGATTCGCTTTTGAGCTTCAATGGACCAAAGCCGGCAACCATCGTAGTAATCGGTCATACCCTCGTTCCCTTTTCAGAATCCGAGAGCCAGGAAATCCTGCACTGGGTCGAGAGGGGAGGCCGACTGGTGATTATCGATCGCAGCCCCGATCGCAATTTATTGCCGTCGTCAGGCGCGTGGACAATCGGCGCTCATATGACGACCATCCCCTGGACCAATGTCGACCCGACCAATTTCGAACAGATGACTACCGGTGTAAAGCCGGTGTCACCGTCACAACCGACGTTGCTCTCGCGCGATGTTAAGGAGATCCAGCCGTCGCGTTTCGCGGGAACTATCATTGTTGCTACTGAGAAGAGCGACAAGAAAACGAGCGCTAATGAAAAGACCGCGGGCGGAGAGACCGAAGAACCATCAGATGAATCCGAGTCGTCGGAGACGCCGGCGCCGGGAACTGGCGGCTACGGGCCGGCGCCTGAGAAGGTTGATCTGTCCGGAGTCTCTCCCGCGCCGGTTGTGAATTTTGCCGGAGATATCGGCGCGCTGCTGGTCGAGTATCCACACGGCAAAGGGCGCATCGTGCTACTTTCTGATCCGTTCATCGTCGCTAACAATGGGATCAGTCGCGCTGATAATTTAGAACTTGCGGTTAATGTCGTCACCGGGAACGGCGGGCTGGTGGCATTCGACGAGTTTCACCAGGGCCGCTCAGCCACGCATAATGAGTTGATTCAATATTTCGCCGGGACGCCGGTGATGGCGATCGGCGGCCAGTTTGTTTTGATCGGATTGATGATAATTTGGTCCCGCGGAACGCGCTTCGCGCGTCCCCTGCCGTTACCTCAGGTTGATCGCCGATCGAGTCTGGAGTTTGTCGCGTCGATGGCCGAGCTGCAGCAGCGCGCTCGCGCCCACGATCTGGCATTGGAGAACATTTACGGCCGGATGCGTCGCGTGCTGGTGCGTCATGCCGGCCTGAACCACCACAGCCCGCGCACGGAAATCGCCGCTCGCGTAGCTTTGCGGTCAGGAATCAACCAGCAGAAGCTGGAAACACTGATGCGCAATTGTGAAGAAACTATCAACGGCGCGCCCACCAACGCGAGAGAAACGTTGCGCATGGTTAGACAACTGCGTCAGATCGAACGCGCACTTGGCCTGAGAACGCGTGAGCGTGATGCTAAACAAGCTGCCGAGAAATTTGATCTTTAGTTTCGAGCCAGTTGTCACAGGATGGAGTTGCTATTGAGTCATATGGAACTTGGACGAATTAGTGCCATCTTTCGTTACCCAGTCAAGTCAATGGCCGGTGAATTACTGGATGTTGCAAGGCTAAGTTGGCATGGCATTGAGGGTGATCGCAGGTTTGCTTTTCGGCGACTCGCTGACAAAAGTGGGTTCCCATGGTTAACCGCGAGCAAATTACCGCAGTTGCTCCTCTATAAACCAGTGAGGCTCGACAGCAACGCCAACAGCATGAATGGCGAGCTACTCCCGACGCATGTTCGTACGCCGGCCGGGAAAGAGTACGGACTTAGAAGCGACGAACTACGCGAAGAGGTTTCGAGCCGGTTTGGCAGTGATGTCGAACTGATGAATTTCAAACATGGCATCTTCGATGAGTCTCCGATTTCGGTAATCAGCCTCGGCACAGTGCGTGGCGTCGCACGCGAATCAGGCCGAGAGGTTGACCTGCGCAGGTTTCGACCAAACGTGGTGATCGAAACAGATAGTGCTGAGCCGTTTGCGGAAGACAATTGGGTGGGCCGGACCTTGATGTTTGGTGAAGGGAACAGCGGGGCAGCCCTCGGGGTCACTATGAGGGATGAGCGATGTGTCATGGTTAATCTTGACCCAGACACAGCCGCGCGAGATTCTGAAGTGATGAAGACCGTTGTTCGTATGAACGAGAATTACGCCGGCGTATACGGCACAGTAGTCAGGGCGGGCGAGCTTCGTGTCGGTCAAGTCGTGACGTTGGAAGGCTAGGACATAGTGAAGCTTTTCATAAGCAGGCGACCAGTGTTGGAACTTCGGACTCTGAACTCGGCAGGCATGGCCGCCGCTAAAACGCCCAGCAGTTGGGCAGGACAGCATTAGCTAAGTCAGGAACAAATCTCAGATCTCAGATCTCAGATCTCAGATCTGAAATCTCAAATCTCAGATCTCAGATCTCAAAAAATTGGAATCTAACAAATGCCTGAATACCTCTCTGCCACAATCGCATACATTCAAAACGAGCTGCGCAAGGTAATCGTGGGCCAGGACGAGCCCATCGAACAAATCCTGGTCGCTCTGCTCGCCGAGGGCCACGCGCTAATCGAAGGCGTACCCGGAACAGCGAAAACACTGACCGTGAAAACGCTCGCGCGCATCGTCAACGCGGGCTTTGGACGCATTCAGTTCACGCCTGACTTGATGCCTTCCGATATTACCGGCACCAACGTTTTCAACATGGGGTCGTCAAGCTTCAGCTTGCGACGCGGGCCGGTGTTCACTGACATTCTGCTGGGTGACGAAATCAATCGCACGCCGCCCAAAACACAGGCCGCACTGCTCGAAGCGATGGAAGAACGGCAGGTGACGATCGACGGTGAATTATATCCGCTATCGCCGATGTTCACGGTGTTGGCGACTGAGAATCCGATTGAGTACGAAGGAACATATCCGCTGCCGGAAGCGCAACTCGATCGTTTTCTGCTCAAGATTTTGCTTCCCTACCCTTCTGCTGAAGAAGAGCATCAGGTGGTTGCGCGTTGGGACGCCGGCTTCAATGCGCGCCGGCTCGATCAGGTCGACATACAGCCTCTGACGGAGGCCGACGCCATTCCGCGTTGCCGCGCTGAAATTCGCGCCATGCGTGTCGAACCGGGTGTGCAGCGTTACATCGTTGATGTAGTGCGCCGCACTCGCGATCATCCGGCGGCTCATTATGGCGCCAGCCCCCGAGCCGCGGTCGCTTTGCTGTTATGTGCGAAGGCGCTCTCCGCAATTCGTGGTCGAGACTTCTCGACTCCCGATGATGTGCGCGACATTGCGCGCCCCGTGCTCCGACATCGTTTGACCTTACGTGCGGAAGCCGAACTAGACGGTGCGACGCCGGATTCGGTGATTACGGATATTCTGCAGAGCGCGGAAGTGCCGCGATAGCGAGCGGCCAAAGCGATCCGACGCAGCCATCTTCAGATGGCTTTCCAGAAGGGTTACTAGACCAGGCGTTTACGGCTGGGTCCAGGACCCTCCATACAACCAGCCCGTTTTAACGGGCTTCGCAGGTCGACTTTCGGCTGACGCAGATAGGCGAAGGACGCTGAAGCGCCCTTGGCCCGGTTGCTCTGACACCCAGTCCTAAAGGACTGGTCTAATAACCCTCCGGGGAAGCCGCGTGAACGCGGCTTTTTTCCAGGTTTCCTTGTGACGCTATTTTGCGATGCGCCACACTCACTTCGTCAGAATGAGATTCGTCTTCTCAAAACTCTTCTACGCCCTCCTCGCCGTAGGCTTCGTGCCGCTCTCTCTTTCGTGGGGGCGTCCCCTGCTGGGTTGGGTAACGCTCGCTTATGATCTTGGTCTGATTGCCTTCGCGATCTTCGATGCGACGAACAGCAAGTTGCCGGGAAGGGTACGGGTCGAACGACACTTTGGCGGCCGGTTTGCCGTCGGCGCCGAAACCGAAGTGCGCGTCGAGATCGCCAACCTGTTGCCGCGTGAGATTTCACTAATCATCAAAGACGAATATCCACCGCAGATGAAATTATCCGGCGTGCGCGAAGCGCTGGTCGAGATTGAGGGACAAACTACCGCCGCCCTGGTCTACGGTCTGACGCCGCCCAAGCGCGGCCGTTTTGAATTCGGCTTGATTGCCATCCGCTATCTTTCGCGTTGGCGCCTGGTGTGGACACAGACGCGCGTGGGCACTCCCATCTCCGTCAAGGTCTATCCCAATATGCGCCGCGCGCGTGAAGCCGAATTGAGAGCTCTGGGCGCGCGTTCGTTTGTTGCGGCGCGCCGCAAATCACAATGGCGCGGCGAAGGACGTGATTTTGAATCGCTGCGTGATTACGTGAGAGGCGATGAGAGGCGGCACATTTCATGGACTGCCACCGCCCGGCGCGGAAAGTTGGTCACGCGCCAATATCAGATGGAGCGCGACCAGACGATTCTGATTGCTCTGGACGCCGGCCGTCTGATGACCGCGCGCATCGAAAATGAAACGAAATTGGATTCCGCGGTGCACGCGGCGCTGGCGTTGATGTCCGCGGCCGCGCGCGCCGGCGACAACGCGGGCTTGCTGGTTTTCGGCCGGCGCATCCAGGCTTATCTACCGCCGAAACGCGGCGCCGAACACCTCGATGCGGCTCTCGAAGCCCTCTACGCAGTCGAGCCGGAAATGATCGAGCCCAGCTATTCCCGCGCTTTCGAGTTTATTGCCGCGAACAGCCGGCGGCGTTCTCTGGTTGTCATCCTTACTGATTTGGTCGATGAAGAAGGTTCGCGAGAGCTGCTGGCCTCGCTGAAACTGTTGCGGCCCCGTCATCTTCCCCTCGTGGTAACAATCGCCGATCGAGACCTGAAAGCGGTAGTGCGCGAGTCGCCTCAGGACGAGAGCGAACTATTCCGGCAATCCGTCGCCGAAGAGATCATTCACCTGCGCGAGGCAGCTCTGCGTTTGGTTGAGGCACAAGGCGGATTGGCGCTGGACGTGACGGCCGCGGTGTTAGCACCAAAACTGTTGGAAACGTATCTGAGAGTTAAGGAGCGAGGGCTGCTTTAAGAATGGGAAAGAGAAACAAGGGACGGCAAAGTAAGTTCCGGGACGGAAGGAAAGCAATCTGGTTCGCACGATCAGAAGCGCCCAACGTGGCCCTGGACCTTTGCTCCCCTTTACCCTTTCACCTTTCCCCCGGCCGCGGTCCCCTCTCTCCCAGCCAACAACAAATACGAATACAATGCGATTCCGGTGAGCACGCCGATACCAATCTTGATGACCGGACTAATAGGTTGAGGCGAAATAAAACCTTCAATAGTTCCTGCCAGGACCAGCAGAGGTATGCAACCGACAATCAAACGGACCGCTTCCATGCCACGCGATTTGAGCGCATCTCCGCGCGAAAGATCACCGGGCATCAAGAGCGCAGTGCCAATCAGTAGTCCCGCGCCGCCGGCGATAAAAATGCAGGATAATTCGATCACGCCATGGCTCACCACAAAGCCAAGCAGGAGATCGTTTCCGAAATCGGCTCGGTAAACCAGCGCAATGATGGCGCCAAAGTTCGCGCCGTTGAACGCCATCACATACAAGGTGCCGACGCCCAGCATTGCTCCGAGCGCAAAAGCATAAAACGTCACGCGAATGTTATTGGTGAAGATTGCGCTGGAAGCGATCTGGTTCGCTTTGTTCGCGGACTCCCACCAATGCCGATGAGTTTCAATATTCTCAGCTCGCCAAAGAGGATCGACGCCGGCAAATTCAGAGAAATCGGGATCGTGGCGCGTGCCAAAGAAAGCGATCGCCCCGAACAAAAGAAAGACACCGAAAGCCGTGGCGGTGTAACGCCAGGTTCGTCGAAAAGACTGTGGAAAATCCCGGACGACAAAGTCTCGGAGGCGCCGACCACCCTGCGCATCAGCCCTGTAAATACGGCCATGAGCGCGAATTACCAGGCTGTTAAGATAGTTAACCAGACGCGGGTCGCGAGATTCCGCGCGCGCGATGGCGAGGTCGGAGGCCGTGCGCCGGTAAATGCGGCCGAGTTCGCGCACCTCCTCGCGATGGAGTCGCCGCAGCGTCATTCGATCGAGGCGGGCCAACAGCTCCTCGAGTCTTTGCCAAACGGTCTTGCGCTCATTGATGAAACGATCGATGGGCATGTTCTGATTTCCGATTTTTGATTGCCGATCACTTCTATGCTTGGTACTTTGTGCTTTGTACTTTGATCTGGTAACCAACCAGTCGCTTGTCGCGTTGAGGACAAAGAACCAAGGTCAAAGATCAAAGTACCGAAATGACAATGCTAGTCGAGTGTGTACCAAACTTCAGTGAAGGCCGCAAGGGCCAGACAGTCGAACGCATTGCGCGGGCGATTGAATCGGTCAAAAGCGTTACCGTGCTGAATCGCCATCTGGATGGCGATCACAATCGCTCGGTGATTACTTTTGTCGCTCGACCTGAGCACATAGTGGAGGCTGCTTTGCGCGCGGTGGCAACCGCGGCCGAGCTAATCGATCTACATGATCATACGGGACAACATCCACGAATCGGCGCCACCGATGTGCTGCCTTTTATTCCCGTGAGCGGTATTACGATGGATGAAGTTGTCGCGCTGGCCCACGAGGCGGGCCGGCGCATCTGGAACGAACTTTCAATCCCGGTTTATTTTTACGAGCGCGCGGCGCTGCGGCCTGAACGCGCCCGGCTCGAGAAGGTGAGAAACCTGGGAATCGAACAACTGCGCGAAGAGATCGGCAGCAACTCTGTGCGCACGCCGGACATAGGCGCACCAAGACTGCATCCGAGCGCCGGGGCGATTGCCGTCGGGGCCCGGCCCTTCCTGATTGCTTTCAATGTCAATCTGCGTTCCCGTGATCTATCGATCGCAAAGCGTATCGCGCACGCCGTGCGTGAGCGCGATGGAGGACTGCCCTCCCTGAAAGCGCTGGGCTTTGACTTGCAGTCTCGTGGCCAGGTCCAGGTCTCCATGAATCTGGTCGATTACCAGCAGACAAGCGTCACCAGCGCCTTTGCCGCCGTGCAGCGTGAAGCCAGTCGTCTGGGAGTAGAAATCGCGAGCGCCGAGGTTGTCGGTTTGGTGCCGCGCGCAGCCCTGGACCGCGGGGCCGCGTATTTTCCGTTCCTGGAGAACTTTCGCGAAACATTAGTTCTGGAAACTCTGTTGGAAGCGATGGAGTCCAGACCTCGATAAAGTCAGATCGTTGGTCGTTGAGCAAAACGGCAGGACCAGCAGGACGACCACGGGTATTTTGTGGCTTTGCCTCAAAAGTCGATTTTGCTGGTACCAAGTTTCGTGTTTAGTTCGTGTGACTTCGTGGATCGTTCTTTTTGTTCAGAGAATAAGGACGATCCACGAAGTCACACTAACCAAC
>Ga0134121_10003114_pt1 | contig 13979 bp, 12 predicted proteins | sample KB301_FD_96463 | JGI IMG/M metagenome (GOLD analysis project Ga0134121, IMG submission 96463) | Terrestrial soil microbial communities without Nitrogen fertilizer from Kellogg Biological Station, Michigan, USA - KB3-0-1 | ecosystem: Environmental > Terrestrial > Soil > Unclassified ...
GAGGCGTAAGTTGAGCGCATTCAGATGCTTTGGAGGTTTTCTGCGGCGCTTGCGGGGAAGCCAAGGGGAGAGGGATGGTCGTAAATGAGGCGGTCGACGACATCGACTTAGAGTTATCTGCCCTGGTGTTACGTAGTTCATATAGAGGAGTCCTGAAAAGTCATGCTTGACTTTAGCGCTGTCGAACTGGCTGGCACACCTTACAGTTATGATTCGAGCCAAGAGTCTAGTTTAAAGGAACTAGCCGCGCGTGTTCAGACTATGCGACAAGCCGGCCGCCTTACTCCCGAGGTTCTTGGAACGCTACGCAGATTCTTCCGTATTAAGAACATCTATCACTCCAATGCGATCGAGGGAAATACGCTCAACCTCGGCGAGACGAAACAGGTGGTCCAGTTTGGCCTCACGATTACGGGAAAATCACTTAAGGATCAAGCCGAAGCGCGTAATCTGGCCCAGGCCATAGACTTCCTGGAGGAATTGGCCTCACGCCCAGAACTCCCAATTCTTGAGGCCGACATCAGGCAAGTACACACCCTGGTCTTGAAGGATGTCGACGACAACAATGCTGGCCGCTATCGCTTAGTAGAAGTACAGATATCAGGCTCCCGGTACACGCCCCCTAGTCCGACTGCTGTTCCTCAAGCCATGGAAGAGTTTGGTCGCTGGCTCGCAAAGGCCAGCATGCTGAGTGCCGGTCTTGGTTCACTCGAAGGCTTTCTTAACGCTGCTGTGGCACACGCTTGGCTTGTCTATATTCATCCGTTCGCAGATGGCAACGGGCGAGTCGCCCGGCTTCTGATGAACTTGATGCTAATGCGCTATGGGTACCCAATCGCGGTCATTACCAAGGAAGATCGCATTCGTTACTACGATGCGTTGGAAGAATCTCAATCATCGGATCTCTCACCCTTTTTAGCTCTCTTATCGGAATGCATATACGAGAGCCTCGAAGAGTATGAGCGCGCAGCGGCTGAGCAACGCGAGCGCGAGGAATGGGCGCAATCCCTCGCAGATAGATTTAGTACCCAGGAGAAGGTTCGCTACTCCAATGAATACGAGGTATGGCGGAGTGCGATGGAACTCTTGAAAAGTTACTTTAGACAAACAGCCGAGTTGCTCAACGAGGCCACACCGCTCGGCCGAATCTATTTCAAGGACTTCGGCACTCTAGCACTAGAAAAATATCTAAGCCTGCGGCTCGGCGAGTCTGTCAAAAAGACGTGGTTCTTTCGTGTCGATTTCCGCACTGGTGAAAGAGCTGCTCGCTATCTTTTCTTCTTTGGTTATCCTTCCTACGCTCTGAGGCAAGTAGGGCTTGATGTGACATTACACATAGCAAGAGAGGAGCCGCCCGGATCATACTATTATGAACGGCTTGAGCTCATATCGGCTCCAAATGTTCCGCAACTCGGTGAGGTAGGCTATCACGCACGAGATGAAAAATTTGTGGGCCTTGAGCGTTCATCAACTATTCGCAGAGGAAAGATCGAGGAGATGGGTAAACGGTTCTTCGAGGAGGTGATTGCTATGAACTTTGGAGCGTAGTGGTTAGGGCAGATAACCCGCGATGCAGCGGTAAACAAAGTCTGGGCGTCCTTTCAATGAAGGGCTCCGCTCGCTCAACGGGAAGTCTCTCCCGTGAGAAATACTGCATGAAGGTTCAAAAGGCTTTCCGGTTCAACCGGAAGAGCTCCGGCCGTGGTGGCGGCACGGGTGTCCTTCTTCGAGAGACTTTGGGGCCTGTGTGGGCGTCGCTCTCTGGAACCTAGTCTCGGGGATACGAGTCGCCGCCGGCCCCAAACCGCAGGGTGCAGTCCGTGGAACCCCGCCGTTACAGTGGATGCTTGAGCAATAATGGAGTTGCGTGCGCTGTCAGCGCGGCGATCGGTGGTTCGAAGATGAATGAATCAGTCGTCAACGTGTCGGAGCTGACGCGCCGCTTCGGTGCCAGGACGGCCCTTGCCTCGGTGAGCCTGTCGATGTCGCGCGGCGCGGTCTACGGCCTCGTCGGTGCAAACGGAGCCGGCAAGACGACGCTCATCAAGCATGTTCTCGGCCTGCTGCGGGCGGAAAGCGGCTCGGTGCGTGTCTTCGGGCTCGATCCCGTCGCCGAGCCGGTCGCCGTCCTGTCGCGCATCGGCTACCTTTCCGAGGAGAACGACCTCCCCGGCTGGATGCGCGTTGAGGAGCTCATTCGCTACTCGCGCGCGTTCTGGCCACTTTTGCGAGCTCTCGGCCGAGTCGAGCGCCCAATGGTCTTCGCGAGATTCTGACGGGAAGCCCCGAGCACAAGCATGCAACGAAACAGCGTATCCAGCGAGGTGGATTCGAGGGATCTCTCCAGTTTCGAAACACGCGCCTGACCCGACCCGATCAGACGCGCGAGATCGGCTTGACTGAGCGAGCGCACCTCGCGAAGCTCGCGGATGGCTTCCGCCAGCGCAACTTTCACCTCGACCAACACTTCCTCCGCTTCGGAGAGATTGAAAAGCTCGCCGACCGTGCCAAACTTGAACCCGGCAGCCTCAAGCCTCTTCTTCCTGTCAGCGTTCATCGATGTTACTTCCCATACATACGACTCCATCATATGACGCAGGCGTCATATCAGTCAAGGACCAACCTCCTCAGGATCTGGATAGAGGAAAGGTCCGTCCGCCGAGCGCTCATCGGATTGACGAGGCCCAGGAAAGAGTGTAGCCTAACCCCTAAGCTGAACGGAGAGAGGGAATTAGGACAGGGTGGATGAATCAGTCGTCAACGTGTCGGAGCTGACACGCCGCTTCGGCGCCAGGACGGCCCTTGCCTCGGTGAGCCTGTCCATGTCGCGCGGCGCGGTCTATGGCCTCGTCGGTGCCAACGGAGCGGGCAAGACGACGCTCATCAAGCATGTTCTCGGCCTGCTGCGGGCGGAAAGCGGCTCGGTGCGCGTCTTCGGGCTCGATCCGGTCGCCGATCCGGTCGCCGTCCTGTCGCGCATCGGTTACCTTTCCGAGGAGAACGACCTTCCCGGCCGGATGCGCGTTGACGAGCTCATTCGCTACTCGCGCGCGTTCTATCCCGCCTGGGACGATGTGTACGCCGAGGAGCTGCGGCAGAAGTTTGCTCTCGACCCCGCGGCGAAAATCAGGAACCTGTCCAAGGGGCAGAAGGCCCGGGCGGGACTGCTCATCGCGCTGGCGCATCGGCCCGAGCTCCTGGTGCTGGATGAGCCGTCGTCCGGTCTCGATCCCATCGTTCGCCGCGACATTCTCGGCGCCGTCCTTCGCACCATCGCCGATGAAGGCCGCACGGTGCTCTTTTCGTCGCACTTGTTGGAGGAGGTGGAACAGGTCGCTGATCACGTCACGATGATCCATCAGGGCACGATCGCGCTGAGCGCGCCGCTGGACGAGATCAAGGAATCGCACCGCGTCGGCGAGCGCGTCCCCTCTCTCGATGAGATTTTCGTCGCCCATGTCGGCGCCCATATCGAGATGCCCGCGGCGCCAGACCCGGAGGCGTAAACCATGCGGTCCCCCGCTGCCGCGATCGCCTGGGAATTTCGCCAGGGGCATCGCGTCGCACTGATCGCGCTGGCCGCCTTGATTCTCGTCCTCGGGATGATCAGGCTTCTGATTCCCGGACCGTGGGAGCCCATCGAGCTGGATACTCCCAATGAAACGGCAGCCCTGCTGATCCTGCCTTTCTCGGTGACGTTCATGTATCTCCTGGCGGTCTTCAGCTTCGGCCTTGCCGGTGACCTGGCCGCGCGCCCATCGATCTATCCCGCCCGTATGTTCACGCTGCCGGTGACGACCAGGGCGCTCGCGGGCTGGCCGATGCTGTATGGCGCGGCGGCTATGGCGAGCCTGTGGATGGCCATGGTGCTTTTCGCACGGCTGGCGTTTGGAATCGACGTGCCATGGATCTGGCCGGGACTGCTGGCCATGGTCTTCCTCGCCTGGACGCAGGCGCTGATGTGGATGCCCTACGGTCTGCCGGGGCTGCGTGTGATCGTCGCCGTGTTGTGGCTGATGTCGCTGGACGCCGCCGTCCTCCTGGCGATTCATTACAAAGTCTCCGAGCGCCTGCTGGTGGCGTTCCTCGCGCCTCAGCTTCCCCTCGCCTATCTCGTCGCCTGCTCTGCCGTGGCACGGGCTCGCCGCGGCGACGTGCCCGATTGGCGCGGAGCATTCGCCCGGCTCGGACGGATCGCCGATCTCCTGCCGCGCCGGCAAGAATGGTTTTCTTCGCCTGCCCGCGCTCAGATGTGGTTCGAGTGGCGGCGGCAGGGCCGGCGGCTCCCGGCATTGATGGGCCTCCTCCTGCCGTTCGAACTGGCCCTTCTTTTCGTCGCCGGCGACGACCGGCCGGAGCTCGTCGTCTACCCGCTTCTCGGCGTGCTGCTCACCCCGCCCTGCATGGCCGGATTCGCCGCCGCGACGGGGGGCAAGGCAGGCGTGACGCCCTTCGAGGCGACGCGGCCGTTGACCAGCGCCGCGCTCGTCGCAGCTCAGATGAAAGTGGCGATCTGGAGCACGCTGGCCACGTGGCTGCTGGTCGGGATCGCCATCCCGCTCGCGCTCACCTTGTCCTCGACCTGGCCGGTGGTGATCGAGCGAACAACCCGGTGGATCGACGCCGAAGGGACGCTCCGCGCCGTCGCGATCATGTTGCTGGCATTCCTGGGATTGTTGGGGTTGACGTGGAAGCAGCTCGGGCAGAATCTGTATCTCGGCCTGACCGGCCGCGAATGGATCGTCAAAGCAAGCGTTCTGTTCGCCCTGTCATATCTCCTCGTCTTCGGGCCGCTCGCCGGATGGATCCTTTCTTTGTACGCAATGGCCTTGGCCACGAACGCCTTGCCGTGGATCGCCGCTGCTCTGATCGGCCTCAAGCTGTCCGCCGCTGCCTGGATCGCCACACGGCTCCATCGCCGGCGGCTGCTCAGCGACCGCACGCTGGTGACCGTCGCGGCCTGTTGGCTCGTCGTCGTGCTCGCTCTCTACGGCCTGCTCGCGTGGCTATTCACGACACCGCTCCTCCCGCGCGTTTTCCTGGCGATGGTCGCGGTCCTGGCCATCCCCCTGGTGCGACTCTCCGCGGCGCCCCTGGCGCTGGCGTGGAATCGGCATCTCGACCGGTCGAGGACGGCGATGAATCCCGGGAAGCTGGTCATCCGCGGCGCGCTGGTCCTCGGCCTGCCTGCGTTGTCGGTCCTCCTGGCCTCAGTGTCGTTCTACTTCCTGGATCGACCGAGCGGCGCCATGATCTCGTCGGGCCAGAGGCGGGAGTATCTGCTCCATGTCCCCAGCAGCTACGACCGCTCCAAGCCGACGCCGCTCGTCATCAGCCTGCACGGCGGGGCGTCATGGCCGGCCTATCAGATGGACATCAGCGGGTGGAACCGGCTGGCCGACAGCCAGGGATTCATTGTCGTCTACCCGGCGGGACGTGGTGCGCCCAGGGCCTGGAGCGTGGGCCGCGGAGCCGGTCTCGCGAAGGACGTCAGATTCATCTCTGATTTGATCGACACCCTGGAGGCGGAATACAACATCGACCCGGCGAGGATCTATGCCAATGGGCTCTCCAATGGCGGAGGCATGGCGTTCGTCCTCTCGTGCAGGCTGTCCGATCGGATCGCGGCGGTCGGGATGGTGGCGGCGGCTCACTCACTGCCATGGAGTTGGTGCACGGACCCTCGACCGGTGCCGATGATCGCGTTTCATGGCACGGCGGATGCGCTCGCTCCGTACCATGGCGGCCGCTCGCCGGTTTTCCCGGACCCATTTGTCCTGCCGAGCATTCCAACCTGGACGGCGCATTGGGCTCGAAGAAACCGGTGCAGACCGAACCCCGTCGAATCCGTGGTGGCTGCCGACGTCACCCGCCTCGAATACCCGAGCTGTGCAGACGACGCTGCCGTGGTGCTCTATACAGTCGAGGGAGGAGGCCACGCCTGGCCTGGTGGCAAGCCGATGCCGGAGTCGCTGGTCGGGCTCACCAGCAACGGCGTCGACGCGACGAGCCAGATGTGGGCGTTCTTTCGTGCGCACCGGCTTGGATCGATCACCCCTCCGGCGTCACATACGCCGCGGTGATCCCGCCGTCCACCAGGAAGGTGGCGCCGGTGGTGAAGGAGGACTCGTCGGAGGCGAGGAAGAGGGCAGCCTGGGCGATCTCTTTGGCCTCGCCGAAGCGGCCCATGGGGATGTGGACCAGGCGGCGTTGGCGCTTTTCCTCGGTGTCGAGGTACTGCATCAGCAGCTTGGTGCGCAGCGGGCCGGGGCAGAGGGCGTTGACCCGGATGTTCTCGCGGGCATGGATCACGGCCAGCTCGCGGGTGAGGGCGAGAACGCCTCCCTTGCTGGCGGTATAGGCGAGCTGCGGCGTGGCGGCGCCGAGGATCGCCACGAACGAGGCCGTGTTGATGATCGAGCCTCCGCCTGCCCGCCGCAGGGCTGGAATGCCGTGCTTGCAGCCGAGGAACACGCCCTTCAAGTTGATGTTCATCGTGAGGTCCCAGACGTCCTCGTCGGTCGTCACCGCGTCGTCGTCCCGGGGGTGAGAGATGCCGGCGTTATTAAAGAGGACGTCGAGCAGGCCGTAGCTCTCCTCGGCCGTGTGGATCATCCGCGCGGCACCGGCCGAGCTCGAGATGTCGGCGTAGACGGAGACCGCCTCGCCTCCGGCCTCGCGGATCTCCGCCGCGACCGCCTCGGCGGCCTCTTCGTTGACGTCCACGGCGACGACCCGGGCGCCTTCGCGCGCGAAAAGCAGCGCCGATTCGCGGCCGATGCCTGAACCGGCTCCGGTGATGAGGGCGACTTTGTTTGCGAGACGCATCGGTGTCTCCTTGGAGGAAAGGACCTAAAGGACGTAAGGGACGCAAAGGACTCCAGAAATTTTCTTGCTGTCCTTTAGGTCCTTTAGGTCCTTTTAGGCCCTCTCGAAAAACCTTGCTCTTTCCCAGCAGGTTACGACCTCATCGAACTTCCTCTGCTCGGTGCGCAGGAAGTGGAGGTAGTGCTCGTAGACGTCATCGCCGAAGGCTTTCTTGCCCAGAGCGCTCTGCTCCAGCTCGGCGATCGCCTCCCGCAAGGTGGCGGGGACCCGCGGCAGCTCCTGGGCGGCGTAGAGGTCGCCCTGGAAGATCTCCGGTGGCTCGATGCGGTTCTCGATGCCGTCGAGGCCGGCGGCGATGGCGGCGGCGTAGAGGATGTACGGGTTGGCGTCCGCTCCGGGGATGCGGCACTCGATGCGCAGCGACGGGCCGCGGCCGACGACGCGGAAGCCGGCGGTCCGGTTGTCGTAGCTCCAGGCGATGGCGGTCGGCGCCCAGGAGCGCGCCTGGTAGCGCTTGTAGGAGGCGACGTAGGGCGCCCAGCAGGCGGCGAGGGCGCGGGCGTGGCGCATCCAGCCGCCCAAAAACCAGCGGAAGGTGTCGCTCGCGTCGACCGGCCCGGTCTTCCGGTCCCCGGGAAAGGCGTTGTTACCGTCCTTGTCCCACAGGCTGACGTGCACGTGGGCGCTGGAGCCGGTGTGCTTCTCGTCCCACTTCGCCATGAAGGTGAGCGAGCGGCCCTGCGCCCAGGCGATCTCTTTCGCGGCGTGCTTGTAGAGGACGTTGCGGTCGGACTGGGTCAGCACCTCGCAGTAACGGAGGTTGATCTCCTGCTGCCCGAGCCCCGCCTCCCCTTTGCTGAACTCGACCGGTACGCCGCTCTCGTCGAGGGCGCGCCGGATGCCGCCGATGAGCTCGTCCTCCTTCGTCCCCTGGAGGATGTGGTAGTCCTCGTTGTAGGTCCCCATCGGCCGCAGGTCGTGATAGCTCTTCGCGCGGGCCTCGGCGAAGCTATCGTCGAAGACGTAGAGCTCGATCTCCGTGCCGCCCAGGACGGTGAAGCCGGCCTCGCGCGCTCTTTCGACCTGGCGCTGCAGCATCCGCCGCGGCGACACCTCCACGGGCTTCTCGTGGTGATCGAAGAGATCGCAGAGCACGAGCGCGGTCTTCGGCAGCCAGGCGGCGCGGCGCAAGGTCGCGAGATCGGGGACGCAGTGGAAGTCGCCGTAGCCGGTCTCCCAGCTCGTGTACTTGTAGCCGGGGATGACGTCCATCTCCATGTCGCAGGCGAGCAGGTAGTCGCAGGCGTGCATCCCGCCCTGGGCGATCTCCTCCAGGAAGAAGTGCCCGGTGATCCGCTTGCCCATCAGGCGGCCGTACATGTCCGGGAAGACCGAGAGCACCGTCTCGATCTCGCCGCGCTCGACGAGCTCGGTCAGCTCCTCGAGAGTCAACAATCCGCGCACCGGTTTCTGGCTCATCTACCTACTCCGAGGCGATAAAGACGCTCTTCCATTCGCTGTAGTGATCGAGCGCCGCCGGGCCGAGCTCGCGCCCGACGCCGCTCCGCTTGACGCCGCCGAAAGGCATCTCCAGATGGACGCTCCAACTCGTGTTGACCGAGATCACGCCGGTCTCGACCGCCCGCACGACGCGGAGCGCACGGGCGAGGTCGCGCGTCCAGAGCGATCCGGAGAGGCCGTAGATCGAGGCGTTGGCCAGCCGGATCGCCTCCTCCTCGGTGTCGAACGGCAGGATGGCGACGACCGGGCCGAAGACCTCCTCGCGGGCGATCTCCCATCCGGGATCGACGTCGCGGAAGACCGCCGGCTCATAGAAGCTGCCGCGGTCCCAGGGGTCGCCGGTCTTCACCGTGCCGCCGCAGCAGAGCGTCGCCCCCTCGGCGACGGCGCGACGGACGAAGCCGTCCACCCGGTCGCGGTGGGCCGGAGAGATGAGCGGACCCATCTCGGTCGCCTCGTCGAGCGGATCGCCCAGGCGGATGGCGCGGGTGCGCTCGACGAAACGGTCGACGAACTCCTGGTAGACCGGCCGCTCGACCAGGATGCGGCTCCGGGCGCAGCAATCCTGTCCGGCGTTGCCGAAGACGGAGAAGACGGCGCCCGCGGCCTTGTCGAGATCTGCGTCCGCGAAGACGAGGCTGGCGGACTTGCCGCCCAATTCCAGCGAGACGCGCTTGACGTCGCCGGCCGCGAGGCGCTGGATCTCGATGCCGACCTCGGTCGATCCGGTGAAGGCGACCTTCCGCACGTCCGGGTGGCTGGCGAGCGCCGCGCCGGCCGCGCCTCCGGGGCCGGGGATGACGTTCAGGACGCCCGGCGGGACGCCGGCCTCGTGAGCCAGCTCGGCCAGCTTGAGCGCGGTCAGCGGCGTGGCCGAAGCCGGCTTGACCACGACGGAGTTGCCGAGGGCGAGAGCGGGCGCCACCTTCCAGGTGGTGATCGCGAAGGGGAAGTTCCAGGGAACGATCAAGGCGCAGACCCCGACCGGCTCGCGGAAGGTGAGGCCGGTGCCGGGGGCGCCGACCGGCACGGTCTGGCCGCCGAAGGCGGGGATGAGGCCCGCGTAGTACTGGAAGCAGGAGGCGCCCATCTCGATCTCGCCGCGCGCCTCCTGGACCGGCTTGCCGACGTTCTTCGATTCGAGAGCGGCGAGCTCTGATGCCTCGGCGCGGATCCGCTCGGCCAGCCGGAGGAGGACCCGCGCGCGCTCGGCCGTGCTCGCCCGCCGCCACTCGCCGTGCTCCCAGGCCCGCCGCGCCGCCGCCACCGCGGCGTCGACATCTTCAGGGCCAGCCTGATCGACCGAGGCGACGACCTCGCCGGTCGCAGGGGAGAGGATCTGCGACTCCGTCTCGGACGAAGCCGGAAGGCTCCGTCCGTCGATCCACAATCCATGATGAGGAGCGTTCGCAGCCACCGCGTTGCTCACCGGCCCATCCTATACGACGGGAGAGGTCGGCGGAGAGGGTGCGAAAGGGGGCCAGGCGCCTATGCTTTGCCTACGCGCCCGGCTTTCCGAGCTCGAAGAACACGACTTCCATGCCAGGAAATGCCCGTGCGAGGGTGAGGTCACCTCTGCCACAACCCCAGCAAGTTCCCCTCCGAATCCCGGAACCGTGCCCACCAGCCCATCGTGCCCACGCGGGTGACCGGCAGGTCGACGCTGCCCCCCGCGGCCACGATCCGCTCCAGAACGCCCTCCAGCTCGGCTCCGTCGATATGGACGATCAGGAGAGGGTGCTCGAGCCCGCCGCCGGCTTCGGCGATGCCACCGTCGATCCCTTCCCGGCCGGGCTCGGAGGGGACCGCGGAGTCCCGGATCTTGTAGTAGGGTCGTTCCCAGGCCAGGGGCTCGACGCTCCAGCCGAAGACCTGTCGGTAGAAGCGGGCCGCCCGCTCCGGATCGCTGGCGGGGATCTCGAAATGGCTGACCGTGGCGCGCATACTTTAGATCATAGTGTAACCAAGGGGATGGCAGGCCTGCGGGAAGGCGGCGCCGCGTTGCGTGCCCTTTCCAGCGAGGATTTGCTCGCCGCGTGGGCGGATACGGTCGAGGCGTTTCTCGATCCCCCGTCGCCTGAGCGGCGGGAGCTCGATCCGGAGCTGGCGCGCCTCTGCCGGCTCTCGCCGGAAGGGCTGGCAGCAGGGCTCGAAGCCGTCCTTGGCGGTGTAAGCAGGGAGCCGGCGGCGGCCCTCTTGGCCACAGCGGAAGGCAGGCGCGCCCCGGAGGATCCGGTGCTCGTCGTGCTCGCGTCGAACCTTCCGGCCCTGGCGGTGCAGCCGCTCCTCCCGGCGCTGGCCCTCCGCAGGCCCGTTCTTCTCAAATCCCCCTCGGCGGAGCCGCTCTTCGCTCCTGCGTTTCTCGCTGCGCTCAGCCGCCGCGAGCCGCGCCTCGCCGGTGGGCTGGCCGCCGTGACCTGGCCCGGTGGGGACGCCCTGCTGGAAGCGCCGGTGCTCGCCGCAGCCGGCACCATCCTCGCCTATGGCGATGCTCCCGCTCTCGCCGACCTGGAGAGGCGGGCGCCGGGGAAGGTAATCGGATACGGTCCGAAGACGAGCTTGGCCGTGGTGGGGGAGGAGATCGATCCGTCAGATGTCGCGGAGGGATTGGCGCGTGACATTGCTCTCTTCGATCAGCGCGGCTGTCTCTCGGTGGCCGCCGTCTACACTGCGGGAGACGCGGAGGTGCTCGCCGCCCGGCTGGAGGAGGCTCTGTCTGAGCTCGCCCGGCGGTGGCCGCCGGGACCCGCGGACCCGGCCGCCCAGGCGGCGGTCCAGCAGATCCGTCTGGAAGCCGAGATGCGCGGCCTGCGCCCGTCTCGCCTCCCTCTCGGCGCCGGCACCGTGCTCGTCGATCCCGATCCTGCCTTCCGCCCGTCCCCCGGCTTGCGAACCGTGCGCATCCATCCATTCCCAGATTTGGAGCGCCTCCTGGCCCTCCTCACCCCCTGGCGGGGACGTCTGCAAGGCGCCGCCCTGGCGGGGGAGGACGCCTGGAATCTCGTGCCGAAGCTGGAGGAGCTGGGAATCTCGCGCTGCGCCGCGCCCGGCGATCTGCAGTCGCCGGACGCGCGCTGGCACAATGGGGGGATCGATCCGCTGGAGGCCCTCAGCCTCTCACAAAATTCCCCCTCTCCCGGGCGGTCGTGAGTGCGTGTGGGAGAGGGGGTTAGGGGGTGAGGGTTACTTCCCCGCCTTGCCCGCCGATCCGCCCAGCAGCACCGAGAGCGCGACTTCCGGGGCGGCCCAGTCGTTCTTGGTCAGACGGCCGATTTCCTTGCCGTTCATGAAGACGATCGCGGTCGGCACCTCGTGGATCTGCAGCCGCTGGGCCTCGGGATCGTTGAAATCGCGCGGCAGGCCGCGATAGTCGATCTGGATCTTCGATCCCCTGATCTCGTCCTCGACGCGCAAGAGGTGCGGCAGCATCTCCTTGCAGTGCGGGCACCAGGAGCCGAAGAAGACCAGCAGCCGCACCGGCGCTGCCTGGTTCTTGAGCTTCGCCACCGACACCGGGTTCGGCGTGTAGGTCTTCGCGCTCTGCACGTACTCGGGGGTGTGCCGCTTGAGCTCGGCTGCCTTCTTGAGCCCGAGGAGCGGCGGATTCGGGCCCAGGGCGGCCTTCTTCCCTTCCGCGGTGAAGTCCACCCGCCCGTCCGAGATCTGGATCTTGCCCTGCGGCTTCATGACGGCATCCGCCAGGAGATCCACCGTGCCGTCCTTCTGCCGCACGACCTTGCTCCTGGGGACGGTCTCGACCGTGCCGGCTCCCGCCGTGATCAGGATCGGCGATTGCGCCGACGGGAGGATCAGATACGCGGCGATGTTCCGGTTGACGTAGATCTCGGCGCCGGCGTCGGGCTGGCCGTTGAGCAGCAGGATGTACTCGCCGGTCTGCTGGAAGCCGCGCAGGACGTTGTCCGAGGGGACGGCTGCTTGCGCCGCCTGGACCGGGAAAGCCGCGCCGGCCGCGGCGGCGGCCAGCAGGCCCAGGACCGCGTGGCGGAGGAAGACTCGGAAGTGGCTCATGTCGTTGACCTCACAACGGAAAGTTCAGGCGGGCGTCCGCGCCAGAGACGTGCTGCCGGATGCCACGCGCACGAGCGGCGGCAGGCCGGCCCAGGTCTCGATGACCTGCCCATCTTTCACCCGGAAAGCCCGGGGCAGACGCCGGTAGAGCGGCCGGAGGAGCTCGGCGGGCGCCTCGACGACCGGGAAGGTGGGTCCCTGGGTCCAGCGGAAATTGAACACCTGCTCGGGAGTCGCGGCGGAGAGCACCCAGATCCGCGGCCCCTGCGGATCGCCGGCCGCATCGTTCAAGGCGTGGACCGACTGGCGGAAGGTTGGATCGGAGAGGTCCGCGATCACCACGAGATGGTCGCCTTTCATCAGGTCTCCCGCGACAGTGCTCAGGCAGAGCGGATCCCCGCTCTGGCCGGCGCAGATCTGGGCGACCCGGGTCCCGGGGCGCAGCCGCGTCGCCAGATCGTCGATCGGCAGCTCCGGGGCCTTCCAGGCGAAGACGACGACCGCCGCGGTGCCGAGAGCCACGATCGCGGTGCGCAGCGGCGGCAAGAACCGGCCGCGCCGGTCGCGACCCAGGAACGCGAGGGCGAGCGGCGGGACGAGCAGCAGCAGGTCCTGCCAGAACGCCTCGGCCGGCGAGCGCTGCACCAGGTTGCCGAAGCAGCCGCACCCGGCTGCCGCGGTGCTCAGCCCATGGGAGCTGAGATACCAGGCGCGACCGGTCAGGACAAGGAAGAGCCCCACCAGCAGAGCGGCCGGAACGAGCACCCACAGCCGCCGCACGCCGAAGAGCAGCGCCAGACCCAGCCCGGCCTCCAGGGCGAGCGCAAGGAGCGCCATGCTCGGAGCCGAGAGCAGGAAGTCCAACCCCTCGCCGCGGATCTGCTCCGCGAACGCTGCGGGATCGAGCGCCTTCCCCCACACCGCGACCAGGAGCACGGCCCCCAGGACGGCGCCGGCGATCGTCCCCACCCGATAGAGGCGGGGGCGCGGCTCGGAGCCGGTCGTCACGGTGATATCCCTGTCCATCGAATGCTCATCCTAAGCGGGGGCTCGCACCGCCGCAATGGTTTCAGGGCACAGAACACGAGGCAGGGGAGGATTATGCCGGGCGCCGTTTACCGCGCCACCGCCAGGGCCTGCCGTTCCGGCCACCTCAGATGCCGGCGGAGCTCGTCGGCGGTCGGGCTCTCCATCCGGTCGAGGAACGGCTCCAGGGGGCCGGCGTAGAGGACCTCGCCGCCGTGGGCTCCGCCTCCGGGCCCCATGTCGACGATCCAGTCGCAGCGCGCGATCAGATCCGGGCTGTGCTCGACCACAATGACCCCGTCGCCGCGCTGCACCAGCCGCCGCAGCGTATGGTAGAGGACGTCGATGTCCGCCAGGTGGAGACCGGTGGTCGGCTCGTCGAACAGGAAGAGGCGTGGCTTTTCCGCCGCCGGCCGATCGAGGAAGCTCGCCAGCTTGAGCCGCTGCGCCTCCCCGCCGGAGAGCGTCGAGGTCGACTGCCCGAGGCGCAGGAAGCCGAGCCCCACCTCCGAGAGCAGGCGCAGGCGCCGCACCAGCCGCTTGTGGTCGGCGAAGAACCCCTGCGCATCCTCGAC
>Ga0134121_10003115_pt1 | contig 13976 bp, 6 predicted proteins | sample KB301_FD_96463 | JGI IMG/M metagenome (GOLD analysis project Ga0134121, IMG submission 96463) | Terrestrial soil microbial communities without Nitrogen fertilizer from Kellogg Biological Station, Michigan, USA - KB3-0-1 | ecosystem: Environmental > Terrestrial > Soil > Unclassified ...
AACAGACCGTGGACGATGTTGCGGTATTTGACGGATTGCTGGTCAGCCATATCACGCGAAACGGCGAATTGGTTAACGTCTCCAGTCGGTTTGTCCCTGCTGCGAATCAGGCCGCAGATGCGGGCACACCGGACCGTACCCTGATGCTCTCCGGTCCGCCGATCACCGCGGCGGATGCGGTGACGCGAGCCGCCGCAAACATCGGGGCCGCCGTCGATGCCGCGTCTTTGTCGTTATTGAGCGGACCGCAGGGCAGCGAGAAATCGCACCGTTTTGAATCCGGCGCGCTTCGTGGCGAGGCTCACGCGAAGCTGGTGTGGGTTCCCGTGGATCGGAATACCCTGCGTCTGGGCTGGCGCGTGGAAGTGGCCAGCAAAACGCGCGGTGAACTTTACTCGCTGGTTGTGGATGCCCGCACCGGCGAAGTCCTCGTGCGGCGTTGTCTTACCAACTATCTGACCCCTGCCACATACCGCGTGTTTACGAATGATAGTCCTTCTCCTTTTTCCCCGGGCCACCCGGTTCCTTCGACTGTCCAGCCCCCGCTTGTGCAGCGGCAGCTCGTCACATGGGATGCACTTTCCACCAACGCGTCCCCGAACGGCTGGATCGACGACGGTGACAACGAGACGATGGGGAACAATGTGGACGCGCACGCGGACAAGGACAATAATGACCGGGCGGATTTGCCCCGCCCCCAAGGAAGCCCGAACCGGGTGTTCGATTTTCCGCTCGATCTGACGTTAGGCCCGAACACGTACACAAGCGCCTCCGTTGTGCAACTGTTCTACTTGAACAACTGGATGCACGACAGGCTTTACGATTTTGGATTCACCGAGGCGGCGGGCAACTTTCAGAACGACAATTTTGGACGGGGAGGCCTGGGTAACGACGCCGTTCAAGCCGACGCCCAGGACGGTGGCGGCTTCAACAACGCGAACTTTTCGACTCCACAGGACGGCACGGAGGGCCGAATGCAAATGTATATCTTCGACGGTCCTAATCCGGATCGCGACGGTGACCTGGATGCGGAGGTGGTACTGCACGAGTACACACACGGCCTGAGCAACCGTTTGGTCGGCGGTGGCGTTGGCATTTTTGAACTGCAGCCCGCGGGCATGGGGGAAGGTTGGTCGGACTTTTACGCACTGTCGTTATTGAGCGAAGCGAGCGATGACGTGGACGGGAACTATGCAGCCGGTGGTTACGTCACATACCAGTTCTTTGGATTGAACGAGAATTACTATTACGGCATCCGCCGGTATCCGTACACAACGGACATGTCCAAGAACCCCCTGACGTTCAAAGATATCGACCCTTCTCAGGCTGATCCGCATCCGGGGATCCCGATCAGTCCTGTCATCGGTGGTGGTTCCGCGGATGAAGTGCACAATCAGGGAGAAGTGTGGTGTGTCACACTCTGGGAAGCCCGCGCCAGCCTCATCAAAAAGCTCGGCTACGACGAAGGCAATCGGACCATTTTGCAGCTCGTCACGGACGGCATGAAGCTGTCGCCTCCGAACCCGACGTTTCTGGAGGCGCGAGACGCGATCATCACGGCGGACCAGCTCCTGACAGGTGCGGACAATCGCGCGGAACTTTGGATCGCCTTCGCCAAGCGCGGCATGGGATTCAGCGCGGTCGCGCCTCCGAGTTTCACAACCATCGGAGTAGTGGAAGCGTTTGACCTGCCTGATGACGTGGTGGTATCGGTGCCTGACGGAATCCTCGAAGTGGCCGTAACACCACCGGACCGGGGAGTCCTGTTTGCTGGAAGCTCGACGCCAATTTTCGCTCGAGTGACCGATGGCCCTGCAGTTACGAACGCGACTATCAATACAACGATAAGCACGGGAGGCACCCTGACTTTTCTCAACGACGGGACGCCGCCGGATCAGACGGCTAACAATTCGGTATATTCTGCGTCGTTTAATGTCCCAACCAATGCAACGTCCGTGACGATGACTTTCGTGGTTTCAGCACCGGGCAAAGTGACCGCCACGAATGTCGTGAACTACGTAGTTGTCGGCCCGCCGACCAACGACGATTTTCTGAATGCGATCAAGGTTCCGCCCTCCGGAGCTGTGTATGTCAGCAACAACGAACAGGCGACCCTGGAGCCTGGAGAACCAGCGCACGGCGGGGCTCCCAACTCCGACGCCTCGTTATGGTGGATCTGGTCTTCGCCAACTACTACGAACGTGCTGGTTGACACCGGGGGCAGCCTGTTCGACACGGTGATCGGCGTTTATCGCGGCGGCCAAGTGAATGCTCTGACGAACGTCGCTTCAGCAGACGATGTTGGCAGACGCAAGCAGGCTTTCCTGTCGTTTAACGCCACTGCGGGAGTCGCCTATAAGATCGCGGTCGCTAGCGCAAACCCGAATTCAAAGGGCTCTCTTTATCTGAGAATTGTGCCGGGAGGCAGCGCGGACACGAACGCGCCAGTGATCACTGTGACCAGCCCCGGGAGCGGTTTTGTCACGGCCACCAATCGAATCGTCGTGACGGGCGCGGCGTTTGATCCACAGCCGAATCCGTCGGGCATCGGCCAGATTTCTCTTTCCGTTCGAGCCAGTGGAAGCGAAACCAGCCGCGCGTTGCGATGGGGCATCGACACGGGGCCGCCCGGTGCGAGCGAAAGCACCAACTGGTCTGCGATCGTCGCGTTGACCGAGGGGCTTAACGTGATTCGGGCGAGCGCTTCGGACATCGCCGGCAACCAGTCCTCGCCGGCCGTAGTGCAGGTAACCTACAAGCCGCTTGATCCGGTCAACGACATTTTCGCAAATGCGATCGTACTGACCGGTACCTCCGGTGTGAGCAGCGTGAACAGCGGGCGGGCCACGAAGGAGTTCGGCGAGCCCGTGCACGCGGGAAACAACGGAGGCAAGTCCGTCTGGTGGTCCTTCCGCGCCCCGGCCGACGGAACTCTTTTTGTCAGTACGACGAATTCGACCTTCGATACGTTGCTTGCGATTTATCAGGGCACGCGAGTGGATGCCTTGACTCCTGTCGCCGCGAACGACGACGCTTTTGCCGGAGTCACGTTCAGCAAGATCACCCAAGCGGTTCGGTCCGGCGAAACGTATCAGATCGCCGTGGATGGTTTTGATGGCGCCTCAGGAGTCGTGTTCCTCACGTATAACTTCACGTCATCGTCGGTTTACCGGCTCACAGTGAGCGCAACGACCGGCGGCACCGTAAGTCCCGCATCTGGCGAGTTTGCTGCGGGCACGCCTCTCGTGCTGCAAGCCACGCCCGAATTGGGTTATGAGTTTGTAGGCTGGGAGGGCACTACGAATTCAACCGACAATCCGTTGTCGATTACGATCAACGGAGATACGACACTGACTGCGCGGTTCCAGGCGAGATCGTTCACAGATGGATTCGAAACCGGCAACTTCACCGCGCTCCCGTGGACTTCCACCGGTAGTGCGTCTTGGATCGTCCAGACCAACGACGTTTCTTTTGGACAGTTCGCTGCCCGATCCGGGTCCATCACACACGGGCAGTCGAGTTCTCTTATGTTGTCACGCGTGACACCTGCGGGTGTGGGATCGTTCGATTTGATGGTCGACTCAGAGGAAGGGTGGGACAAGCTGGAATTCTATCTGAACGGCGAATTAAAGCAAAGCTGGTCCGGTAACGTCGGATGGCAAACCTATCTGTTTGCCTTGCCGTCTGGAACGAACGCCATGGAATGGCGTTACAGCAAGGATTTCAGTATCAGTCTTGGCTTGGATGCCGCGTTCATAGATAACGTCGATTTGCCATCGACGCCGACCCTTATCGAACTGCTGAGTTTCGCGCCGGCCGGTCCCAGGCTCGAACTGCAAGGTCAGTCGAACCACCTCTACGTTATTCAGGCGTCTTCGGACTTGATAGACTGGCAGCCGATCTCAACGAACATCGCGGTAAACGGCGCAATTCGGATTTCGGATTCTCAGGCATCGTCCCACGCCGTTCGGTTCTACAGAGCTGTGCAACCGCTTACGCCTTGAGGAAATCTCTGCCCTCCGCAGAGATCTCAATACGCGAGTTCTGAACCTTGGAGTGTCAAACCCCCAGCCTCTTGGCTGCACTCATCCAATTCCTCTGTGTGCCTTCAAACGCACAGGGTGTGCGTGCCGAAGCCCACTTCCTGACCACGTATTCGCTTCATAGTCTCGGGGGCGTCACAATTGATTCAACGGCGCGAAACTCACGCACCTTGCAATAGTGCTTCGATGGATTAGCTCGTGGGTTTTCAGCGGCTTACAACGAAGGTGTTTTCTGAGCGCGTGATTTTCACGCAGGTTGCGTGAAAATCACGCACCGCAGAAACCGGATATATGGAAAATGACCAACGAACGTTACGCGGAATGGGCGCGACCGCGTTCGCGCGTGAGAATCACACATGGCGCGTGATTCTCACGCTGTCGCCTCTCGTGAGGCGTTACAACGGGTTACTGGCACCAGCGTTGCTTGCTTACGCGCCCTCTCCTCAAGGTTGTATCAGTGGCAACACGAGGGGGCGGATGTCAGAAGACCGAAATGGACGAACGAGGTTATTGAAATCATGAGAATCCGTCTTGTCGGATATGTCGGTTGTGTATCGCTTTTCGTTGCGCGCATGCTCATTGCCCAGACGCCTCCGCCACCTGACTTCGATGTCAGTGTTGAGCCGCCCGATGGCAGTATTCTGATCGAAGAAACGACCAACAGAGTTTACACGACGATCAACAACCTGAGTCTGTTTACAAACGTAACCGTTAGTGGTTCGTTCGGCGCACAATCCAACATTCCGTTTCGAGACAACGGAGCAACGCCTGACGTTACGGCTGACGACGGGACCTTCAGCGGAACGATCATCACCCCGAAAGTTACGAACTCATGGACGAACATGACCCTGCGCTTGACGATTACCGGGGAAGTGTTGCAGCCGCCGCAGGATCCGCCCCCCGACCCGTCCCCGCCTCCCGTCATGGTCACCTCCACGAACGACGTCCAATACACGGTTGTGGCCCGGCCGGCGAACGACAAGTTTACCAACGCATTTAAAATCCTTCCTCCCGGCGGTACCATTCTCGCCACGAACAATTATGCTTCGATGGAACCTGGTGAACCGCAGCATGCGCAAGTGGCCTCGGTCGCTTCATCCGTTTGGTGGACGTGGTCGCCCGCTTCCAGCGCGAACACCCTGGTCGATTTGTCCGGGAGTTCGTTTGATGCGGTTTTGGCGGTGTATACGGGCTTCAACCTTACGAACCTGACGCCCGTGGCATCGGCCACCAACGACGTCCGCAACAATCTCCGGGCGCACGTCAATTTCGATGCGAATGCGGGCGTTACCTATCGCATTGCCATTTCCGGCTTCAACACCAACGAGGTGGGGAACATCTTTCTGCGTGTCGTGCCTGGAGGGCGGCCGGACACGAACGGTCCGGTTGTAACCATTCTCAACCCGGCAGGCGAATCGTTGTTTACAACCAACAAAGTTTCTTTCAGCGGAACCGCGAAAGATGTCCAGCCGGATGGAATCGGGGTGGGGCAGGTCTTCCTGAAGGTCAACAACCAGCCGCCCGTGCTCGCCGCCGGCACAGCTTCGTGGGCCGGAGAACTCACACTGCCGCCGGGAACGAACACCATCCGCGCATACGCAAAGGACATTGCGGGGAACACCGGTCCAGCCGACGTCATCGTGGTGCGCTTTATCAACCCGACCAACGATGATTTTAGCAGCGCAATCGAGCTGACGGATTTGGCGGGCACCGCCAACGCCATCAACGGCCGGGCCACGCGCGAGGTGGGCGAGCCGTTTCACGCCGGCAACGAGGGGGGGCATTCGATCTGGTATAGCTTCCGCGCTCCTGTCAACGGCACGCTTTTCCTCAGCACGACCAATTCGGATTTCGATACGTTGCTGGCTCTGTACACGGGCGACAGCGTGACGAATCTGACGCTGATTGCGCAGAATGACGACGCGTTCCTGGACAGCGATTACAGTGAACTGACCGCAAACGTGGCCTCCAATCAGCTTTATTACATTGCAATCGACGGCTATGGAGGAACGTCGGGCCAGATAACGCTTCAATATGTCTTCACCACGGTAGAACGCTACTTTCGGTTGGATGTGGTTCAGCCTCTCGGCGGCAGCGTTTCACCGCCGTCGGGACTCTACGTGGCGGACTCGACCCTCTTCGTTTCGGCGGCTCCCTCGCGCGACTTTGAATTCGACGGCTGGGAAGGCTCCGTGATTTCGCTGGAGAATCCTCTGACGGTCGTGATGAATCAGAACTACAGCCTCAATGCCCGTTTCAGATTGAAGGCATACACGGACGGCTTTGAATCCGGTGGACTCGGCGCACTGGCATGGTCAACGTCCACAAATGCTCCGTGGTCGGTTGAATCGAACGACGTGTTCGCGGGCGGTTTCGCCGCGCGGTCGGGCCCGATCGCGGACAACCAGCGAAGCTCTCTGTTGCTGATGACGAATCTGCTGTCCGGAACCGGTGCCTTCAACCTGCGAGTCAGTTCAGAAGCCGGCTGGGACTTCCTGGAGTTCTATTTGAACGGCGTGCGGTTGGGGCGATGGTCGGGCGAGGTGCCGTGGCAAACGTTCCTGTTCCTCGTTCCGGCTGGCGTCAACACACTTGAATGGCGTTACGTCAAGGACGCCAACTTCAGTGAAGGGCTCGACGCAGCGTTCATTGACAACCTTTACCTGCCGTTGCCGGACAGTTCCATCGCCGCGCATCTTTCGTCCCTCCAACTGCCGGATGGACGATACCAGATCCAGGTCCAGGGTCTGTCGAATCGCCCTTACGTCATCGAGGCGACCACCAATCTCGCGGACTGGATTTCTGTCTCGACCAACGTTTCATCCAGCGGCACAATTCAGTGGGTCGATCCTGAGACGAGCGCCTTTCCAACGCGGTTCTACCGCGCGTTTGCTCCATAATGGCAGGCGTGGCGCCCCCGGGGGATTGGCGCCGCGACGCATGAAATCGTTTGGCCTCACCGGCGGCATCGGCATGGGCAAATCCACCGCGGCGGAATTGCTCCGCAAACGCGGCGTGCCGACCGTTGACTCGGACGAGATCGCCCGCCAGCTCGTCGAGCCGGGTCAGCCGGCATTGCGCGAAATCCGGCGCGAGTTTGGTGGGAACATGGTTGATGCCGACGGCCGGCTGCGCCGTGATGAACTCGCCAGGCTCGTTTTTGTGGACGCCGGAGCAAGGCGGAAGCTCGAGGAGACACTGCATCCCCGCATCCGCTCGGTCTGGCAGGACCGGCTGCGCGTCTGGCGTGAGGAAGGCCGGCCGGTTGCCGTCGCGGTCATCCCGCTTCTGTTCGAGACCGACGCGGCCGGTCATTTCGACGCGACTGTTTGTGTTGCCTGCTCCGTTGCAACGCAGCGCAAGCGCCTTCATGAGCGAGGGTGGAGCGACGATCAAATCAACCTGCGCAATCAGGCGCAACTCGCGGCGGAGAAAAAAATGGCTTTCGCCGACTTCGTCGTCTGGACCGAAGCGGGACTGGATGTTCACGAAGCCCAGCTGAAACGAATCATTCCCTGGCTCGACCCGGACTCGCCTTAAGGACGGCGCCCGGCCGCGGCGACCAATTCGTCTGGATGCAGGATGAGACTCCTTTGGGCGGCGACCCATCTGTTCAGATCTTTCGCGTAGGCGCGGACCCGGTCTGGATGATCGTCGCCGAGGTTCCGGCTTTCGGCCGGGTCGCGGCTGAGGTCGAACAATTTGGCGCGGCCCGACTCGATCTCATAAATCAACTTCCAATTCCCGTCGCGCAACCCGAGGAGACCCAACGAATAGTCCGTGTAGAAGAGTGACATTTGCTCTCGCGGTTCCAACAACGATGTCCCCTGATATTCCGGGCAATTCGTCAGGCCCGCCAGATCCAGAATCGTCGGCGCGGTGTCGATCAGACTGGCGGCGCGAGTTACGCGGATCGGTTCGCGAATGAGTCCGGGCGCGACGACCAGAAAAGGCACGCGGACGTTTTCTTCGTAGATGAACAGGGTGTGACCGTAGTTGCCTTCGTGCTGGCCGAAAGCCTCGCTGTGATCGCCCAGAATGACGAACAGCGTCTTGTCGAACAATGCCCGCGCGCGCAGGCCCGCGAGGAATTCGCCCAGCACGGAGTCTCCGTAGTGCAACGCGTTTCGATAACGCCCCGCTTCGTCCCGCCCGGGAAACGGCCCCGGTTCCGGCGCGTCGTAAGGATGATGCCCTGCAACGGGCACGTAAGTAATGAAGAACCGGTCGCCGCGCGGCAATGAATCCACCCAGTTCAACATCCGGTGCATGGTGGCCTCGTCTTCGACTCCAAAACTCGAATTGTGGTTTCCGCCGATTTCTCCGGCGTCTTCCAATGTCTGGAAGCCGCGATGATGGACGATTGCGTCCATGCCGAGGTAATCGAATCGTCCGGAATGAAACAAAGCGGTGCGGTAGCCCGCCTGCGCCAGTCGCGTCGCGATCGAGGGCGTGGTCGCCCTGGCGTGAGCTTCCGGATTCGTGTCGAACGCGGGGTAACGCGAGCACAGGACCGAGAACAGGCCCTTGATGCTTTCGGGGTAAACCGCGTACGCGTTCTCGAACAGAATCGCCTGTTGCGCCAGCCGGGTCAGATTGGGCATCGGGTCTTCAGCGGCACCGTACGGTTTGAGGTATTGTGCGCCGGCGGATTCCAGGAGGATCAACACAATGTTGCGCCCTTTCGCCGCGCCTTTGAAGGAAGATAGATCTAGTGGAGGGATCCGCCCGGGCTGCGAGCCGGTGAACGGGCTGCTTCGCCAGTCGGCGACGTCTAAATGCGCCGGAACACGAGGCACGCTCGTGGACAGCAACGCGACCAAAACGTTTCGGTGCAACCCGGCTGTGTCCACGCGCCTGGCGGCGAAAGGTCCCAGGGCGATCACGACAATTGCGGCTGCGCCCAGGCCGATGGCGGCGCGCCTTTGCAACCGGACGCGTCGCAACAGAAACGGCATCGCGCCGGCGGTCGTCAACACGGTTCCGATCAACAGGAGGTTTTCCAGGGTCAAATGATGACGGATGGAATCGGCCAGAGTTCCACGCGTCGCGCGCAACATCTGCCAGGTCAATGGCGAGGAGAGCAGCCGGGCAAGCGGAAGATTGATCGCGACGTAGATGGTTACGGATGCATAAAGCGCCCAACTGATCCAGGGTCGTCGCGCGAGGCGATCGACCGCGGCGAAAAGCAACACGACCAACACGTCCTGCCACAGATAGGCGGCGGGCGTCCATGCGGAGAGCGGAACGTCGCGTCCGATCAGAATAAGAACGCGCGCCAGAAGGAAAACGATCAACAGACTTATCGCCTTCATCTCGTCACCAGGTTCAACCGCTTCAGCAACAGCCACGAAACGATGGTGCTCGTCTCGCGCCGTCGCCAGACCCAGTCGTGCACGAGCACAGCCGGCGCCGGCGGCTGGCGATAGATGGCGTCGCGATCGCCTAGGAACGCGAGCGGAACCACCAGCAGGTCCGTGTCCGCCTCAACGCCTCCCTGGAAGAACTCGTGCATCAGTCGCACCCTGCCGTTTAGATAAGCGCGCGCCGTTCGAAGGTTTTCAAGATTCGCCTCGATGATCGTCAGTTCTGATTCTGGCAACAGTTTCCGCAGAATCAATGCGGTCCGTGGAAAAAGCCCGCCGCCAACGATGGTGACCCGGTGCACGCCCTTCATGCGCGGTAACAATGCGCGAACCGCCTTCTCGTGTTTCTTGAGGACAAAGCGTTGCAGCGTCTTCGACCGCAGAACCAGATGTTCCAGGCCGTCCAGGTTGCAGTATTCCAGCCACCGGAGGACGGGCGGCCAGCGGCTCGCGCGAGCCGCGAGCGCCGCGTGTCCCGGTAAACTGCGCCAGAACTCCGCGGGATGAGCGTGGTGTTCAACGTGGTAGCCGTCGTTGAAAAAAAGAAAATTGTAAATCCGGCCGTAGTGGCTCGTCGTGCCACGTTCGTGTTCGAAGTGACCCTGGAGTTGGCAAAGTCCGAGCCCGATGAGAATTCCTGGAAGATAGACCGTAAGGAGAAACATCGGAGCCGATACTAATAAAATGGTCCAAAGACCCGACACACAGACCATCTCGAACACCAACTGCCTCGACCATCTCCAGCGCCACGGCCTTCCCGTGTGATGAGCGAGGTGCCGGTCGCGCCAGAGCCGTTGCGGCACCGCGAGCAGCATCGTGAGGCAAACGGAGAACACCGCGTTCCACGTCCGCGACCGAAAGAATGGGCAGTGAATGAAGTTGTGCGCGATCGTGTTTGCATTCCACCAGAATGCGAGTGCGATCAAAGAGACCGATGGCGCCAGTAACAAGAGGACGCCGTGCGCCAGCGCCAGCCCGATAAACAGGGCATCCCACGCGCCGTGGCGAAGGATGCCCCGGGGTTCGTTGCCAATGGATCGCGCGAACGCCGGACCGCTTCCGCGTGCTATCCCGCTCTCGACCGTCCGCCGGTTTGTGTCGAACGCATCGTTCGCTGACGCGGCGTTACCCGGGAATCGGTCGTTGATCAGAGCGAAGGACATCAGCGGATCGCGTTAGAAGTGCGGCCGAACTTCAATTCCCGGGTTTGCTTTCCTTTTTCGGTTTCGCGTCGCGGAGAGATGCCAGTTGCTTCAACGGTTCGTAGTCCTTTTCCTCTTTCACCTTTTTCAATCCCATCGCGACGGGATACACGTCCGGGTTCTGCGGCTTTGCGTCCTTCTGACGCAACGTTCCCTTTTCAGCGTAACGGCTGCCGAAGGCGACGATCTGCCCGGTGCCGGCGACGGATTTGAGATCCGACCACTCATTGCGACAGGCGTTCGACTTATCCGTGTTGAGCTTGTAATACAAGTAGCCGCGCTCGGCCTTCTTGTAAGTGTAACCGTAGCCTTCGGACACGGCGAACGCGCCCCAGACCTGGACCCGCTCAGGATTCGTTTCGTTGGGCTCGAAGACGACCTTGTCCACGAGCGCATAAACCCCGACGGGATCACTGGCGAACGCGCTGGTCGCGCCCAGGCTGAACAACGCCACGAGCAAAACCAGAGGTGTCAGACAGTTCCATCGCGCAAAAATGCGCGAGCCGATCCCCATCGCCGCGGTGAACGGCGGGGTGATGTTCCAGTGTGGTGATGTGAAGTGTGCTTTCATATGGACATCCTACGAATGGGCCGGAAGCCGTTTGTCAGAAACTTGTAAAAGAGATGCAAAAGAAATCGCATGCCCGGCGGGCAACGCGTGGACCCTTACTTCTTCGACGCCGGCATCGTTTCCACAATGAACTCCGGTTTCAAATCGCTTTTCGGCGCGGCAACGAAATGAAACGGCGCGGTCAGCGACTGGATCGTGATCGCACCCGGCGGAGGAGAACCTTGTTTGATCGTGATCCTCAGCTTTCCGTCCCCCGGCGTCACGCTCATGATTTCCACGGAATACCCGCCTGTCCGTTTCATGCCCATTGTCACCGCAACGACCATTTGCTTCGCAAAATCTATTTCCGGCAACGGCGCGGCGGGCTTGGTCAACCGGCTGTGTTTCGACCAGAATTGTTCCAAGTTCTTCCTGTCGGTGATGACCTCCTGCCTCGGCTCCTGAATGCCGCTGAACGCGCCTTTGGCGATCGTGCGAATGGTCTTTGAATCCTCGCCGTTCGCAGTCACACCCGCGAACAGTCCCAGGGCGAGCAACGCGCCGATGGCGGATACGACGTTCACGATTTGCATGAGTGAACCTAACACGCGCGCGAACCGGCACCAAGTCTTCAATCGCCGCAGCTTGTCGGCATCTCTTCGAATCATTACCCTGTCGCGACGTTCAATCGGCATGACTCGCCCACGCTTACAAACCTCCGCGCTTCACGGGGTCTTTTTCTTGTCCGGTGTTTCCGGACTGGCTTATCAGGTCGTCTGGGCGCGGATGTTTGCGTCCGGTTTGGGTCACGAAATGCCGGCAATCCTGGCCGTCGTCGCCGCGTTTTTTGGCGGCCTCGCGGTGGGCGCATGGATATTGGACCGGCCAATCAGTTCCAGCCGGCGCCCCGGCCAATGGTATGCCTTGCTGGAGGTTGTCATTGGTCTGTGGGGATTGTTTTCGATCTGGCTCATTCCGCGCGCGAACGCTCTGGCCGCGGAACTGATCGGCCTCGATCCGTCACCGTGGCGGCACTGGTCCATCGCGTTTGCGTTGCCGTTCATCGCCCTGCTGCCGGCGACTCTGGCGATGGGCGCCACTCTGCCGGCAATGGAGCGTTTTGTGTCGCCGTTCGCAAAAGGCGGGCGGTGCGTGGGAACACTTTATGCCGTGAACACCCTGGGCGCGGTGGCGGGCGTGCTGGTCACCACATTTGTCGTCGTTCCAAATTCCGGGTTCAAAGCCGCGATCGCCGGGTTTGCGCTGTTGAATCTGTGTTGCGCCGCCGCTGTGCCTGTCATTAACCGGCTGAACCGCTCGCCGGTCGTGAGTCAGATTCCGGCTCGGGAAACTGCATCAACTATTCGGTTGAATATGACAGTCTTCGCGACGGGCCTGCTCGGAATCGGATTCGAGGTGCTCGGCGTTCGTCTGCTGGGGCAAGTGCTGGAAAACACGATTTACACCTTCGCAGTCACACTGGCGGTCTATCTGCTGGGCACCGCGCTGGGAGCGGCAATCCAGCAACGCCGCTTGCGTCCTGCGAAATTCGAGCCGCTCCTGTGCCGGTTGCTTGTCGGCCTGTCGATGGGCTGCGTCATCGGAGCCTGGGTGTTGACGCGTTCCCCGGAAATTTATCACGCGCTGCGGTCAAGGTGGGAAAGCAGTCCATCGGGCATTGTGATTTCCGAGGCGGTCGTCGCTGCGGCCGTGTTCGGTCTGCCGACGCTGTTCATGGGCGCGCTGTTCGGCCACCTCGTCCAATCGGCGAAACACGCGCGCGGCGGAGTAGGGCGCGCGGTGGCGTTGAACACGCTCGGGAGCGCAATCGCCCCGGCGTTGTTCGGTGTGATGTTGCTGCCCCGCGTTGGCGCGAAATGGTCGCTTGTCATCGTCTCGCTTGGCTATCTGGTGCCGCTGCCGCGAATCACCGGCTGGTCGGGGGTTGGCGCAGTCGTGCTCGCCGGCCTGGTTGCTTTGCTTCCGGCGGACATGCGGCTCGTGCGAGAATTGCCCGGCAGCAAACTCGTCGAGTTTCATGAAGGGGTCATGGACTCGGTCGCCGTGGTCGAACATCGCGACGGCAACCGCACTCTGCTGGTCAACAATCGGTTCGCCATGGGCGGCACGGGATCGGTCGTCGCCGAGCGTCGCCATGCGCATCTGCCGCTGCTGTTGCATCCGCATCCAAGGCGCGCGTTGTTTCTGGGTCTGGGCACAGCGATCACATTTGCTGCAGCCGGGGCGAATCCCGATTTGGAGGCCGACGGCGTGGAATTGGTTCCCGAAGTTGTCGAGGTTATGCCACAGTTCAAACCTTACAACGATCTTCCGGCGGATCGCGCCCGTCTCAGAGTCCATGTGGCCGACGCCCGGCGGTTCGTGCGCGTGACCGACGCGCGCTACGACGTTATCATCGCGGATTTGTTCCATCCGGCGCGTGACGGAGCGGGAGCGCTTTACACGCGTGAACATTTCGAGGCGATTCGCAGTCGGCTCGCGCCGGGCGGGCTGTTTTGCCAATGGCTGCCGCTGCATCAGCTTGACGAGGAAATGTTGCGGGTGATCACGCGCACTTTCCTCGAAGTGTTTCCCGACGCGCGCGCGTGGTTGCTGCGGTTTAACGTGGACACTCCCGTGCTCGGTTTGATCGGGACGCTTGAACCAACCACCTACGCGCCCGGCTGGTTCGAGCAGCGCGTCGGTTCGTCAACCGCCGGTGACCAGTTGAAGTCAATCGCCTTGACTGACGATTACCAGTTGTTCGGTTGCCTGGTGGCCAGCACGGAGGGGTTGCGCGATTTCAGCCGGGGCG
>Ga0134121_10003118_pt1 | contig 13973 bp, 12 predicted proteins | sample KB301_FD_96463 | JGI IMG/M metagenome (GOLD analysis project Ga0134121, IMG submission 96463) | Terrestrial soil microbial communities without Nitrogen fertilizer from Kellogg Biological Station, Michigan, USA - KB3-0-1 | ecosystem: Environmental > Terrestrial > Soil > Unclassified ...
CTCGCAAAGCATTGGGAGATCCATCCGGTAACGTGGGGACGCGAAAGGCCCGTGGCAGACTCCGGGCATTTGTATTACTGGTATCGCTGTAATTCCAATAGGGCAGGGCCCAATCGGCAGGTCCTCCCAGGCGGTTTACTGTCCCCATAATCATCTGCTCAAAGAAGCCCAGATACATGCGGTGCCACGGGAGAAAGAACCATGAGAAGTGTTGACACTGCCGCCAGAAACGCTTTTGCTCTGCCGCCGTGGGCGGGGTATCGCCCGGGCCCGAAAGCGGATCATTATTGGGATCATAGTCATGAATTGCCGCCTGATAGCGCCAGCTTGTCGGATCGTTAAGTGGTCGGGTCTGCATATCCGCCACTGCTTTCGCGTACCAAAGGAGGATCGGATCCCATTCGGCCAATTTCCAAACGTCTTTGCGAGTGCGTACAGCCATGGATTTCTCCTTAGAAGTGTGAGTGTTGACTGTCAGGTATCCGCGCCGTTTGATTGTCCGCTAACGAGGCGCAATGGGTTGCTCGGGTAATCTTACGTGGCCAGATTCTCTGGCCTGCTATTAATGATCAAATCACGATTATTATTTCACCACCTTCTCCGCCTTCGACTTCAACCTCGCTGATGACATCCGACTTGACGGCCTGCAGGCGATAGCGTCCAGGCTCGATGCCGACTTGAAACACTCCCTCGTCGTTAGTCCGTCGTGCAATGTCGGTGGTGGGCAAAGTTCCCCACACAATTGAAACAAGAGCTCCCGCAATTGGTCGCCCCGTAGCGTCGATGACGCGTCCCCTTCGGAGAATGCGGCGGTTCTTCTCTACGGCTGTTCCCCCTTTTTGATCCATTCGCGGATTACTTCCAACACTTCTGGGAGAATGCGTGGACCAGAATTCGCTACGACATTCAGCCCCGGCGGAGTTCCTCCCACTCCATACGCATGAATCGCGATTACTACCGGCTCGGTTGATCCGTCCAGGTAAGCCCACACAGGTGAGCCGCTTTGTCCGCCCAATGTGTCGATATCATAAAACACGCGCCGGGGCGTAACGGCTTTCACCCGGTTCGCGTGAAAGTATTGCGACTCACCGTTGCCTGGGGAGACGGGATATCCGCTGATGTTGAGTAACCTGTCCTTCAACTCGGCATCTGGTAACGCGCCAATTCCAAAATGCCCCAGCAGCGTACCTAGATCTTCACTTAGGTGGATCGCGGCGTAATCAAAATCAGGATCTTGCGCTTCCAGCCAACGATCGGTGGTGGAGAAACTAGCCGATACAGTCTTACCAAAGGGTTCGGCAGCACCGTTCCGCCCGGGAGTAAGTGTGACCTTTTTGGCCCAACCTCCGAGTTCGACCGGGTCGTACACGCAATGACCGGCAGTAATCACGGTGCGCGGCGCGGCAAACCATCCGGTGCCGATATATGAAAGATTGTTTTGATTCAAGATATCCAGCGCACTCAGCATGCGCCATGGAGTCAATTCTGTTTCCAGGATCTGCTTACGCCGGTCCACGCTTCCTAAAATGCTCTCCAGTACATTCGTGGCATTGTTGAGAGAGTTAGCCGTCGTCCCCGTGACGAGGAAGTGTTCAGCAGCCCGTGACGTCTCGCCCGGCTCCGTACCGCGGTTGCCGGGAGTCACTTCGCGCGGAGGAACGACGCTCGACTGCATTGATTCGAACGGTGAAGGTTTGGGATTGTCGACTGATTTGAGTTTCATTTGTTCCTCCTTGTGCCCTATCGCGGTTTGAAGGCACCGCTACGTCAATAGGGTTCACTATCGAAGAATGGGAATATGACTTCATATCGGCTGGTAGAACCAACATGATGTTTTCCGCGGCCATCGCAAGACGTGCTGAAAAGGGGCACGCTTGGTGCAGGTATTCTTTGGCGGGTTATTTAACACAGCATGCCTCCAGAGACAAGTATTTTCCGTCACCGCTCAGATTCATCACCGCCCCCAATTAACCTACTCTGAAGCACCTGAAATGGTAATAGTCTGACTAGTATTAACGTCATTTGCTCCTGCCTTAGGTAATCCAATTACCTGAATCCGACAAGATGGCGCGATTATGGCGGGATGGCGTGCTCAGACTTAGCAAGACATGCTGCGATTCACGGAAGCTTCGGTCTATGAATTCGTCAGGCGTGGCGGAGTTGGTCGCGCAGCATAGAAGATCATTTCATTAACGGAGATGCCGACTCATTTTCTCAGTCTGAAGTAAATACGTTTTGTGAGCGCAGCGGATGGCACAGATAATTAGCCGCGGTCCAAACAAGCACCTTGTCAGAATCTTTCTCCAGAGGGATTCGCTGGGAAAGCGGCGCTATATCAATAGAACCATCACCGGAACCAAGAAGCAGGCGGAACGCTGGGCTCGGGAAAATGAATTCAAGCGCGACCTCAAGCGCGATCATAATCCCGAAACCTGGCTGAACGCGCTCACGCTGACGGTGGACGCCTTTCTTGATAGATGGCTCGCAGTTTGGAAGAACGCTACTCGTGAAAATACTCACTGGTGGTATTCAGAGCTAATGCGACGGTATGTCAGACCTGAGCTCGGCGAGGTTCCTCTTAGCCAGATTCGAGCTCGCCATCTTGAACAACTGTACAACGAGTTGCGTACAAAAGGGCTTTCTGGGCGGACGATAAGGCATGTCCATGCGCGCCTGCGCACCGCGATGAATTGGGCCGTGGATTCCGAATTTTGGCAACCACGGCTTAAAATATGCGAGTCCACCGCCCAGCACGACGGGAACGAGAGCGCTGAGAATCGATGAGGAGCCTAAATTCGACCAAAGAGACTCAGGAATGAGTAGCGAGTACAGCATCCTTTATTGTTGAGTTCGCGATTTCTTCGGGATACGTTTTATAGACGTAGCGCAAGATCGCACGCAACGGCGCAGCGGCAAGACGGGACTTGAACTGTTTAAGCAGCTGCTGTTGCGGCTGAGACAGGGATTCGTAAATTTGCTTAGTGAAAGCTACACCTGTATGAGTAAGGACGAAGGTTTCTTCTTCGTAAGTATCAATTTGTTCCCGAACCTCGCTCGTGCCGGATTCGTCCAACCATTTCTGCCACTCCTCTTCTGATTCCGGAAGACTCTCTTGTGACGCGGCAGATGATTCGACGAATCCTCTAAGGGCAAAGAACATTAGGTCGTCATAAACCTGAGATGAGAACGGACCGAAGTTCCACGGGAAAAACTCATAAAAATTTCGATCAGATATTTCAGTCCACGACTAAAATGACTGAGAGCCTCTTTCTTGAATAGAAAGAGCATTTTAATAAGACGCGTTTTCCCGACGATAGGCTCGTTGAATTTTCCAGTTTTTCCGGGAGAGTAAAGGAGAAGCAGGAGAATATCCTTACGGTTATTCAGCTTCGGCATCATTTCCTCCTAAAGCGAACATTATACGAAGTCTCGACTGACGGCAAGCAAAATTCTCCTTAAGGACGCGACAGCAATGACTGAGAAGTGGCCTTGCGCGGTGCAACCTTCCGCCGCAGGTCGGATAGTGCAAACTCGTTCGTCCGAGTGCGGCAAAGACCGACGACACGGAGAATGACCATGGAGTCGGCAAACAACGGCGTACAAACCACGGGCTGATCGAAAATGTGGCACACTATGGGCACACGACTGAAATTCAAGGCTGCACAATTAGTTTAGATAGAGGGAGTAAGCTGGGCATGCCTTTGTGCTGAAAGCAGCGCTCGCCGGCGGCATGGACGCGTCGATGACAGGGTGTGCCCTTCTTTGTCCGCGCGCCGCAAATATAAGCTTTGCCGTCTGCGACGATCGGATTGAGACTCTCGACGCTCTGTCTTGTCGTGTCACCGCCCGCGCGTTTGGCATCTTTCAGACTAAGAGGTGAGTCCGAGAGCGGTGAGTTTGCGGCGCGTTGAATTATCAGAGGCGGGGCCTGCGGACGTAAGTACCTGCCCATCGCAAAAGCTGAAGTCACGAGAAGCGAGACGGTCACTAACGTTTTCGCGTAAACGCTTGCGCCCAGACGGTGATTGCAGTCAGGACAGAACCGCGATCGGATTAACGCGCGCCAACCTGGCCGGGTCAGGCGCTCACCACATTCCACACAAAAGTTAGGACGATACATTGCGGGAGATTCTTTGTAATTGGACGTGATTATACGCGATTCAACGAACCCTAAAATAGATCGATTTTGTGGGAGGAGTATGGTGTTGAATAAACTGCAAGTTAGGCTCAGTAGCAAAGCGGGCCATATGCGGTTTAGGTGCTCGCAAAAGCACAAGACAAATCTTAAGGCGCAATCGGATTGTTTCGTGTGGTTTCGTGGATCGTCTTTTCTGTTAAGTTCGATCCACGAAACAACACGAACGTTTGATTCCGTGCGTGCGATTCTATAACTTAGGGTTAGAATCTCGAATGCATTCTCTGTCCCTGGGAATTCCAAGATGGAACACGGATCTTCTTTTGATCGAATTGTGCTGATGGTGCTCGATGGCGCCGGCATCGGCGCGATGCCCGACGCGCCTGAATGGGGTGATGCTGGGTCGGACACTTTCGGCCACATCTGTGAGTCGCGCGAGGTACGCTTGCCGAATCTGCAAAGCCTCGGCCTGGGTAACATTCGTCCGTTGGCCGGCGTCGCGAAAATCGAAAAACCCCGTGGCGCTTACGGTAAATGCGCGCTGGCTTCAAACGGCAAAGACACGACCACTGGTCATTGGGAAATGGCCGGAATTATTCTGGAGCGCGCTTTTCCGACTTATCCGCACGGTTTTCCCCAGGCGGTCATCGATCAGTTCATCAAGCGGACAGATGTGCCGGGCATTCTCGGAAATATTCCGGCGAGTGGCACTGAAATCATAAAGGATCTCGGCGCCGAACATGTGCGAAGCGGCAAGCCAATCGTTTACACATCCGCCGATTCAGTCTTTCAGATTGCGGCGCATGAAGAAGTGATCCCGCTGGCGCGGCAATATGAAATCTGCGAAACGGCACGCGATCTCCTGCGGGGCGAGCACGAAGTGGGCCGGGTAATCGCGCGGCCTTTCCTCGGAACAGCGGGCGGGTTCTATCGCACTGAGAATCGCCACGACTATGCCGTGCCGCCGCCACGGGAAAACCTTCTCCCGCTATTGGAGTCACACGGTTTGGATGTCGTGTGCATCGGAAAGATCGCATCGATCTATGACTCAACCGGAGTGACCCAGGACCTGACGGCAAAGAACAACGAACAATCGATCGATCAGACGATTCGAGCACTGTGCGACAACACCCGCGGCCTGATTTTTTCGAACCTCGTCGACTTTGACATGCTCTACGGTCACCGGCGTGACACAGAAGGGTATGCTCGCGCGCTGGAGCACTTTGATTCCCGCTGGCCGGAGATCGAGGCCGCGATGAATGAAGGCGATCTATTGGTTATCACCGCGGATCACGGCAACGATCCTACGTATGCGGGCACCGACCACACACGCGAATACGCCCCGCTGCTGGTCTTCGGTAAACGGGCACGACCGGGAGTTGACCTGGGCACGCGCAGTTCATTATCTGACATCGGCCAGACAATCGCTGAGAACTTCGCGTTGAGTCTGGACGCGGGCAAGAGCTTCTTGAGCGAGATTGTTTGAGTTCCGCGCGCGTAACGCGCTCTTATTTCCCATTGTTCAGCGATGATTCGGCTTTCCATAAATCGAAGCAGGCGCGTGAAGCTGGTGCCGGTGCTTTTCTTTCTCAGCGCCTGCGTCATCAGCTCAGAGGCCCAGCGCGGAGATGCTCCCAGAATCATCACCGATCTCGATGACGTTGTGTTTGCTGTCTCTTTCTCGCCCGATGGCAACACCCTGGCCATCGCTCGGGGAGCCAGTGACCCGGCTCAACGTTACGGAAGAATCGAGTTTTGGGACACTCAAAGCGGAAGCCTACGCCACGTCATCAAGGGATTCGACGGTCCCGTGCGCTCAATCTCCTTCTCGCCCGACGGGCGCACTTTGGTGAGCGGAAGCAGCGAATATCTGACCGGCAAGATCCAGCAAAGCACGCGAGCCATGCTCACGACGACTCGAGGTGAGCTGAAATGGTGGGATGTTCAAACCGGCGACTTAAAACGCAAGCTCACCTTGCCGAGCGACCACACTTATTCACTGACAGCTGCCTATTCTCCTGACGGCAAACAGATCGCCCTCGATGAATCGTCCTACAACTTCGTTTTTATGCAAACAAGTTCAGGTTTCGATCCGGGTGGTATGCGCGCCGCTCCGATGTCGCGCGGCGGTGGGCGCATGGAGTTGTTCGCGTCCGATTTAAAACTGCTTGATGCGCAAACGGGGGCGGTGACTTTCAAACTCGACACGAGCCGGTCGGGAACATTTGTGTTCTCTCCTGACGGCGCGCTTATGGCAAAAGAGAACGGTAAAGAAATCAGGCTGTGGAATATACAAACCGGTCGCGAAGAGCGCCGCCTTAAAGGCTTCAAAGGCTCTCCCAACACCTTTGCTTTCTCGCCCGATGGCAAATATTTGGCGGTCGCGGTGACAAAGTATTATCACGAAGACGCAGGCAGGATGATCAGGGTAATTGGCAGCAGCTCCGTCCAGGTATTTGATGTGCGAACCTGGCAGGTAGCATTTCAGTTACCAAATATCGGAATGGTCAATTCCATGGCCTTTGAACCGGGCGGAAAATTTCTTTTAATCGGCGGCTTAATTCACGAACAGGAACAAGCTGTGCCTGGTTTGAAGCTTTGGGAGCTGCAAAGCGGGAAGGTGGCGAACTTTCACACCGGCGGGGAGGACTTTTCCCAGGCCGTAGACTCGCTGGCCATCTCGCGAAATGGCGGTTTGTTGGCCTTCAAATCCGGACCCGACGTCGTGCAGGTGATCGACACCCAGAGCTGGAAGGTCAAATACAGCTTCGACAAGAATAGTGATCCTGACCACGAAAGACCCGCCAGTCGCTTCCTGCTCACCCTGAAACGAGTTATTGCGCTGGGATTTTCGCGCGACGGAACCAGCATTTCGGGTCAAATCGAGGGCAACGGAATCAAGCGCTGGGATTCGCGAACTGGAGAAGTAAAAAAGCGTTTCAGCGATCAGGAAAGCGACAACGCGATCGGCGAAGTTTCCGAAGACGGCACTAAGGCTGCCGGCATGCGTGAGGATGGAACGCTCTATGTACGGGACCTTATAACCGGCGAGCAGAGAACTCTTACTGCACCCGGTCCCGCGCCTTCGGCGTTTACCCTATCTGCTAACGGGGAAAGTCTGGCGATTGCTTATTCACACCGTCTCATTCTGCTCAGCACAATCACCGGTAAAACGGTGCGCAGCATCGATAGCCCGTTAACTAAAGCCGACCGAATAGCTTTTTCCGTGGACGGCAGCATGGTTGCGGCGACCGATGAAAATGGCGCCATCAGAACCTGGGAGCTGGAGAGTGGGCAGGGGCTTCCGGCGATCGCATCAGCCGCCAGGACTACCGCGCTGCGGTTTGCGCCGGGTAATCGCATTTTGGCGACCGCAAGCGAAGATGGCAGCGTGAACCTCTGGGACCTGCGGAGTGGCGCCTTGAGTTCGCGCCTGCAGAAGCATTCCGGAGCCGTCAATGCTATCGCCTTTTCATCTGATGGTACTTTAATGGCGACTGGGGGCGATGACCGCACGGTTATCATCTGGGAAATGGCAAAAGGCAAAGCACGACGAACGCTTAAGGGCCATGATCTAACTGTAACTTCCCTGGCTTTCTCGCCCGATGGAAGTATCCTTGCGAGCGGCTCTGGGAATGCGTCGGTGGTGCTGTGGAATGTGTCGAACGGTCAACTGAATAGAGTTCTCAGATAACGAGCTAAGGCGCTATAGCATCGGCAATCAGGGACGGCGGAATAACGCTCTCTTCACCTACTACGGCATCACCTTTTAGTGTGGTGTTTGCTCCTCCCAAGTATCCGAAGAACAGTTTGGGTTTCGTGATTTTTTCGTGTGATTTAGTGGATCGTTTGCTCAGTGCGAAGACTCGACACGAAACCACACGAACGCACAAAAGGAATCTCTGTAAACTCAATTCAGAGACAATAGAACAGGAGGTAAACGCCTATTTCGGCAACGGCGGTAACGACGTGGCAAAGGGAAGGCGCTTGATGCTTTCTACACACGAACCGTCCAGGCCCTTTGCAGTTCCCCGCTCGATGAAATCGCGCCCCAGCTTTTCCTGACATTCGTACGTGCTGTGGGTGGCGTTATGCATAAGGATCTGCCGGCCGTTCGGTAGCCACCTCAACAAAGGCTTTGCCAGATCAGGAGGTGTTACCGGATCCAGCTCGCCGGAAAGTATCAGCACCGGCAGATCGGATTTGATTGGTTCACGAAATTTCGCCGGCATGTCTCCGCGCGGCCATTGTTCGCAGGCCTTCATATAAGCGTGGGCCTTGGCCACTCCGTAAAAGGTCCCGCCCATGTTCGATTCGATATCAGCTTCCTTAAGAGAGGGAATGTCTTCGGCGCACATCACTGAGAGTTGCATCCCGCGGGCGATGCCGGCATCGATTCCCCGCCTGACTTGATATGCATAGAATGCGAAGTGCGAGAAGTCGCCCTGGCTCATTTCGTGAATCACCGCCGGCAAGAGGCTCATCACAGCCGGCACATAGAGCACCTCTCGCACTGACTCAACAAAACCTTCGCGCGTCATCGTGGCCTGTTGTCTCTGTCCGGTGTAGGGATTCGGGGCGTCGATATTCACAGGGCCTTTGCTGAGATTGGCAACGACGGTGGCCCAGTCTTTGCGCAAATCGGGAAATGCAGCATGGCATTTCGCTTCGGCGGCACAATCATCAAACAAGCGATTGAGCGCGTGCTCGACGCCTTTGGCAAAGGCCAGCGGTAAACTGTTGTCCGGTGGAGCGACTCCCGAAATAGTCACAGTGCGAACATGCTGCGGGTAAAAATTCAGATAACTGAGGGCGGCAGTCGCCCCATACGATCCGCCCATAACATTTAACTTGTCGTAGCCCAGCGCGGCCCGCACGTCGTCGAGATCGGCCATCGCCAGGGTCGTCGTGTAGAGACGCAGGTCAGCATTTTTTTCCAGTTCGGCGCGGCAGGCGCGCACCGATTCAATCGTCAACGCTTCGACAAAATACCCCCGTAATTCGTTGGTATTACCGCGAAAGCTGCAGGGCAAAGGATTCGATTTGCCGGTACCGCGCTGATCCACCAGCACCACGTCTCGCGTGCGATGAAGTCGCGCCATGAACGAAGCCCCGGCGACTGATGTGGCCGATCCGCCCGGTCCTCCTTGAAAATAGAAGATGGGATCGGGGGCGGGGTTATCAGACAGCGCGGGCAAAATCATCACACTCAACTTGATCTTGCGCCCGATGTTCCCGACTCGATCCTCATAAACCTCATATTGCCCGCACAGAGCGTCCTTCGTGATGCCGGGTATGCCACAAGGTTGCAGATCAATCTTGCGGCCCGGACGCGAAAGGATCGCCGGTTTATTGGCACTCGGATCCGGTGTGACTCCCGTGTGCGTGAAATTTAAGGGCACGCCATTGCCTCCCTGAATTAGGTTGCCGATGATTTCTGTGGCGTCGCGGCTAACCACGCCTTCGTAACGCGCCGGTGCGCCGAGGTCTATGTCAAAACTCAGAATGCGATCGGCGTACGCAACCTGCGTGAGGGGAAAATGGTTGGCGCCACCGTCGGTCAGGTCGAGCGTACCCGTGAATTGGCCACCCGTTGACGGCGTGATTTTTAGCAGAACACCCGCGTTTACGCCGGGCGCAACCAATCTGCCTTGCCAACTACCAGCCACACCGGCGCTTGAAGGTGTCTGTGCCCGGCACGGCTGTGAAAGAATGCTGATCGCGGCCGCGAAAATCACGGCTGCCAGGATTACTCTCTGATTGATGTTCATTGATTTTAAGGTGTCGATACTTGATGCAGGAAGTAGTTTAGAGTTCAAGCTTTAGTTTGCGTTGTATAGTTATCAAGAGCTGCAGCCTGAAGGCTGAACTACAGGCTCCGATATTCGCATTTTGACGGACAAGGCGAGAACCAGGGCCGCCGGGGACTTGATACGCAGATGAGGGCAGAAAGTTTACTTATTTATGGTCAGAGCTTGCCGGGATTGGCGCGCGCTGAAAAGCTGCGATAGATGGTGTCGATCCAACGATCTGAGTTAACGAATCCGGCGCCCCACGACTTCCATTCGGCGGGAAAGCCTTCGGTTTTGATCTGTTCCACCTTTTTTCCTTCGGCCATCTTCTTGCGAACTATGGCGCTGGTTTCGACCAGCATGCGGTGGAACCTTTTGAGATCATCAAGGTTCGAAAGCGGACCATGTCCGGGAATTATCTTTACGTCAGCGGGAAGCTTTGTGATCACATCGCCGACGTTCTTGATGTAACCGTCCACATCGCCGCCGCTGTCGAGATCGACAAACGGAAACATGCCGGAGAAGAAATCGTCACCCATATGGACTACGTTCGCGCCGGTGAAAAAGATCACCGCGTCGCCGTCAGTGTGGCCATGCGGATAATGAATCACGCGAATCTCTTCGCCATTAAAGTAAACCGACAACGATTGATCAAAGGTGACTACAGGCAGCGCCTCTTTCGGCGCCGGCTTAACCGTGCGATTGGGTACGGTCGATCCTTCGCTCAGACGCTTCCGCACATTCGCCTGCGCGATGATCGGCGCTTCCGGGCCAAATACGACGTTGCCACCGGTGTGGTCGCCGTGCCAGTGGGTATTAAGAATAAATTTCAGCTTGCCGTCGCCCAGGCCCTTCAGGGCGGCCTTTATCTTGTCTGCTAGCGGAGCAAATTCATCGTCCACAATCAAGATGCCGTCAGAGCCGACCGAAACCCCGATGTTTCCGCCTGAGCCTTCGAGCATGTAGACACTCCCGGCAACTTTGGTAGCCTTGATCTCGACCTTGGAAAAATCCTGCTGGCATACCACCGGGACAGCAAGAAGAAAGATCGCAATGAAACCGACGCTGAGTCTCTGCATTTGGTCTCTCCTACTTAACAATAACGTGGACGCGCATCTGGCGCGTGAACACGGGCGGGATGGGACGCTGTGCCACCTATGATTTCATAGGCAGGCCCAACTGCGCTTCCTGCGGATTCTTCAACACCGCAATGAACGGCAGGTTGCGATAACGCTCGGCAAAGTCCAATCCATAGCCGACGACAAACTTGTCGGGAATCTGGAAGCCCAGATAATCGATCGGCACTTCTTTCTCTCGCCGTTCGAACTTATCGAGCAGGGCTGCAAGTTTCACGCTCTCAGCGCCGCGTGACTTCAGATTGGCCAGCAGATAGGAAAGCGTCAGGCCGGTGTCCACAATATCTTCCACCACCAGAATGTGCCGGCCTTCTATCGCCACGTCCAGATCTTTCAGGATGCGGACTTCGCCGGATGTGCGCATCTCGGCGCCATAGCTCGAGATCGCAATGAACTCAACGTTCAAAGGAATGTCAGCAGCTCGCATCAGATCGCTCAGGAACAGGCACGCTCCTTTGAGCACGCCTATCAACAGCGGATTACGTCCGGCATAGTCCCGGGCTATCTCAGCTCCCAACTCCCTGATTCTTGCGACGATCTTTTCAGTTGGGATGAGGACTTCCAAATTCGGATTGGTGAATTCTGACATGATTCTCGCAGGTGATGTGGACAAGATTTTTGTTCCCTTCGGTGGATTTCAAGTTTCGCTCAGAGTCGGCGCGCCGTCAAAGGACACAAACAAATAAGAGTAACCACAGATAAACGCGGAGGTCACAAATAAAAATCAAACCAGGCCGGGCTGAATCAGAACAGCGTTTTCTATCCGTGTAAATTTGTGTTCACTTGTGGTCATTTTTTCCTGATACTTCAAGAAGCAACATCCCAACTCAGGCCCTTTCCTCGTTTGCACCCACTCCAGTGCTGCGAGATACTATTGAAGCTCCCGCGGTCAGGTCAATTCGCAAGTGGTCTTTGGACTGTTATATTTGCTTTCATCAAGTCTCAATCAGGAATCGAAAATGAAGAAATCTGTCCGAAAGACCGAGGCCGGCCCGTTTATCCCGTTGCTTCTACTCGTGTTGCTGCTGACACTTGCGCCCCGAGTATGGCCGCAAACGCCGGCCGCGGCTAAGACGCCAGCGGGCGCGCGCGTTACTGAAACCGCGGTGGACGCTTCGATTCCCGACGACCCGCCGGTTGATAACATGTTGGCTGCCTACGCTCCAAAGGTGCGGGAACTTGAAGTCGTAATCGGAAAGCTGACGGGCGAGTTGAAAAAAGGCGGCGCGGGTTCGGGCTCTTTGGGAAACTTTGTCACCGACGGCATGCGCGCACAGGCGAATCTCAAAGCAAACAAGGCCGTCGCTGTCGCCCTGATGAACGGCGGCGGCATGCGACGTAATTCGATCGGCGAAGGCGAACTGAAAGCCCGCGACATCTTTGAGTTGCTGCCGTTTGAAAACGCACTGATTACCGTCGACCTCACGGGTGAGCAATTGACCAGGATGTTACAAATGATTGTAGCCGGCCGCGAAGCCCAATCCGGCGCGCGCCTCGTCTACAAAACTAACGCTGATAAGACATCAGAGATGGAAAGCGCCAGACTGCGCGACTCTGGCAGCGAGAAAGTGATCGATCCGAACGCGACCTACACGATCGTCACCATCGATTATCTCTACCGCGTCGGCGGCACGAAGTACGGAATGCTGCAACAGGGGAAGAACATGAAGGAGTTGGGAATTACGCTGCGCGACGCGCTCATTAATTACGTGAAATCCGAAACTGCGGCTGGTCGCGTGATCAAACCAACTCTGGACGGCCGGTTTGTCTTTGACAAAGCGAACTCAGCAGGGGTTGAGGAGGCGCGCCCCCAATGACGGCTCGAAGAGATTTTCTGGGCGCGTCGATCGCTGCCGGCTTGTCGCTTTCCTTTCCGAAGAGCCTGCGCTCGCTGTATTTGCCCGCGCGCGCGGCGATCTGGGTCCCTTTGCTCGAGCCCCGAAAGGGCGAGACTCTGATCACGGTCCTGCACACGAACGACACGCATTCCCAAATCGATCCGATTCTGGAGAACGACAAGACGTATCCGGGCAAGGGCGGCGTAGCCCGACGGGCAACGCTGGTCAAGCGAGTTCGCAAAGAGAATCCCAACACATTGATGATAGACGCGGGAGACGTTTTACAGGGCACGCCTTACTTCAATTTTTACAAAGGTGAAGTTGAGTACAAGGCGATGTCTTTGATCGGGTATGACGCAGGCACGATTGGTAATCATGAATTTGATAATGGCGTCGAGGCGCTGGCGAAGGCTTACCAGTTTGCCAACTTCGATATTGTCTCCACGAATTATGACGTCCGCGGCAGCGCGCTTGAGAGCAGAGTCAAACCTCATGTGGTGAAGGAAGTTGGGGGACTGCGCATCGGCTTATTCGGCATGGGTATCCGGCCCGAGGGTTTGATCACTCCGGATAATTTCAAGCCGTTGAAGTATCTGGACCCAGTAAGCACGGTGCGCGATGCGGTGCAACTACTGCGTGAAAAAGAGCGATGTTCGCTGGTGTTGGGGATGTCACACCTCGGTTATTATCCGAATCCTCGTCGAGATGAGATCGGTGACACGCAAGTTGCCGCACAAGTCGAAGGCATTGACTTTATCGCCAGCGGTCACACACACACGTTCATGGAAGAACCGGCGCGGCAAAAGAATCCCGCAGGCAAAGACACTATTATTTTCCAGGTCGGCCGCAGCGGCATCTTTGTTGGTCGCGTCGATTTCACCGTGCGAGACGGAAAGGTAACGGCCTCTGCGGGAAGACTATTAGACCTGCGCGACGAGTCGCTGGCTTGATCTGGAGTGCGGTGACTTGTCACCGCTTTCTATCGTTCCAGAGGCGGACCTGTCCGTCCTGAATTAATCAGCGACTTCTTGAAAATGAAAGCGGTGACAAGTCACCGCACTCCAAATATGGC
>Ga0134121_10003119_pt1 | contig 13971 bp, 8 predicted proteins | sample KB301_FD_96463 | JGI IMG/M metagenome (GOLD analysis project Ga0134121, IMG submission 96463) | Terrestrial soil microbial communities without Nitrogen fertilizer from Kellogg Biological Station, Michigan, USA - KB3-0-1 | ecosystem: Environmental > Terrestrial > Soil > Unclassified ...
GCCGCCGGCAATCCTCGAGGATTTGATCTCCCAGCGCGTCGTTGCCAACCATCCCCGCAGCCGAAAGCGGGAACGCAACGCCCAATTTCGCCAGATCAATCAGAACGTTGTAGGGCGCACCGCCGGTTCCCTGCGCTTCGTTGCGAATGTTGGCCAGTTTCTCAGGCTGTGGATACACGTCAATCAGCTTGACCTGGTCGATGATCCAGTTGCCCCCGGCAAGAATGCCGCTGCGGGAATGGACGGGTTTGCTTTTCATGAATGTCCGGCCGGCTTTTTCAGCTCAGACCGAGGTTACGCGAACCACCGATGCTTGTCTCCACTGAAATATCGCCGGCGCGACCAAACTTCCCCGAACTGCTTTCAGCCTTGTGCGCCGACAAATTCAGACTGGTGAACGAGACCGGAAGTAAATATCTTCTGGCCGACACAATGTTTCGCCCTTCGAAAACCTTTTAACCCTCTCGTGACGAACCTCCCCTTCTGTCCCCGCGAACCCGGCGTCACGTGAACGACAGCAAATTAGTTTTGGTGACGGGCTCGGCCGGACGCATCGGACGCGCCGTCGTCGCCGAATTGAAAGCGCGCGGGCATCCGGTCCGCGGGTTTGACCGGATCAAGACGCCGTCACTGGACAACTGCGTCGTCGGAGACATCGCCGACAGCAAGCTGGTGGAAGGCGCGGTTTCCGGAGTCGGGATGGTGATTCATCTCGCCGCAACGCCCGACGACGACGATGACTTCATGGGAACCCTGCTGCCCAACAACATCGTCGGTGTGTATAACGTCATGGAGGCCGCGCGTCGCCAGGGTGTGCGGCGCCTGATCCTTGCCAGCAGCGGCCAGGTCAACTGGTGGCAGCGTCAGGCCGGACAGATTCCCGTGGGACTGAGCGATCCGCCCAGCCCCCGTTATTGGTATGCGGCCACGAAGATGTTTTTGGAGGCCATCGGTCGCGGTTACGCGGAGTCGCACGGCATCAGCGTCATCGTCGTTCGTCTCGGCTGGTGCCCGCGGACACCGGAGCAGGTGCGCGAAATCGCCGCCAGCGAATGGGCCCAGGACGTTTATTTGAGTCCGGGGGATGCCGGTCGCTTCTTTGCCTGCGCAGTCGAAGCGCCGAATGTTCGCCACGCAACAGTGTACGCTTCGAGCAAACCGATCCACCGCCCGCACTTCGACCTTGAATCGACGAAGAAACTGCTGGGCTTTGTGCCGCGGGAATCGTGGCCGCAAGGCATCGAGCTTGTCGAAGGCAACGAACCGCGCCGGATTGCCGCCGGCATTCCTTCAAAGACAAAACCCGCGCGCGACGCGAGCAGACGATCCAAACGAGCGGGCTAGTGTGGTTCTCCGAAAGTTGCAGCTTGAATCGGCATCGTAACCGCGTATATCAGGTCCGTCCGGCGCCGTGAACGCGCTCGCCGTCTCTTGCCCGCTGGAACGGATATGAAGAAACTGTTTGTCCGCTTTGGCGGATTGTTTTCCTGTTACCTTCTGGGCTGCTCGTCTGTGTACGCCTGGGACTACGAAGGTCATCGGCTCGTAAACCAACTGGCTCTGTCAACGCTGCCGACGAAATTTCCCGCCTTCACGCGGACCGCCAGGTCCGAGGAACGCATCGCCTTTTTGTCCGGCGAGCCGGACCGTTGGCGCAACACGCATGACCTCCCGCTCAAGCATTTCAATTCGCCGGATCATTTCATCGACCTCGAAGATCTTGCGCTCTACCGGTTAAGGCCGTCAGCCGTCAGTCATTTTCGATACGAGTTCACGGCGCAACTCGGGCTGGCACGGGCCGCCAATCCTAGAAGTTTTCCGCCGATCAACTCCACGAACGACCTGGATCGCACCAAAGCGCTGATTGGCTTTCTCCCGTGGACCATCACCGAGTATTACGCCAAACTGAAGTCCGCGTTTTCCTACTTGAAAGCTTTTGAGGAAGCGGGAACGCCCGAAGAAATCGCCAACGCGCGTGAAAACGTCGTTTTTTACATGGGTGTCATGGGGCATTTCATCGGAGACGCCGCGCAGCCGTTGCACACCACCCATCATTTCAACGGCTGGGTGGGACGCAATCCAAACGGCTACACGACGAATCGAACACTTCACTCCTGGATTGACGGCGGTTACTTTCAAAAGACCGGCCTGTTCAGTCCCGCCGACCTGCGAAAACAACTGCGTGCGGCCGAAGTGCTCTGGCCGGGCAAACCCACGCAGCCTCACGACGATATTTTTCTTGAGGTCATGCAGTTCGTCCTCGAGCAGCACAAATACGTCGAGCCTCTCTACGAACTGGAAAAAGCCGGTAAGTTGAGCGGCGAAAACGCGGTTGGACTGGAGGGGCGGGCATTTTTGAGAGACCGGATTCTCGCTGCGGCACAGAAGCTGGGGGACCTTTGGTATTCCGCCTGGTTGCAGGCTCCAGCCGACACGTTTTTGAGGACGCGTCTGATGCAGCGCAGTTTGAACGGTTCGCAATCTTCCACGAATTCCTCCGCCCGAGATACAGCAGTACGCCACTGACCTTCCGCCGCGCGTCGAATACCGCCTCACGGGTTTGAAAAAAGTTAATGCGCTGTTGAAAGAAGTGGAGAAGCTGCAAAGAGAGTTGAACAAGGAGAGCACGGGAAGTTCCGCGTAGATGCCCCCCGGGACCCCGGCGGTGCCGGTGAAACGTTCTGGTATTGAAAGTTCGGCCCGCCTTTGAAACCATCCCGCAGGCGGGCCTGTAGCTCAATCGGTTAGAGCAGAGCACTCATAATGCTTTGGTTCTCGGTTCGAGTCCGAGCAGGCCCACCAATCAAATTCCCGCTTACCCAGCTCGGTTGCTTTGCTCGTCGGAAGGATCATGTTGGAATCGGTCCGCGAACCGGCGGCGGACATCCGTTGGACTTCGACGCCGCCATTCTACTGCGTCCCGCACTCCGCGCTTATCGGGGCTTTGAGTCCGATTGCTCGTTCAACTTTGCCAACTCCACCAGCAGAACCTCCAGCCGCCTGTAATATTCGTCCTCCGGCGTCTGCGTTTTCGTTTCACGCAGTTTCGCAATGGACAATTCCAACTCGTCCCGTTTGGCGCGAACCGCCGGAGGCATTTTCTGCTCCTGATCGCTCCGAACCAAATGAAACTGGTGTGCGCGCAAACCGTCGAGCGCGGCGCCGTCCCGGGCCTTCTTGACCGCGCGGATGCCGCGGAACCAGTCCGCTTGTGTGCCAAGCCCGTCGCCATTGTCGTCAAGCAACGCGTGTTCGGTCGCCAGGCGGCCCTCGCTCTCGTAGAATTCCGCAACCCGCCGCGCCGCGATCAGGAACGCCTCGAGCAGTGAGGTCTGTCCGTCCTTGTCGAGATCGGCTTCAGGATCCGTTGTCGCCTCGGCGATGTACCTGCCGAACCGCGCGTAATTTTGTTCAAAACCACTCCGGGTGGCGGTAATCACCACTCGACCGGGCCCCGAAAGCTTGCTCAAGAACGGCGCGCTGGATGACGCGCAGTCGATCAGCGCCACCGGCCGTCGGAACGCCGCCAGTCCGGACGCCAGTTCCGTGGCGGACAAATCCGGACCGCGCAAATTGAATTTGGCTTCCTTGCCATCGAATGTTCCGTGGCCGATGAGGATCAACCAGAATTCATTCTGCGATTCTTTGGGCTCGTCCTTCAACAATTGTTGAAGGCGGGCCAGATCGGACCCGCCGTCGGACGGGTCCAGCCCCACGACGATCTGCTTTGCGCCGCCTTGGGTTCCCGCTTTTTCCCAGAGCGCAGCCCACTGCGCGAATTGTTTGCCGTACTCCTCCTCCCCGGGCGCGCCGACAACGATCACGAGAGTGGGCCTGTCGCTGGTGTTGGTCGAATCGGAGCCTTCGGCCAATGCCGCAACGGCGAGGAGGCCGGACACAAACAGGAGCGTCCTCAAGCCATCCCTTTCCAGCGGCGCACGCCCCACTCGATGGCAAAGCACGACAGCGCGAACAGGAATACAGCCGGCGTGTGCCAGAGCGGGAACGACCAGCTTTCGGTGACCGGCGCTTTGCGGTTGGGAAGACTGCGCGCGAAGTCGTCCAGTTTTTCCGGCGCGATCACCTCGCCGCCCGTTAGCCGGGCGATGTTCTCAAGCAGGGCGCGGTTCGGTTTCAAGGAACGGAATTCTTCCGCGGCAGGATCGGCCGTCCATCCCGCCTCGGCATTTCCCACCTCGGCTCCCGCCGAGTCGGTCGCGACCGCGTCGGCCAGATAACCGCCGGTTTCACGCGGCACGTAGGTGGCCTGGTAAAGGCCGGCCTCGTCCGCCGCCGGCTCGGCTGTCAGTCGAACGGCGTTGGTGGCGGAACCGGATTTTCCGTCAGCGGTTTCGCCGGCCAAGCCGTTGGTCACTGTCCGCACACGCAAGATTACCGAGGCGTTGTCCATCGGTTGATAGCTCTTGTCGCGAACACGCACTTGCAGCCGCACGGCTTGATTCGGGTCGCCGGGTTTGGGTTCAACACGGAACTCGATGCGATTGGGCACGTCGGCGATCAGCCAGCGGAACAACTGCCGCCAGGCTTTGTCCATGTCCCGGTGCATCGCCTCGTCGCGCAATCCCCACCGCCAGAGGTCTCCTACCAGGAGGGCTCCGACGTGGCCGTTGCCGAACCGCTGCACGACCAGCGCCGGATACTTGCGATCCCGCTCGTCGCGAACCGTCGCGATGGCACTGGCGCCCGGTTTGAGTTCGCGCACGCGGTTCATCACCTCGAACGGCGGCATTTCCTCGAGCCTCTTCTTTTCGTCGGCCTCGTTGTTGCGCAGGCGCGCCCAGGGCTGCAACCAGCCTTCATGCGTCAGTGTCAGGTGCAGATCCTTCAACGGCCCGCTCTCCGTGACGTGGTCCAGATACACCGGAAGCATGTCCCCGATCGGCGTGTGGTCGTATTTGCCCTGTTGGAACGATTCCGCGCCGCCGAGCATGAGAAAGCCGCCGCCCCGCTCGGAAACAAATTTTTGCAGCAGCGTCATCTGGTCCCGGGTGAAGAACGCCGATTCCAAATCGTCCAGCACCACGGCGTGATACGCATACAGTTCTTCCGCGGTTTTGGGGAACCCCCCCACGAGTTCAGCCGCGTCGCGCGTGTTGAGCCGCACGAGAACCGGCTGATCATAGCTCTCGACCTCCTCTTTCGACTGATTGCCGAAACCGCGGAACAACGGGTTGCTGGATTCGCCGGGCCGTCCGAGAAACTCGAACTTGGGCTCGCGTTTCGCGATGCGAATCAGGCCGACGAGCTGAACCTGCTCATCCTCGGCGAGGGCGCGATTCAGGAATTTAAACTCCCAGTTTGGCCGCCCCGACACGTAGAGGATGCGGTATGGACCCTTGCCGCGGTCCACTACGATGACACGGCTGTTGTTCGCGAGCGTGGCTTCGCTCGAAGTTTCGGGCTTCTCGAATTGCCCCAGTTCGTCCCTGGCTGAGACGCGAAGGCGATAAAAAGAAAGCCCGGGCTTTTCCGGCTTGAGCTGAAACCGGAACGTGAGGAGGTCTCCTTCGCGCGGCGCCCTCAGCGATTGCTCCTGCACTTTTCGACCGGTGGCATCCAGCAACTGCGCGGCGATGCTTTGCCCGGTGTAACCGCCGCTGACCACGTCCGCCTGAATGTTCACAGGCGCGTCCTCAAAGGCGGTCTGGCTCACCGCGACCCTTTGCAACGAGATGTCCTTGATGGCATCGTCCCGCCCGATGACCACCGGATAAACGGGAGGCAGGCCGGTCGCGTCAAGTTTCCCGTCCGGCAGATCGGTCGCATTGCCGTCGGTCAGGAGCAACACGCCCGCCAGCGGCTGCCCCTGGTACCGTTCCGAGACGTTGCGCAGCGCGGTGCCGATGGACGATTCGCGCCCGTCGAAGACCAGCTCGGAAAAATTCCGCGTGCTTTGCAACCGCGAGTCGAATGAATAACGTCGAAGCTGAAAATTCTCGTCCAGTTTTTCGAGCCAGGTTGATTTGTCGGACTTCAACAGGTCGTGGAGGAAATCGCCGCGGCTTCGGGTCGCTCCCTGGTCCTTGATCTGCATTCCCTGGCTGTTGTCCGCGAGCACGATGAACAGGTTCGCGCCCGGCTTGGCGCGCTGACCGCTCCACAGCGGTTCCAACACGCAAGCGGCCAGCAGCAATAGCCCCAGCAGCTTGAGACCGACGCATACGCCGCGAAGGAGTCCGTCGCCCGTCCCGCGCCGATACGACCACGCCAAAACACCCAGGGCGACCGCAAGAAATGCCGCGACGGGCCAAAGCCATTCGCGGCCGGAAATGAGCAGCGCCGCAAACATCAATCGCTCTTCCCCAGCTGTTCGTAGTAACGCCGGACGAGTTCGGAAAAACGGGCGGGCACCGGATCGCGGTCAATAGGCACGAGCGCCTCGTTCGACTCGCGGCGGGCCAGTTCTTCGGCAACCCGGGAGCGCACCTCCACCAGCGGCCCGGCGATTTGCAGCTTCACAACCGCCCAATCCGGCTTGTCGCCGTGGCGCCGGTATTCCAGCCGCACGGCGCGGGCGCGGTCACGAATGCGCGCCACTTCTGTTCGCAAATCCGGAAGATCGAGCATTTCCTCCACGTCCCGCAGCCGGTCGGACCAATCAACAAAACCCTCGCCAGTCAACGGTCCGCCCCGCCGTCCGCCATCGGAACCACCACCGCCTCCTCGATCGAAGAAATTCCGCCGCCCCCCGGCGCGGGAACCGCCACGCTGCTCGGAAGCTTGACTGGCGTCGGTCGCATTTCCGTCCGCCTGCGAACCTGCGGAGGCCCGTGGCGATCGCGAACGCCCCTGCTGACCCTGTGAGCTTTCGCTCCCCGGGGATTGTCCGTCCGCGCTGGCAAGCTGCTGCTCTCCGCGCTGTTGATCAGGCGAAGCGCCGTTGGCGCCCCGCCCGCTCTGTTGCCCCTGGCGGTTGCCCTGGCGCGAATCCTGATTCGCGGTCTGGTCTGAGCGCTGCTCAGATTGCTGTTCAGTTGGATTCTGCCCGTTGGCACGATCTTCGGGGCGCTTGGAATTCGCGCCCGCCTGTCGAGCTGAAGCCGCCTGCCGTTCAGAACCGGCACCGTCCCGGCCCTGTTCGTTCGCCTGCTGATTTCCCGCCTGCGCAATTTCCTTTTCCAATTGCTGACTCAAATCCTCCAGCTCGCGTTTGGCCAGACGCAACGCCTCGGCCTCGTCACCCAGGACGCTTTCAGCGGCGCGTTCGACGCCGCGTTTCAATTCGTCAATGCTCTGCCGGGTGCGCTGCTCGAACGGCCTGGCCTGGGGCAGAAAACCGCGCTGAACCAGTTCCGAGGACAAATCGAGCGACTTGTTCAATTCGTCCTGGCCGGTTTGTCGGAGCAGATCGTAAAGCTGCTTGGAGAGCAGCGGCTCGGCCGTCTCGGACTGCTCGGAAACCTGACGCATTTCCGTGAACAGGTTCGTCAAGCCGCCCTTCTGTTGCGCCAACTGGTTGGCCAACTCGCGCCGCTCCTCGGAATCACCCAGTGTCTTGTGTTTGGGATCGTCCAGTTCATCGATTTTTTTCGCAATCTCTTCCTCCCGTTGCGCGAGCTCCCGCGCTTCATTGCGCATCCGGCGCATGTCTTCGCTGAACTGGCCGGAGTTTTTCTTCCGGAATTCGTCCTGCAATTGCTGCAGTTCGCGCTGGGCGCGCGTTCCGGACGTGAGCGCCTGGGACACGGAGTTGTTCTCCAGCGCCTCCGAGGCGCGCTGTACCTCCGCGCGGGTGTTCTCCAACTGCTGGCGCTCCTCCGCCATTTGCGACTGGTTCTCGGGCCGCTCCATCCGCTGGCGCAACTCGTCAATATCGGACAGCATCTCCTGCTCTTCTTCGCGCAGCCGTTTGAGACGCCGCCGGATTTCCTCGCGCTCCTCCTCGTTTTTGGCCTCCTGGAGGGCGGTCTGCAGTTCCTTGATGCGCTCGTTGAGATCCTGTTGTCGCTGGGCGAGTTCCTTCAAGCGATTCGACACCTGCAGTTGTTCGCGCTGTTGAGCGCTCTGCTGCGGAGTAGCCTGGCGCTGGGTTTCGTAACGATTCTCCGCCTGCTTCAGATCCAGCTGGTCGAGCTGGCGCATGCCACGCTCTCCCTGCTGGCCGCCTTGCTGTCCGCTGCGGCTGCGCGAAACCTGATACTCGCGCGCCGCCAGTTTCAGCAGGGCCTGATACGCCGTCTGTTCCGCGGCGAGCGCCGAAGGCAGCTTTTCGTGGGATTGCTTCGCCTCTTCGAGCGCGATCAGGGCGCGCTCCATCTCCTTCATGGCGGCATCCAAGGCGGCCCGAGTCTGCGGATCCTCGACGCGCTCCTGCATTTCCCGCACCTGTTCCAGCGCCTGCCCCTGGGCGTCGTGCACCACGACGACGTCGGACGCGTAATCGCCGACGGTCTTTGGACCGGCTTGGGTGCCGCGTGCGGATCGCGCGGCCGGTCGGGAGGCTGACGGAGTGGAACGCTCCTGCGCGTGCAACGTCGCCGCGCCAAGCATTACTGACAGTATAAGATTGAGAGCGTTTTTCTTCATCGGGCTCGAGGTTTGTTTGCCGCGTTGGCTTCCTGCCGGTGCAACGTCCATGTCGCGTTGATGATTTGTTTCTGCAATTCGGCGAGCTTCTGAGTCCGGTTACCGCCTTGCTGGCCGCCGCCTCCACCCCCCGCGCCGTCCATGGACTGGCCTTCGCGAAAGATCTCGTCGAAGGGCCTGATCTCCGCAAAAAACATGTCACTGGAGGTGCGGCGGGGCTTGCCGTCCGGCCCGATATCTTCCGCCCAGACGTAATAACTCAGAAGTTGATCGGTTTTCACCGCCAGACTCTCCAGCGGCAGGAGGTAATGGAACGACCGTTTCTCGTGCGCGCTGGAATGCTGACCCAGTTCAACCAGTTTGGTTTCTTCGCCCGCCAGAGTGTAAGCGACGCCGTAGGTGCGCAACCCGAAGTCGTCCGACACCTCGGCTTCGAACGCGATTTCTTCGAGCGCCGAGACCCGCTGGTCTCCGCGTGGAAACGCCAGCTTCAGTTCGGGCGGAAGGTTCTTCAATGCCTCGATGACAAACTCCGGCGGCACTTTGTTGGTGCGGCCGGCCCCGTCCACCAGCACCAGTTCATAACGAAGGCTCTGGTCGAGTGTGAAGCGCGTGTGAAAAACTGTGGCGTTGTTCGTGTCGCCCTTGAGGGAAACTGCGCTCTTGTCCTTCCCAACCAACGTCGCGCTCGTGACCGGCTTGTTCAAAAAGAACGAGTAGTCAAGCGTCGAGCCCTCGACCGCGCTGACGCGGCGCGTGTCTTGAATCGTTTTTTCCGGCAGGCCGGTATAGTCAGGATAAGTCAGTTTCGCATCGGCGCGCTCCAGCCGCGGATAATCAAAAACAGTGACCTTGAAATCACGGGTCTGTCCGGAGGGAAATTCGATGCGGTAAGCCAGATCACCGGCGACTTCCGGAATGCCGCCGCCAAAGACAGGATCGTCCAGATTCTTTGCCAACGGAATGCGCCGCTCGTTTTCATTGACCGGTTTGACCACCAGCGTCGCTTCGGCCGGCAACCTGCCGTCGAATCGCGCCAGCACAACGAGCCCGCTGCCGCGCTCCAGACTTGTGTCGCCGGGAGTAACAACAACACCACGCGAGCGCACCGCGGAAAATCCGTGCACACTCGGCATCATCGGACGCAGTGCCGACAAGACCAGCAGCAGGAATGAAAGCGCCAGCCAGTGTCCGCATTGCGCGAAGAGAAGCCGTCCACCGATGGCCCCTCCCCAGGGATGCGCGCGGCGGTGTTCGAGCGCTTCACGGATCACCCGCTGTTGAAGGTAGTTCAGCTCACCCGTCGCAGGGTCAGGCTGCTGCTCGACCGCCGTCAGCAACAGCGCGTGCAGTTCGGGAGTCTCCGCCTCGATGCGCCGCGCGAGCGCGCGGTAGTCCAAAGGGGTCCTTCGGGCGCGGTACAGTACGGCCGCGGCGCCGAAAACCGTGACCACTACCAATGCTGAAAACAACCAGGCCGACGACCAGCCCGTGAACCGATGTATCAGATAAATGCCCAGACCGACGATCGCCGCGATCGCCCACCAACGCGTCAGCTCCAGCCACACTTGACATCGCTGATAATCACGCGCGACGGGCTCCAAATGCGATTGGAGGAGGCGGTCAATCATGTTGTGCCCTCGGCTGGAACGGTCGACCGGCGAGTGAGCCAGCCGGCCACCCAGGTTTCCATAAGCAATAACACCAACGCCGCGACAGTCAACCATCGCCAGAGCTTTTGTTGGTTTTCGAGTTCGGTGTTTCGGAGCAGACGCTTCTGTTCAATCTGCCTGGCCAGTTCGACCTCGCGTCGTTTCAGCGGAACTCCCAGTTTTTCCAGTTCGTCGATTGGCAACGGTGCCGTCCGGCTTTCCGCCGCGTCGAGGTTGACGGCAAATCGGACCGGCTGCTGATCTGAACCCGCCGTGTAAATACCGGGCATGTCGGTTTGAGAGAACCGGGTTTCGCCCTCGCCAAGCTGAACCGTCGCGCCATCGGGCTTGTGAATCGTCATTGGCTGCGTGTTCGTGGAAGCGGTCATACCCGAGAGATCCACCGTGTCGCCAATATGGATTTGCGCAACTCTGGCTTTGATCCCGCCCGCGAGTTCCAGCATGGAATACAACAAAGGAACGAATTTGGACGAAAGCGCCAGTTGACTGTCCGCGGGCTGCCAGCCCGACGTCAACACCAGCAACCGGCCTTTGCCCCCGGGAACCTCGACCAGGGCGGCGTCGCCGCCGTCGAATCGCGCCAGCACCCGCGCATTGGGAAGTCCGCCGGCGTCGAGCCGGCGATATTTCCAGAAATGAATCTTGGTAAAATCATTGTAACGCGGGTCGGCAAACGGCGCGAAAAGCGGATGCTCGAATTCGATCTGGCCGAACATGGCGTAGTTGGTTGCGACGACGTCCTTCGCCGTCAAGGCGTCGGCGCCCGCCAACCGGCCAACAGTTTCAGCCGAAGCCGTGTTCTTCATGATGAAAAGCACCGTTCCGCCGCCGGCTAAAAACGTTTGCAACACGCTCACCTGAGTTTCGGGCAGCCGCACCGCGGAGATCAGCAGACGCACGCCGGCCAACTCGCCCGCCGTTAACGGGGCAGACGTCGGGTGCGGCTTGATCTGGACATTCTGCCGTCGCGTCTGTTGAAACGCTCGCTTCAGATAGTAGAGCGGCTGGGCAGGATCTTTTTCCTCTTCGTCGCCGAGAAAGACCACGTTGATCTGTTCGGCCCTGGATTGAACGATATAAGCCGTGTTGTCGAAATCGTCGTCGTCACCCGTCAACACGAGCCGTTCGCCAGTGATTCCGGCCGGCAATTTTGGCGCCTGAACGATGCGGCTCTGGCCCGGTGGCACGTAAATGTCCTCGGGCATGGCTCCGGCGGCTCCTTCCCAGCGGAGTTGATATTGCTCGCGTTTGGCGTTGGCGGAATTGCTGACGCGAATCCGCGGAGAGGTGTCCGCCTCGGTTTTCATTGAATCATCGGCGTCGATGACCCATTGGAGGCCGGCGTTGGTCGGTCGTTTGGATTGAACCGGTTCGATCTGCACTTCGATGCCGCGCGGCCAATCATAACCTTGCAACCCGTCGAGCCGGCTTCCTTCCTGCAGGTCGGTGATCAAAACGATCTGGCGAGCCGAAGGGTTTTGAGCCTGTTTGTCCGCCTCGGCGAATGTTTCGGACGCGGAGATGATGGCGTTGCCCAGGTGAGTGTTCCACCAGGTCGGCTTCGCATCGCCCAGGCGCTCCGCGGTCAAGGCCGCCCGATTGCCCTGTTCCATGGATGCCCATTGGTCGAAGCTCACGAGCGAGTGTGCCTGGCGATCAAACGTGAGCACGGCGACCTGATCGGCGGCGGAAGTTTTTCCGAGAATTTCTCCGGCCTTCGCCAATGCCGAAGGCCACAGGCCCTCGCGTCTCATGCTGGCGCTGGTGTCCACCAGCAGAATTATTTTGCGGCCGGTTTCAGACGGCGGACTGGACGGCATCGGCTTTTGAAAAAACGGGCGCGCGAAGCCGAGCGCCAGCAGACTGATCACCAGACAACGGAGCAACAACAGGAAAATGTGTTCAAGCCGGTTGCGCCGGGTCATGCGCGGCGGAGTGGGCCGCAGGAACATCAGCGAACTGAACGGAAGGTGTTCCCGGGACGAACGCCTCACGAGATGAAAGATGATCGGCAAGGCGACCGCCAGCGCTCCGAACAAAAACAATGGCGCCAGAAAACTCATCTCCGGTCCCTCAGGCTATCCGGCGCTTGACCAGCGTGCCGCTCTGCATCCGCTCCCGGAGGAAATCGAACAAAGCCAGTTCGAGCGGGCGTTCGGTTCCAAAGCGCCGGTAGGCGATGCCCAGCCGCTGGCAGGTGGACCGGACGGTCGCGTTGTGCGCGTTGAGCTTCTTCAGATAGTCCTTCCGCGCTGTGGCGGGATCGATGAAAAGCCGTTTGCCGGTCTCCACGTCATGGAACATCAGCGCCTTCCCGAAACCAAATGTCAACTCCGACGGGTCGAGGATGTGGAAGAGCATGACGTCATGGCCACACGCCACGAGCGCGCTGAGTTTCTTTTCCAGCGTTTCCGTGGGCGCCAGCAGGTCGGAAATCAAAATCATCAGGGCCCGCTTTTTGACGATTTCGACGATGTGTTGGAGCGGCGCGTCCAGATCGGTGGCCGCTCCGGCGGGCGGCTCTTCCAGCTTGAGCATCAAATGGCGCAAATGCCCGGGCCGATGCCGGGCCGGGAGAAACGCCCGAATCTGCTCGTCGAAGGTGAGGAGCCCGACGGCGTCGCCCTGAAGGTAAAGGAAGTAAGCCAGCGTGGCGGCGAGAGTGTTGGCGTATTGCGCCTTGGTGTAGCCGAGAGTGCCGTAGGTCATCGAACGGCTGTTGTCCACCAGGAGGTGACAGCGCAGATTGGTTTCGTCTTCAAACTTCCTGATGTAGTAGCGGTCGGTGCGCGCATAAAGCCGCCAGTCCAGGTAACGCGGATCGTCCCCCGGCGAGTATTGGCGGTATTCGCTGAACTCGACGGAAAAGCCGTGATAGGGACTGCGGTGAAGCCCGTGCCAGAATCCCTCGACCACCACGCGCGCGCGGAGCTCGAGATTCTTGATCGACATCAACGCCTGCGGGGAGATCAGGCTGACTGTGTTTTCGGACGTCATTTCGCCGCAGGTTTCGCCGCGTATTTTCTATTTTTTCGCGAGGGCCTTGCCTGACACGCCGGCGCCTTTCAGTTTTTCAATGAGCCTGTCAATGACGTTTCCAACCGTCACCCCTTCGGCTTCGGCGCGATAGTTGAGCAGGATGCGATGACGCAGCGTCGGGTGGGCCAGGGCATGAATGTCATCCTCGGTGACGTGGGCGCGCCCGCGCAGCAAGGCGCGGACTTTGGCGCCGAGGACGAGGCACTGGCCTGCTCGCAATCCCGCCCCCCAACTGATCCATTCGTTGACAAAGTCGGGCGCTTCGTCGGGCTGCGGCCGCGACGCCGCCACCAGGCGGACCGCGTAACGAACCAGGTCCTCGGCGATGGGCACCTTTCGCACCGTCTCGTGAAACCGCAGCACGTCGTCGCCCGTGAACAGCGGCGAGATCGGCTCCGCGCTGCGCGCCGTGGTCTGCGCGACCACCGCCACTTCCTCGTCTTCGGGCAGGTAAGTGATGACGACGTTGAACATGAACCGGTCAAGCTGGGCTTCAGGGAGTGGATACGTGCCTTCCATCTCTATCGGGTTCTGCGTCGCCAGCACAAAGAAAGGCTCGGGCAACGCGTGGCGCACGCCGGCGGCGGTCACCTGGTGCTCCTGCATCGCTTCCAGCAGGGCGGCCTGCGTTTTGGGCGGGGTGCGGTTGATCTCGTCCGCGAGGATCATGTTGGCGAAAACCGGCCCGGGGACGAAAACCATTCTCCGCCCA
>Ga0134121_10003120_pt1 | contig 13969 bp, 13 predicted proteins | sample KB301_FD_96463 | JGI IMG/M metagenome (GOLD analysis project Ga0134121, IMG submission 96463) | Terrestrial soil microbial communities without Nitrogen fertilizer from Kellogg Biological Station, Michigan, USA - KB3-0-1 | ecosystem: Environmental > Terrestrial > Soil > Unclassified ...
CGCTGGCACCACCCCAAGCGCGGCCTGCTTCAGCCGCCGGATTTCTTGCCGGTCGCAGAGCAGACCGGGGTGATTGTTGCTCTCGGCCATTGGGTGCTCGAAAGTGCCTGCCGGCAGATCAGGCTTTGGCGCGACGAAGGCGCGGATCCACCGGTCATGACGGTGAATCTCGCGCTCGCTCAACTGAAGAACAGCCGCGAGATCGTACAGGATGTGCTCGAAACCATCGCAAAATGGCGCTTGATCCCGTCCGACTTCGAGTTCGATGTGACCGAAGCGACGATCGCGCATCTGACCTGGACCCAGAACGATGCGCTTGCTCGGTTGAATGGCGCGGGCGCGAAAATCGCGATCGACAATTTCGGTACGGAGTATTCGTCGTTTGACTATCTCCGTTCCTACAACATCAACCACGTCAAGATAGGCCGTTCTCTGATCGCTTACGCGAACGACGCCCCCGAGGCGGCCGCCACGATTCGCGTCATGATCAATATGGCGCGCGAGCTCGGTATCGGCATCACGGCCGAGGGCATCGAAACCGAAGAGCAGCGCAAGCTCCTCATTGCCAATGGAGCGCCGGCCACCGCGCAGGGGTTCCTTTTCAGCCGCCCCGTGGAAGCCGCGCGTATGACCGAGTTGCTGCGCCGAAAATTCATCAAGCCAGCCAACCGTAACGAAGCGGCCGCATCGGACCGCGTCAGCGGCGTGCTCGAAACAGGGGTTCACGCGTGATCATCTTCTCCCAAATGAAAAGGAGGGCCACCTCGGCAAAAGCGTTGCTGGTCGGGCTGGCGCTTTCCATCGCTTCCGCTCTGTTGCTTGCGCCGGTCTCCCTGCGCGCAGAGATTACGCGACCCGACATGCTGGTCGCCGGACGAGCCATCGGGTTCATCGACAAGCTCGGCAGCGGCGACGTGCGCGTCGGCATCGTGTTCGCGCCCGAGTCAGCGCCGTCGCTTCAGCAGGCGAACGAGATCCGCGATTTGCTGGGCAGCCAGTTTCGGGTAGGCAATCACGTCCTCAGACCGGTGATGGTGAGAGCCGATCAGGTCAACAATGCAGGTGTCGATCTGTTCCTCCTGACCGAGGGAGCGGATATCGCCGCAAGCAGCGTAGCCGCGTCAAGTCGCGCTAGGAAAATTCCCTGCATCACTTTCGATCTTGCGCAGGAGCGCAACGGAGCCTGCGTCATCGGCGTGCAGACGCGTCCGAGAATCGAAATTCTCTTCAATCGCAAAGCCGCAGCCGAGAGTGGCACGAATTTGTCCAGCGTGTTCCGTTTGATGATCACAGAGAACTAGGTAAGCAAATGAAAAACGACAGCAGATGCCGCATGCGTAGTCATCTTTTGAGATCAGCGACAGTCCTCGCTCCGATGCTGGCCCTTGCGGCGCTGGTCACGACTCCAGCGGCTGGGCAAACCATCGACTACGGCTCGCTCGAGCAATTGTTCGGGGAAGCCGTGACCACCAGTGCTACCGGTTCGCCAGACCGCGTAACCGACGTGCCGGCCAACATGGAGATCCTCACCGCGGACGATATCCGACGGTCCGGCGCCTACGACATTCCGGGCATATTGCGCCATGTTCTTGGTGTCGACGTGTTGCAATGGAACAACGACAACGCCGACGTCGGCTTGCGCGGTTACGATCAGGCCTTTTCGCCGCAAGTTCTGGTGCTGATCGACGGCCGGCAAGTCTATGCCGAGCATTACGGTTACGTGCCATGGGCAGCGCTTCCCGTGGAGCTCGCGGCAATCCGCCAGATCGAGGTCATCAAGGGTCCGAACGCCGCACTTTACGGTTTCAATGCCGTCAGCGGCGTCATCAACATCATCACCTACAATCCGCTGTATGACGACGTGAACACGGCCGCGCTAAGCGCCGGCACCCAAGGCATGGCTCAGGCTTCGGCCGTGCAGACGATCAAATTCGGCGAGAACGGTGGCGTGCGCCTTTCGGCGAGCGGACGACTCGACGACGATTTTTCGACTCCCATACCGGTCTCGGCCGGAACTCTCCCACGAATTGGAAACGATCGTTTCGCCTTTGACCTCAATGGTGTGTTTCGCTTGAGCAACAAGGTGCAATTCGGCTTCGAGGCCAGTCACTCCGGCGCCGCATCCAACGACATCGATCCGATCTACTCGCTGGTTCACGATCGGAATCTCATGACCTCCATCAAGGGGCAGCTGACGGCCGATACCAATTTCGGACTTCTTCAGGCCACCGTTTACCGCAACTGGACAACCCACCGTTACGATGGCCCGAATTTGAACACGGCCTTCAAGGACGAAGCGACCGTCGCCCAGTTCCAGGATCTTTTCAAACTTGGCGCCGCTCACACCATTCGCGCATCGCTCGAATACCGGCACAACGAAGTCGGCACGATGCCATACGCGGGAGGAAAGATTTTCTATGATGACTATGCCGCCAGCGCCATGTGGGATTGGCACGTCACTCCGGCCCTCACCGTAACCAATGCCTTGCGCTGGGAAAATCTCCACCTTGGCCGCACCGGCTCGGTTCCCAACGGCTATCCTTTTTCCAATGCCGATTGGAACAAGACAATTACGGAGACAAGTTACAACAGCGCACTCGTCTGGAGAGTGTCCGAGGTCGACACACTACGATTCCTCACCGGCCAAGGCGATCAGCTCCCAAGCCTCACAAATCTGGGTGCCTTGCTCTTCACATCGCCATTTTACAACGCCACCGGTAATCCAGACGTCGATCCCACGGACGTAACCAATTACGAAATCGACTGGGACCGGTCGCTACCCGGCATCGGCGGCCGGTTCCGCGCCGCTGCGTTCTACGAACAAAGCCTGGATTTTATAACCAACGCGGGCGTGATTTTTCCCGGCTCGGGTCCGCCGCCGTACTTGGGCGCAAGTAATGTCGGCAATTCCATGGCGCGTGGCATAGAGCTTTCGCTTACCGGGAAATTCGCTACGAACTGGCGCTGGGGAGCGAACTATCGCTTTGAATCCATCACCGACCGGTTCACACCGGTTCTGCAAGGCAACTCTCCCTTCGTCGATTTTCAGCATGTGACGCCTGTCCACGTCGTGAAAGCAAATCTCGGCTGGGCATCGGGCAGGTGGGAGACCGACGCTTACGTCTATTATCAGTCCGCCACCCGTGGCCTTGCATCCTTGCCCGTGGGCGTGGGTTCCTATCTCACGCCTGTCCCCGGCTATGTCTCGTTCGATGCGAGGGTAGCCTATCGGCTGACCGACTGGGCGACGCTCGCGGTCTCAGGCCAGAACCTCGGCCAATCACCCCAGCAACAGACGTCCGGCCCCAAGGTGGAACGCCGCGTATTCGCCACCGTTACCGTGACGTACTGACAATCCGGCTATGACCGTTTGGCCTCAGTCATTGCCGGCGCCGAAGGCGGCGCCAAACTGGCCCTCAGCAAGCCATACGTAGAACCCCTTACGTAGCGCTACTTGAGAGCAAGTCCTAAATTTTCAGGACGGCGTTTTAATGAGATTTGAGTCCCGGTGAACAACAAACGGGGGCATCAAATGTCGATCACATTAAGCGCCGCAGGCGAATTGGCTGGGTTGGCGACAAAGCGCAGGCCGTGGCGCGTGGGCGCGGATTTCAACGCGCAGGGCCCGCAACGGGAATCCGGCAGCATCCAGCAATCCTTGCAGCAGGTGGGCGCCCGCATCCGCTTTACCCGTGGCGAGACGATCTTCTGCGAAGGCGACGACGCCAACCAGGTCTACAAGCTGATTAGCGGCGCTGTACGCCTCTGCAAATACAAGTCGAACGGCCGGCGCCACGTTGCCGATTTCATGCTTGAATCGGACTTCTTCGGCTTTACCAAGTGCGCTGAACACGACCTGACGGCCGAAGCGGTCACCGACGTCATCGTTGTCTCCTACCCGAGAAACCAGATCGAAAGGCTCGGAAGCGAGACGCCTGCGATTGAACGGCATTTCACCGCCCTGCTTTCGAAGCGGCTGTTTACCCTCGAGCATCACCTGGTGGTGCTCGGATGTCAGAGCGCGAAGGAACGGCTGGCCTCGTTCCTGGTCCGGTTGAGCCAGCGGTCGGGACTATTGCCGGGTGAAAGACTGGAAGTCCCGATGGGCCGCCAGGACATCGCGGATCATCTCGGGCTGACGATCGAGACGGTTTGCCGAGCCTTGAGCGAGCTCAAGCAAATGGGACTCATCGTCGTGCCCAATGCGAACCAGCTGATCCTAAAAGACGTCGAGGGTCTGCGTCGCTTGGCTGAGGGCGAGAGTGCCGATGACGGCAAAGCTCCGCTTGCATCGGCTGGTGTGATCTCGGCGCAGCGCGCGGGATCCAAACATTTTGCCCAGGCGACGGCATGAGCGCGGGGCTGAACCGCGACCCCGGCATTGCCAGGGGCTTCAAGAGTCCTTCCAGGCTTGCCATTTCCGAGGGCGTATGGGTGCTGCTTGGACTTACGCTTGTTCTCCTGCTCCATATACTGGGTCTCGCGGCGATCGTCGGTGGCGCCGGAAATTCTCCATCCACTCATTCTTTCCCAGCGTTAACCATAAATAGCCTTCTAAGTCGTCAGAATTCATCCCCTTGTAATAGCGCAGAAGACCTCACCTGTTCTGCCAGCACATGCAGTATTCCCTGCACCTATTTGGACGACTCCGAGTAGTTCTTCCAGACGGCTCGTGCCGCTGCGTTGAAACGACTTACGGTTAACCCTTCGGATAAGAAACAATGTCGCATCTACATTCACTTACGATGATGGGTTATGCTCGTTGTTCAGGGGGAAGTAACCGAAAGACGGTCGACGATAGAGTGCAGAGGACTGCGTCGAGCGGGAGTGAGGGGCTTCCCTAGATGCTTATGGCGACTCGTGACTCGATCATTTACGTCGTCGCTGGCGATCGCGATAAACGTGATTCGCTCAAAGAGTGGCTTGTTGCTTCCGGCTGCGACGTAACGTGTTTCGGATCCGCGCGGGAATTCCTCAACGCCGCTCCATCGCTTCCGCCTGGATGTCTGATCACCGTAGGTGACGATCCCAAACAAGAAGGTTTGAGCGCTATAAAAGAGGCCAAGAAGAACGATCTAGACCTTCGGGCCATCGTGATTGTCAGTGAGAGCGCGACAGTTGCCCAAGAGAAAACCCTACACGGCCTGCGCACGATCGAGGTGGCGCTGGACCGAAATGCGATCATTGACGCGGTCCGCCAAGCGCGGACCCACATGCCGCTGGAGCGCCGAGAAACCGACCCGGCACGAGAAGCCAAAGACCGGCTGGCGCGGTTAAGCGGCCGAGAGCGCGAGATTTTCGAGCGCGTGGTGGCGGGCATGACGAACAAGGCAATCGCCGCGGAGCTCAACATCGGCGTCCGAACCGTGGAATTCTATCGTTCGCGGGTCATGACCAAGATGCGAGCAGGGAATCTCGTGGAGCTCATTCGAATCGCGCTGGCCGTCGGCATCGAGCTGTAAACGTGATTCGCTTACTCCTCGAGCACGCAAAATCACACGTGAAAATGGAACACCAAGACGGATAGTGTTCTGTTCTGCCATCGGAATCACGCTCCTATGAACGGCGCCGACATCCTCAATTTGTAGGTAGGCAAGGCAAGATTGGCGAAGCTATAACGGCTCAGCTACAGCTGACCGCAAACTCTTTCCGAGCCCCCTCCGCTTGCAAGACGATCAAGGAATTCTCGCGATTGCGCATGCCGCGATCGCGAAGTTTGGACCTGACGCTGCCTCGCAGATGCGCAAGCGCGCGGATGAACATGCCGCCGCGGGTGAAACGGAGGGCGCAGACCTATGGGGTCGCGTCGCCGATGCGGTCGTCACAATCCTCGAAAAACGTCCGTGACACGCGCGTTGCGCGACGATTTACGCTGCGGGCCCGGACGTTCTTGTCGGCCCCCTTTTGCGCCAAGGCCCTTTTCGCGTACGCCCCGTAGTATTACGTGAGGGAAACTCGCGATTCCTGCAATTGGCGTCCTGTTCTAAAGGCAGGATCGCGACATACACCCCACGTCTGTCGCATGCACTCGCGCCGGAACGGTTTTGGGTGACACCTTCCGTTCCGGCATTTTTCTCTTTGGCTGCCCCATGGGGGCGTTTTTTCGGCCCGCCCAATTTTGTCACAGATATGTCTTAACCATATTGGTCCAGCGCCTCCTAGGTTTCGCTGATGGATGCGCAATCAGGCATTCTTGAAATTGCAGGCGCCGCGTTGGCGAAATTCGGGCCAGACGCTGCCGTACGCATGCGCAGGCGGGCCGAGGAACATGCGGCCGCCGGCGAACTTGAGGGCGCTGAAGTGTGGCGCCGTATCGCCGATGCCGTCGTTGAAAGACTGGAAAGCGAGCGTCCCGAGGGCATCCCCACGGACGGTCCCGGTCTCAGATCAAGGCATCCAATCGGGCAATCCGCGCGACGAGTTCCGGCGTCCGCTTAAGGTGCATTTTCTCCAGGATCGACGCGATCTGGCTCCGAACGGTCGTGATCGAAACGCCGTGCGTCCTCGCGATCTGAGATGGCGGCTGTCCGCAACCCAATGCCGCCGCAATCCGCGCCTCGCGGCTCGAAAGCGGAAACAGCTGCCGGAGAACGCCGACAAAACCGTCGGAGACCTCGCCATAGGATTGCAGAATAACAAGCGAATGGCAGGGGGGGGCCTCCCCGTTATTCTTGAACGGCACGACAATCGCGGCCGGCAGACCATCCTTCGAATCCGCGTCTAGACTCACGACTCGAGCCTTATGTTCGTCGCAAACCTGCATGATGGCCGTCTGGAGGCGCTTGGCGGCGATGGAATAACGCGCCGTCAAAGTACCGTGAGCGAGGCGGAATGGCCCATCGCCGTCGAAATGCCGTATAGCCGCTTTGCTAGCAAGAAGAACCCGCGCATTCCTGTCGGTAAGGATGATCGGCAGGTCCAGTTCGTCGAGGATGGCCGAGGCCATTCTTCCTCGCCCGCTCCTGTCACCGGCTTGGGATGAAACGCTCATGCGACCAGTCGGGCACGTCCTCGGCCCGCAGTCTTTGAGCCAGATCAATCGCGAGGGCCCTAAGTAAAGACCCTTACGTTGCCCTACGTGAGAGAACTTCCTCAATGTTCATAAGCGCTTGGGTGAGGTTTTCTACGCCATCGGGAATTTGCAGTCGGGGATCGGCATTGGCGATCGCAATATGCGCCGCAGACGCGCCACAGGACTCGTCTGTGAGACGAAACGCAACACACCACGATGCTGCCGACGGTGATATTGGCGGCGTTCTGATGACCGCTCGTCTCGAAGAGACTGTCGCGATCCTTGCCGCCGAACATGAGATGTCTCCCGACGGTATCCTTGTCGTCAATTCAGAAGGCGAGATGATCTCCTTCAATCGCCGTTTCGTCGACATGTGGAGCGTCCCGGCAGATGTCGCGGCGTCCAAGTCGGATGAGCGCGCACTGGCATCCGTGCTTGACAAGCTGACCGACCCTGAAGGCTTTGTTGCCGGAGTCAAAGCCATCTACGCGGACAAGCAAGTATGCATCCGTGACGAAATCGCACTTAAGGACGGCAGGGTGTTCGAGCGTCACTCGTCTCCGTTGTCGTCGCCGGCGGGGCGGTATCTCGGTCGAGCCTTCTTCTTCCGGGACATTTCCGCGCGCAAACGCGCGGAGGCAACGATCCGATTCCAGGCGGACCAATACGTCACGATGCTCGCGACGACGGCTGACGGATTCGGCTGCATCGACACGACAGGCCGGCACATCGACGTCAATGAAGCATATTGCCGGATGAGCGGCTATTCCCGCGCCGAACTCTTGAACCTTCGGGTCTCCGATCTCGAAGTTGTCGAATCGCCGGAAGCGCAAGCACGGCACATCGAACGGGTGATCAACAACGGTTTTGAACGCTTCGAGAGCAGACATCGCAGAAAGGACGGAAGTGTTTACGATGTCGAAGTAAGCGTTTCCTGGTGGCCCGAAGGTGGTCAGCTGCTGTTCTACTGTCGTGATATCAGTGAGCGCAAACGCGCGGAGGAAGCGTTGCGCAATTCAACCGCAATGTTGGCCACTACCGAGCGCATCGCCGAGATTGGAGGATGGGATTGGGATATCCCGCGCAACAACGTCGTCTGGTCGGACAAGCTTAAGCATATCTTCCATGTCCCGGCCGACTTTGTGCCGACGGTTCAGGCGTTTCTTGATTTCACGCATCCCGATGACCGGGCACGCGTCGGAGAATCGATCAAGGCCAGCCTGAAAGACAACGCGCCCTATGATCTGGAGTTTCGGATCGTCCTGCCCGACCAATCGGAGAAGGTGATTCATACCCAAGGCGAAATCACCCGGGATCCATCGGGAAATCCGACGCGGATGTTCGGAACATCACAGGACGTCACTCGGCGCGCGAAGACCGAGCATGAGCTTGCGGTCAACACCGCGGTCTTGGCTGCTGAACACGAAGCTTCGCCGGACGGCATTCTGGTCGTCGATAAGAACGGCCGTATCGTTTCCTTCAACAGCCGCTTCACCGACATCTGGAAGATACCACCCGAATTGATTGAATCACACGACGACGAGCCTGTGCTCGAATTCGTGACCCGGCAGAACGCCAACCCCGAAGCTTTCATCGCCCGGGTAAAGCATCTCTACAGCCACCCTAACGAAGGAAGTTTCGAGTGTCTCCGGCTCGCGGACGGCAGGAGCATCGATCGCCACACTGCACCGATGTTGGCGGCCGACGGAGCCAATCTGGGACGGGTCTGGTTCTTTCGCGACAGGACCGACCAAATCCGCATCGAAAACAAGCTTCGCGAGGATGAGGCGCAGTTCCGTGCATTGTTGGAGCAAAGTGTCGCCGGAATTTTCATCGTCAAGGCAGATGGCACGATCGGTTACATCAACCGCCACTTTGCGGAGATGGCCGGGTACAGGGTTGAGGAGGCTCTGGGACAACCGGTCTTGAACTTCATCGACGACGCACATAAAGCGGCTGCAGTCGATGCGATAGGGCGTCTGATGTCTGGGGCGGCATCTTCGGCTCAATTGCCAGCGGCGATTGTACGAAAAGGCGACGGTCTCCTGGACGTCTTCGTCCAGGGTACTTTGGCGAGCTATCAGGGCCACCCCGCTATCATCGGTGTTGCTGTCGACATAACCGAAAGAAACCGCGCCGAAGCGGCCCTCACGCGCACCAACCGCGCACTGAAAACACTAAGCGGCGGCAACGCCGCTCTGGTGCGCTCGGCGAGCGAATCCGAATTGCTGCACACAATGTGCAATGTCGCTGTTGAGACCGGCGGCTATCGGTTGGCGTGGATCGGATTCATGCAGCACGATGAGGCTAGGAGCGTGCGTCCGATGGCTTGGGCAGGCGACGATCCGGCGCAACTTGGACTCACCAACGTCAGTTGGAGCGATACCGAACTGGGGCTTGGCCCAACGGGGACCGCAATCCGTACCGGTCGGCCGCAGATCAATCAGAGCTTCGAGCGAGATCCTGCGATGGCGCCCTGGCGGGCAGTGGCTTTGGCCCATGGCTGCCACTCCAGTGCGGCGCTTCCGCTGAAAGATCGGTCTGGGACCTACGGGGCCTTTGTGATCTATGCCGCGGAGCCGGATGCGTTCGATGACGACGAGATGAAGCTCTTGGTCGAAATGGCCGAGGATCTGTCCTATGGCATCAACTCTCTACGCGACCGCGCGGCGCGCGAAGAAGGTGCGGAGCGGCTAAGGAAAAGCCTCGATGCGACGGTCCAGGCCATCGCCAGCACACTTGAGCTTAGAGACCCCTATACGGCGGGCCATCAGCGCAATGTCGCCAAGATCGCCGCGGCCATCGCGCGCGATATGGATGTCCCCGAGGATGAGATCGAAGGTATCTATCTCGCCGGCGTCGTGCACGACATCGGCAAGATCAATGTCCCGTCCGAAATTCTCAGCAAGCCCGGCAAGCTCAGCAAGCTCGAATACATGATTGTGCAGAGTCACGCACAAGCGGGTTATGACATCATGAAAGGCGTCGATTTCCCCTGGCCCGTTGCACAGATGATCCTGCAACACCATGAACGTCTCGACGGCTCGGGCTATCCCAACGGCCTGAAGGGTGATGCGATCCTCCCCGGCGCCAAGATCATTGCCGTCGCCGATGTCGTTGAGTCCATGATGGCTCACCGACCATATCGTCCCGCGCTTGGCCTCGATGCCGCACTTGCTGAGATCGAGAAGAACAAAGCGCGTCTCTACGATGAGCGCGCGGTCGATGCCTGCGTGAAGCTCATGCGCAGCGGGACCTTGTCTCTTGGCTGAGGACATCGATCACGAGGGCGTCGCACGCCGAAAGGAATATTTGGAATCCAAAGGACGATCGCTGACGATTTCCGGCGATCTGGGCAGCGGCAAGTCCACCGTCGCGCGGCTGCTGGCCGAAGACCTGGGATGGAAGCTCATTGCCACGGGCCCGATTCAAAGACAACTTGCAACCGATCTCGGCGTCGACACGCTTGAGCTGAACAGACGAGCGGAGGCCAATCCGAGTTTCGACCGCTACATCGACGGCGCCTTAAAAGCTCTCGGCCGGCATCCCGATCACATCATTGTTGAATCGCGAATGGCCTTCCTGCTCCTGAGCGATACGCTCAACGTCTATCTGTACTGCGACGAGAGGATTGCCGCCGAACGAATATTTGCCGCCGGCAGGCGGACCGAGCGCTATCGGGATCTTGCGGACGCCCTTGACGGCGTCCGGAGCCGGCGCGCGAGCGAGACCCAACGGTTCCGGCGCTGCTATGGAGTCGATATCGACGATCTGCGCAACTACGATTGCGTCATCGATACGAGCTTTGCTTCGGCACTCGAGGTTGCAAGTCTTCTCAAAGGCATCGCCCAAGGATCCGCCGTCCCAGCCGGTGCGTTTATCTGTCCTCAAAGCCTTATACCTCAATGGGCGATAGAGGACCTGATCGAGCGTGTGCGCACACACAATGTGGCTGGACGAGTTCCAGCATTTCACAGCGCCGCGGTACGCCTCTCCTGCATCGACCGCGAATTCTACGTAATCGAAGGCCACGACCGGGTTGAAGCCGCTGTTCTTGGCGGCGAAAAATGGGTTTCGGCGGCGATCGTCGCTTACGCTGAAAATTCCGCGCGCGCTCTTCGCCTAACGAATTTCGGAGGCGATCGGAAGCGGAACCACAATTAGCGCAGCTGAGACGCCCTCTATCGGGTGTTCCTTACCCAAGTCGGCGATGCGTCTTACAATAGCCGAAACAGCGCGGCAGCCCGATGAAAACCATCCGGGTAAAATGTGCGCCGCTGGAACTTCTACCCGGTCCTGAGAACCTGATCGGTTTTGTGTTCGACGGAATGCGCCCCATCAGGCTGACGCAGCCTGTAGCCACGACCCCAGATGGTTTCGATGTAGGTGACCCCTTCGGCAGCAGCGGCCAGCTTCCTGCGCAATTTACATATGAATATATCGATGATCTTGCGATGGGGCTTGGCGATACCGTGATAGAGGTGATCCAAGAACATGTCCTTGGTTACGATTGTACCAGATCTGAGCGCGAGGAATTCCAGCACCTCGTACTCCATATTTTCCAAGACGACCGGCCTGTCACTTACATCGACGGTCCTCGTTCTCAAATTTATCGTCAACTTTCCCGCCCTAATTGTCGATCGCGAAGGCGTCATGGAGCGGCGCAGAAGGTCGTTTGTCCCGGCGTCAATTTTCGCAATCGGATGCCGCCTAATGATCGCGCGCAAATCGGGTATGCAAAATCGCTCGCATGCGCGTTCCCAGCCGGCGAATTCCTCTTCGGTCAATGAATACCGCTGGCAAGCCTCCTCAATGCTGATCAGACCACCGCGAACAGCGGCTACGACCTTTGCTTTCTGGCGGATGACCCAATGACTTGTGTTTGAAGGCGGCAGATCCGAAATCATCAGGGGCCATCCGTCGGGGCCCCTGACGAATTTGGCTTTTGGCCACGGCTTCATTTCGGACATCATTCGAATTGATCGATTTTGGTTCCTCCATGCCAAATACATTTCGTTGATGCGGTTTGATATTTAGGAATTGTCCTCACCGGGAACTACGTGAGGGCAATTGCGTATGCGTGGTCATGGCGAGGGCCGAACCCTGTTGGCGTTTCAAATGTCGCCTGCTCTGAACGCTCTGCGCCATGAGCGGCTCAGCGGAAGGAAAGTCCGTCTGCGCTGGCATGCGAAACAAAAGGAGTGCGCTGACCCAGATCACCCCCTCCTAGGGTCCGGGCCAGCGCAGCTTAGGCAGAGATTGGAAGACGTCTGGGTTTGGCTGGATCCGAGCAGTCAGCCGCTAAGTCCACCAGGCATCGTTCAGCCGTAACAGCCGGCGCAGAAGAAGAACTGATACGATGCAAGGGCTACTGCGCCGGCAACCGCAAGGGCGATCAGCACGATTTGAGTACCGCTCACACCGCGTTTTTCATTCTCAACAGCGGTTTTCATAAGAAGACCTCCTCTAAAGAATTGCCGTGAAGTGAAGGCTAAATTCTCGGGAGCGGCGCTGCCTTGATCTAAATCAAGTTTTGAAATTGATCGTCCGCCGAGAAGCGCCGCGAACAGGTTTGACGTGGATCAATGTGTCGCCATGCGCGCGCTGTAGATTCTCTGGGGCCGAATGTAGAGGAGAACAATTTTATGCGCACGTGGAAGAGCATCGCGTCGAGCGTGGTTTTCAGCATGACTTTGTGCAGCGCTGCTTTCGCCGCGCCGGTGGTAGCGCCTGCCAAGGCTCCGCCCGCCGCTCCGGCGACGGTTACACCATCAGCTGCAGCCGATTGCCACAAGCTTGGCGGCGAAGTCAGCGCTCTTATCGACAAAGAGGCCGGCTCGCCGAACATCGCTGCTGCGAGATCCCTGTTCCAAGTGGGCATCATGGATTGCATGGAAGGCGATTCCGACGACGCCAACGACCATTACCGCGAAGCAAAGAAGCTCTTGAGCAGCGATCAGCCTAAGACGCCGGCATCGACCGCAAGACCGTGATCCCCGAAGACGTGTGACGCGCACTACAGGATATTTGCGCTAGATTGTGCGACTGAAGCTTTGATCTTTCTGATCGGTCTCTCATCACGGAGTCGCGATGGGCCTTTGCCTTCTCCGCAACATGATGGCGACCATGAGCATGAAGAGGGGCGCCGTGATGCCCCAAGGGAAACCGAGAAACAGCAACGTCGTGGAATATCTTGGATAGAAATACACCGTGCTGATGAGCGGAGTCACCAGAGCATGCGCGATGAGAGACAACCTGACCCACTTCTCAAAGCCGTCGCTACTGACCGCAGGAACGGCACACAAGGCTGCCAAGCCCATCGATAAATAGCCGACCGCGTCAAAGTCCCAGAACAACGAGTGTGGAGTCTGTTCGAGGATGCGAATAGCCTCGGATGTCCCGCTTAGCTTTGCGGGAATCACGGTTGCCAGTTGGACGACATAGTTCGCAACGACAAACACCGCATAGATACTGGTGAAAATCAGGGACGCATGCGTCCAGAACTGCTTGTCGCGCGAAGTCAGATGGTGGAGAGCCAGTATCTCGAGAACGAATGGTACGACGATGCAGAGGGATGTCCCGTAGATCAGAATCTCGTCAAGCGGAAACCGGAGGATGCCAGCGATCTGTAAAATCTGCACCACAAGGTACGCGACGGCCGACGCGAACGCGGCCAAGCCGGACCAGTAGCCCACTTCGCTAATCGTTCTGGCCAACACCCCTCCTCTTTTGTCCCGGCATTATCCAGATGGCCGGTCGCTCCGGCCAGCAGCGGGTAAAGCTTCACCCGATTTACAAACGCAGGCGGCGCAGGCGAAGCGCGTTGGCGATGACGCTCACCGAGGAGAGCGTCATCGCCGCGGCGGCGAGCATCGGTGATAAGAGGATGCCAAAAGCGGGATAGAGGATACCGGCTGCGATCGGCACGCCCGCGGCATTGTAGACAAAGGCGAAGAA
>Ga0134121_10003121_pt1 | contig 13969 bp, 13 predicted proteins | sample KB301_FD_96463 | JGI IMG/M metagenome (GOLD analysis project Ga0134121, IMG submission 96463) | Terrestrial soil microbial communities without Nitrogen fertilizer from Kellogg Biological Station, Michigan, USA - KB3-0-1 | ecosystem: Environmental > Terrestrial > Soil > Unclassified ...
CGAAAAGGCGCCGCGCGCGATGCGCGAGTGGGCACAGAAGCTCGAGGCGAAGGCGAAGTACGTCGTGTCGGGCTCGCGGAGCGACTTTCCGTGGCAGAACACGATCAAGGTGGAGGGTGACCTGCGCGAGGCGATCTCCGCGCTGAAAGCGAAGACCGAGCGGGGTGTCCTCGTCGGAGCGCACAAGCTCGCGGCTGCGCTCGAGGAGTTGGGGCTCATCGACGAGTACCGCATCGTCGTTCATCCCATCATCAGTGGCCGCGGGCCGACGTTGTTTCATGGACTGTCGAGTGCCCGGCATCTCGAGCTCCTATCGACGGAGCGGTTCAAGTCCGGCGTGCAGGCGCTCCACTTCCGTCGCAAAGCGGGATGAGCGTGGAAGGACCCTTTCAACTCACGATTACTACTATTTCTTCAGGGATGAACTGAACCGCACAGCGCGGACAACGTCGCGGATGGCTTGGCTTGACGTCTGCGCTGCCGTCTGGTCCGTGATGAGCGCGTCATGGCTGTACGGCACGAGGCGGTGGTTGCTGTTCGTGGACAAAGTCGCCATCTCGTCCTGCAATGGCAGCCAGCCCATTGAGGCGTCCAGCGCCGCGGTCACAACGACAAGAGGCCGGTCGCCCAGGCTCTGATAGGAACGAGCCTGTTGAAGGGAGGTCGGCAGCTCGGTGAACTCGTCGCGCAGACTGCGGGCCGCCCGGACAGACGAGTAACTGAGACGCTGCATATCGCGTGCTTGTGCAGGCAAGCTGTCAAAGCCGGCATGGTAGATCAGCCGCCCTACGCCGAGTCGCGCCAACGACGGGAGCAGCGCAAAGATGCGGCGGAAGCGGTTGTAGAAGGATGGGAAGTTTGGAAGGCACTCGAACGCCTCGGCAGGTTGCCCGTCGAGTAAGACCATCCCCGCGACCTGCTCCGGATAGCGTCCGGCGAAGATCCTTACGTACTGTGCGCCTGACGAATGGCCGACGAGCACAAAGGGCCCCGGAACGTGAGCGCGATCGAGCAGGACGCGAAGATCCCTGGCCACTGCGATTCCATCCTGCGGAATCGGAGCCGGATCGCTCCAGCCTCGCCCCGCGCGGTCGTAGGCGCACACTCTCGTGTCGTGTGTGACAGCGGCGGAGATCCATCCCCAGTAGGCGGCCGTCTCGCCGAGGCCTGATTCGAGGATGACGGTGGGATTGCCTGAGCCGGTGCATATCAGGTGAAGCCGGTGTCCGCCAACATCGACCAATTCGCCGGGTGCTGCATATGTGTGGTGGTCGAGTGACTCTCCGATGGTTTGATACCCCCCTCCAACTGCACAAAGCGTGTATATACCCAACAGCGGATACACGACCCATGACCGCGTACGACCGTGCAGGTCGCGGTGGACACGAACGACCGTCCCCGCTAGAAGCACAAGCAAAAGCGGCGGCCAGACCCAGCCCAGTGCGTCGATCACCAGCCCGCCAGGCGCGAAGGCGAGAAGCCCAGCGCCGGCCAACCCCATGAAGCCAGCGAGCCTGGCTGCCCATCGCTGAGGCTGCGTGGTCCAAAGTATCGATAACACCGCGAGCAACGCCCAACTCGATGCAAACGCGAGCAGAACCGCACCGGTAATCACGTGCTCCTCCGCGCCCCCGAACGGGCCAACGACTAGTGCGAGTGCGAAAACAAGCCCGGCGGCCAGGCATGCGATGACAATTCGACCGATCTGATTTGTGGTCATGGTGATACTCCCGTTCCTTTTCACTAGCGTTGGAGGGCGTACGAGAACTTGACGAAGAACTGGCGGTCGGCCTTCTCGAAACGGTCCTGCGCCGAAAGTGTCCGATCGTCGCCATAACCGATGAACATGACCGACTGCCAATTCAACTTGTACGCCAGCAGCACTTGTCCGCTGAGCGCGCCCGATTTGGCGACGGTGTGGAAGGAATACAAACTGGGATCGCGATTGGTTGACACGTACTGAGCGGTTGCCCGCACGAACATTCGCGAGGTGAACGTGTATGTACTGCGGACTCTGGACACCCGTGCAATGAACAGCTGCCGACTAGTCCCGAGAGCATTGTGAACGTTCACCCAGCTCTGGTCCTGGTTGAGCACCAGGTTGAGATGATTTGTCGGATTGAGTGTGGCGCTGACGTTCATGGTCGTTCCCGTACCCGGCCGCGAGTTCGCAAAATCAATGGCCTCTCCCGTCGTGCCGCTCACCGCAACGCTCGACAGCAATCGCGAGGGGCTGAATTGCGCCGAGTACCCAAACTGCCTCCGGCGGATCGATCGGTTCCCGCTCCGAATGTCGTCGTCGATATAGCGGAACTGCATGAACCCATTCCAGCGCGTGTTCATTGCGATTCCCGGCTGAACGTCTCGGCTGATCAATTCGCCGGCGCGATCCACTTGACGATCGACGTTCACAAAAGTGCGAAGCTTCGATACGAAACCTATCGGTCTGAATGTCCACCCGGCTCCGGCAGAAGTTTCGCGGTATCCGACCTGCGGCACGAATCCTGCTTCTGCGCGGAAACCGTCCCCTGCATCCTTGAACATTGCGGTTGAGTCAAAGCGCGTTGTGCTGTGGCTCCACTGAAGCTGGCCTGCGTGCGAGATCATCGACTGGCCGTTCCACTCCCGGGCAAGATCCGGCCGGTTCGGCGTACGCGTGTCGCTGACGAGCCACTGCCCGGTGATCGTGTCAGTGGCATTCGGGCGCCACTGGAAATCAGGACCGAGCACGCGATTGTGCGAATCTGAGCTCCGACCTTCGCGGTCGGTCACAAGCATGCTGACGAACGAGCGGCCGATGTCGCGCTTGGCCCGTGCCACGAACACGGTCGAGGCGAAGTCTTGAGATGCCAGCGACGAGCCCTGTGCGCCAGGCAGAACCACACTTCCACCGCCATCATCCCCAGCGACAAGCGCGGTGTAGCGGATGCCCGCTGCCTTCCCCGTAATCCGCGCGCCCCAACTCGGCGCGGTAATCGTGCGTGTATATACCGCCTGAATCGGCGTCTGAAACAGATCGACGCCCTCGAGAAAGAAGGAGCGCTTTTCGGGAACGAACAGGGCGAACCGTTCGTTCGCTGAGATCTGCGCAACGTCCGACTCTACCTGAGAGAAGTCCGGGTTGACGGTGATGTCTAGGGCCGTGTCCGAATTCGGAGTGAACTTGACGTCGAGGCCAACCTGCCGCTGCAAAGGGTCGCTCGCAAGTGGTGATCCGAGACCCGCCGTGGGATGTGCGAACGAGTTGGAACTGACATAGGGAGCGACGACCAGGTGACCGCCTGTTGGCAGCCGCTGCAATCCCTCAAGGGTGTTCGCGTGACAGATGTAACAATTGAAACCACGCGGAATTCTCGCAGAGAGGAATTGGTAATTACGGTCGCGCGGATAGTTGCGGTAGAGCATGATGGCCCAGGTCTGAGGGTCACTGTTCTTATAGCGAAGTGAAGTGAATGGGATTCGCATCTCGATTGTCCACCCGCGCTCGGTCATCCTCGTCGCGGACTCCCAGAAGAAATCCGGCGATATGTCTTCTCCGGATGCATCGTCGATAATCGAATCGGCCTGGATGTTGCGGGGCGTAACGACGAACAACTTGGCGGTGCGGCCGCTGTTGCCCGCGTCGAGGATGATCCCGCCGAAATCATAAAACCCGCCGCCGGAGTCATCTCGATCGGAGTATGGCGCGCGAATCGCCTGGGGATTCGGATCGTCGAACTCGAACGAGGCATAGAGGAATCGGTTGTCGTATGCGATGCGGCCGATGTTGCGAACCTTCGGAGGCGTGTTGTCGCCAGGATTGACTTCGTACCAGGTCGTGAGCGCTTCGACACCTCGCCAGCCATCGTCCGACAGATTGCCGTCGATCCTGATCGATCCGGTCGTCCGCGAAATGTGGAGGGTCTCGCCCGCCTGGCTTGATTGAGCCATCAGTGCGTGGGACTGGGTGAACATGAATAGCAGGAACAGGGGTGCGATACAGGTAGTGGATTTCATAGTTGCCTCCTTGGTTCGGGTGAGGCGGCCGATTCCTCGGAAGCCTTCACTATTTGGTTAACGCGGAAATTGGGAGGAAACCCCTTAATCGGCGCCAACCTCTGACCATTCAGCGGTTTCAGGGCACACACTTTCCCGATTGTGCCGACAGATTGCGCGTAATACCCTGTGCTCCTGATGGCTTCCCTTCATGAACGCGCGGGCGAGGTCTTTCTTGCCGCTCTCGCGCGCCCTCCTGCTGAACGCGACGCGTTTCTGGTTACTGCGTGCAAGGACGACGAAGAACTGCTGCGCGAGGTCGGCTCGCTCCTGGTGTTCCACGCTGATGGAGACGCCGCCGAAGTCTCGCCTTCGGACGAGGAGGGGGAGTTTTCAGCGGGCGACATGTTCGGCAGCCGCTACCGGATGATCGCGCGCGTCGGCCGGGGAGGCATGGGGGACGTTTGGCGGGCTGACGACCTGACCCTGGGGACCGAGGTGGCGCTCAAATTAATGCGATCCACAAGCCCGTCCGCTCGACTCCGTATCCTCCAAGAAGTGAGACTCGCACGGCAAGTCACACATTCGGCGGTTTGCCGGGTCTTCGATGTCGGCGAAACGGGCGACACGATCTTTCTCTCGATGGAGTTCGTGCCAGGTGAGGATCTCGCGGCGCTTCTGAAGCGCACGGGCCGTCTGACGTCGGAACGGGTGCTCGAAATCGCCCACCAGCTTTGCGCCGGGCTGGCAGCAGCTCATGCTCAGGGCGTGCTTCATCGCGACCTCAAGCCCGCCAATGTCCTCATCGATCGGGACGGACGAGTCCGGATCACCGATTTCGGGATCGCCGTCACAACAGGTGAGACCGGGCCCCACGCGATGATCGGGACGCCCGGATACATGGCGCCCGAGCAGTTAACCGCAAACGCTCCTCTCTCGGAGCGCACGGACGTGTATGCCCTCGGTATCGTGCTGTACGAACTCGTCACCGGAAAGCCGCATCACACGTTGCGACCGGAAGACCCCACGTCGCACCTCTCCCTCCAGGCTCCCGGTATTAACCCTCAGCTCGTGCGCGCCATTCTGAAAGCGACCGCCCGAGATCCCCAAGACCGACCGACGACGGCCCTCGAGATGGCGGCAACGTTGCAAGAGATAGACGCTGTTGAAGGAAGCGATGCATCCGCAGGATTCTCGATCCGCCGCAATCAACGAGTGCGCGTGTGGCTGGTAAGCGCAGTTGTCGTCGCCGGATTGATCGCGGCAGCCGCAATCTTCGCCTGGACTCACGCGGGAAGTGGGGCATTGACTGCTCGCGACACGATCATCCTTGCCGATTTCCTGAACACTACTGGCGATCCCGTGTTCGACAGCACTCTCAAGGTTGCCTTGGCCGTCGCGTTGGAACAGTCTCCGTTCCTGAAGGTTTTTCCGGATGAGCGCGCGCACGAGGATCTACTGCTGATGCAACGCTCGCCCAACGAGCGCATCAGTCGTGAGATCGCGCGACAGATTGCGCGACGTGAACAGCTGAAGGCGCTCGTCGCGGGCTCCATCACGAGTCTGGGCCGTCACTATGTCGTCAGTATCGAGGCGGTCGATGCGGAGAGCGGCGACGTGATGGCGCGTGAGCAGGTCGAGGTGAACAGCAAAGAAGAGGTTCTGACCTCCCTGGGGGCCGTCGCTTCCCGGCTGCGTCGAAAGCTCGGCGAGTCGCTGACGTCAATCCAGCGGTACGACGTGTCGCTGCCCCGGGCAACGACTCCCTCGCTCGAAGCGCTGCAGGCATACGCGCTGGCACTCGATCAGGGCCGGATTAACGATCAACGCCTCGAGTCGATTCCGCACCTCAAGCGGGCCATCGAACTCGATCCAAACTTTGCACTCGCTCACGCGCAGCTTTCCGGCACGTACGCCAACACCTGGCAGTCGGCGCTCGCGCCGGAGTGGTCGCGCAAGGCCTTCGAACTTCGCGATCGCGTGAGTGAACGCGAACGGTATTTCATCTCGTGGCGCTATTACCGCGATGCCACTCAGGCGTGGGACAAGGGGCTTGAGCTTGCCCGGTCCTGGACGACGGCGTATCCGAGAGAATCAACCGCGTTTAACAGTCTCGGGTTTGCGGAGTGGTCGCTCGGGCAGTATGCGCAGGCGATCGAGCCGCTTCGAGAATCCATACGACTCGATGCCAAATTCTTCGCGCCCAGGTTGAATCTCGTGTGGACGCTGACATCCATGAACCGATTTGACGAGGCCAGGAAGGTGCTCGAAGGTGCGAAGGCCGACAAGGTTGATCACATCGGGTTTCTCCAGATGGCCTACGTTCTGGCGTTTGTTGAAAACGATACGACCAGGATGACGCGCGAGTTGGATGCAGCCCTCGCGCAACCGGAAGGGGCGTGGGCGTCCAACTGGCAGCCGCGCATATCCGCCTTTGGCGGTCGTATTAAGAAAGCACACGAGGAGTTTCATAAGAGCGTAGTGTTGACGGGGCAGGCCAACTTCACAGAACTGTCCGGGCTATATAGCGCGCAAGACGCTATATCTCATGCGGTGGTCGGGCAATGTACGGAAGCGCGAAGCGAGGCGGCCGAGGCCATCCGTCTGAGCCGCGATAATTTCACACTCGAATCGGCGGCTCGCGCCCTTGCCTGGTGCGGCGCCGATGCGGAGGCATCGAACCTGTCAGGCGAGTTGGCGCGCCGCTTTCCGGAGGCGATCCTCACCACGCATGTCGTCCTGCCAGTAGTCGCGGCCGCGACCGCAATCAAGACCAAACAGCCGATGCGTGCGCTCGAACTGCTCGAGGCGGTGAGACGGTTCGATCATGCGCCTGCCGCCGAATTCTGGCCGGCGTACCTTCGAGGGGAAGCGCAGCTCCAACTCGGGCATTATTTCGAGTCCGCCGCCGAGTTTCGCAGCATCCTCGATCATCGAGGCGAACTGGTTGACTCCCCTCTGTATCCGCTGGCGCACCTCGGCCTTGCTCGAGCGCTGGCACCTGGAGGCGATCGCGCCGGTGCCCGCCAGGCGTACCTGGCGTTCTTCAGCTTCTGGAAGGACGCTGATCCCGATCTTCTTCCGCTCAAAGAAGCGGGGCTGGAGTTCGCTCGTTTGCAACCCTAGGAAGGAAGACATGGATTCGACGAAACGGCCGATTCAAGAGCTTTTCCCGCTCATGTACAAGGAACTTCGCCGCGTCGCAGGCCGATACCTCGGACGAGAGAGATCAAACCACACGCTGCAACCCACAGCATTGGTGAATGAGGCGTGGCTTCGGTTGCAGAATGAGCGCGGGGCCCAATCGCCTGGCCGCACGCAGGGACTGGCGCTGGCCGCGCAGGCAATGAGGCGGGTGCTTGTGGATCACGGTCGCCACCAGAAAAGTCAGAAACGAGGTGGCCGTCTCCCTCATGTCGATCTCGATGATCTACTACACGCAGCCAAGACCGCCGAGGTGCCTGTGGAGGATCTCCTCACCCTCGAAGGCGCACTCACGCGTCTTGAAGCAATTGATCCGCGCGGCGCTGAAATCGTAGCGCTCAGATTCTTTTCAGGCCTGTCGGTACCCGAAGTGGCTGAACATCTCGGCGTTTCGGTGAGCACGGTGGAGGGCAAATGGACACACGCACGCGCTTGGCTCAGGCGTGACCTCAGCGGGGAAACTCCCGAGAGTTGAAGCTGCTCGAACTTCTTGTCTTGCAACGACCACGGAAATACCTGTTCTCTGGAGCAGGGACAAACCAAGGGGTTTGCGGTCGCTTTGCGCGTTACCGATTAGTGGAGGCTGCGACGAACTGGCAGCCTCACCTGAAAGGAAACCGTTATGCGCAATTACTCGAGCATGTTGGTTGTTGTCGGGAGTCTCAGTTTGATGACCACCCTGGGGCTGGCGTGGTGCCTGGCCGGTGTCCGGGTGTCAGCGTTCATGAAAAGACAACGATCGGTTATGTCGGCGCAGCTTGGTCCGTCGGGCAGGCTGCTCTCCGCGGCATCTAAGGCCCGTCATGTTCGGCAACAGGGCCACGGTTCAGAAGTCGACTCTGAATCCCAACTGCTGCCGGCGTTTGTCGAGGGCGGCCAGCGGTTGTCCGAAGCTGGACGACTGTAGGCTGCCGGCGTAGTTGATGAAGTTGTCCGTATTCAATGCGTTGAAGATCTCCCAGAATCCAGTAATGCGGAGCGCGCCGATTCGGACAATCTTGCTCAAGCGCACATCCACGGTGCTCTCGCTGTCGCCCCGCCGCGAGTTGCGCCGTTCATCGACAGGCTGTCGCCATTTCCGCCGACGCCCGGCGTGATCCCTGGCGCGAGCCTGGCTAGCGAGCTAAAGTCACGTTCCACGGTCGGAAGATCGTCAATGTTGTCTTTCGTAATAATCGTGCCGATTGTGTTCCTGGTGGTTTCCAGGATCGGCGCGTTCGCGCCGACTGTTACGATCTCCTGCAGGCCTCCAATCTTCAGCGTGAAATCGATCGAGAACTCCTGCCCGAGCTGCAGTACGAGATCTGTTCGGCGCTCGATCTGGAAACTCTTCAGCTCTGCCGATACTTCGTAGCGACCGGGCGGGAGATTCGGGAGGAAGTACGGACCGACGTCGCTCGATATAACGGTGAAGCTCGTGTTGGTGTCGATCCGGCGCGCTGTCACGGTGACGCCAGCCAAAGCGGCTCCCTGCTCGTCGACGGCCCTACCCCGCAGCGTTGCCGTCGTTGTTTGCGCCCACAAATCGAGCGGTAGGGTTACCGCGACTGCAAGCCAAATCCCAATGCCGTACGTTTTCCAAACGCCATTTCGCATCCTCCCCGGCCTCGTCCTGGGGGCGAAATCATAGCGTTTCGTCTAGGAACTCGGTACTTCAGAGTTCGCAAATTCGGTGTAGTGGCCCCGAAATGGCTATACATTTAAAGAGCTCGTTTAAAGGCCTCCTTCGAAGGAAAACCGACTCCTGTCTGTCCAGTTATTTCGGGGACACTACACTGGAGTGTCAGGTATTTAGCGTCAGAATTGCAGGACATGTCCGGCCCGCTTGATAGCATTTCGGGCCGATTGCGTCGCCGTTGTGTTGTCTGCATAGGGCGCCATGGCGACCGGGGGATAATTTTGCAGACGAACGAAAATCTGATCGCTGTTGAAACCGTCGAGCTGTTCGCATTGCGAGTACACCCCATTGGGGCCTTCCTCGAGGGGATTGTGACTCTCCAGGATGCTCCGAATCGCCGCGACAATTGCTGCCGTCGGCGTCAGTACAAGCAGTGCCGCAAGTGCGCCGTGATCTAGCCGGAGTTTGGAAGCCACAGGAAGGGGATCGCCATTGCGAGCCGCCTGGGCAGCGGGCAGCAGAATCTTTTCCTCCATCCCGATGTGTCGGAGTAGCCCTCCGCGAAATTCCATGTACGTGCTGGGCTCGATGCTGTCCCCCGCGATGGTGGCGCGTCGGAGCAATTCCTCCAATCGCCGATGATCGTCGGCCAAATAGCGATAAACCATTCCGTTCTTCATATCTCTACAATATGCCTCGTTTTCAAATTCATGGAGCCGCCGCACGCTTTACGAAGTTCAACCTCACGATCCACAGACCTATGTGGCGATCGTCATGATCCCGATAGCCGCCTCGCTGCTGGCGAGTTATCTTCCAGCGCGACGAGCCAGTACAATAGACCCTTCGATTACGTTGCGTGGGGAGTGAGGGAACGAATTTAAGGTCTTCGACGGAAATCAGAAAGGGAAGTTCACGAGGTGACCATGACAGCCGATCACGCCAAAGCCATCGCCGATTACTTTGCCACAATGTTCGACAAAGAAAGCGCGAACACCTTGAAGGTGCTTCGCGCGGTTCCCAACGATCGCCGCGATTATAAGCCGGATGAAAAGTCTAGGACAGCGTGGGAGTTGGCGACGCACCTCGTCGGCTCGGATCTCTGGTTTCTAGATAGCGTCTGCGAGGCGGTATTCGTGTACGACCCGGAGGCCGAGAACAAGAGGACTGCAGGGCTCAATACGGTCGACGACATCGTCGCGTTCTACAAGCGAGAATACCCGAAGCGAATCCTGCGCCTTCGGTCGACACCGGGCGAGCAGCTCGCAAAGGAGGTCGATTTCTTCGGCACCAAGGAGTCATCGATCTGGGTTCTAGGGCTGGCTAACAATCATGGCGTCCATCACCGCGGCCAGTTGATGACCTACCTCCGAGCGATGGGGTCAAAAGTGCCGGCGCTGTACGGCGGCAGCGCCGACGAGCCCTTCCAGGGCGTATAGCGGCTGAATGCCTTTCCTGCGCCAATCGATCGCCAATGAGTAGATGCGATGTGTTTACCGATGCAATGAAGCACTTGGCCGTCCCTTCAATTTGCCGGGCAGACGTGATCTAGGATTCCCATCGTCCGGGATACCGACATCGCGCCAACTAGCGATGAGATATCTTTCAGTCTGCTGCTCCGGGGTACAATCTGTCCCAAAGCTAAACCGGAGAATTTTATGGGTCTTTTAGACGGAGTACTTGGCGGATTAGTCGGTGCGGGAATTAATCAAATGATTCAACGGCACGGTGGGGTGCAAGGGCTTGTGAATCAATTCCAGCAAAAGGGACTGGGTGGTATCGCGCAGTCGTGGGTGAGTACGGGCCCCAATCAGCCCGTATCCGCGGATCAGTTGCTGAATGTGCTCGGTTCGGACAATGTTGCGCAGTTCGCTGGCAAATTGAATGTGAGTCCTGAGGAATTACTGAATAAGCTGTCTGAATTACTTCCGGAGCACGTCGACAAAATGACGCCCGGCGGCGTGATCCCCAAAGGCTAACCTTTCGCGCAGCTGTCTTTAGGGTGTCTTTAACGGCGCGCCGTCATCCGTCAACAATCTACGGTTTAGCGACACGCTAAGTGATGACCGCGTTCCCAGGGAATTCCAATGACTCGAAACGCGGAATCGCTCAACGTCGCCGCCGCTGCCGCGATTACGTTGCATTGCCGCTATGATTTCAACTCCAAATCAGAAGAGGAATGAATATCGTGCGATTGGAAGCCCTGGGGGCGGTCGCGGAAGGCCGATACTAAACGATGCGTGTCGAATTTATCCCACTTCTTGCCCTCCAACACGAAATTTACTCAATTCCGCGCGGTATGGAACGGTTTCGAAAATACCTGCGCACGCTCGTCGACAAGACCGGCGCCGACGTGGAATTTCCGCCGCTCGTCGCCATCAACCCGATGGCTCGTGACCACGTGCCCACCATGGTCGACGCGCTTATCGCGCTCGACGCCGATGCCATAGCCGCGCAAGCCCTTGACGCGGCCGCACGCGATCTCGCCGAACACGCTGGCAAATCCGCCAGCCCGCTGACACTCCGCTCCTCACTAATCGTCGTCGACGACTTCAACCGCAGCGGCTGGTCAAACCGTTTTTCAATGGAATGCAGTATGCGCATGGGATGCAACCCGCAGGGTAAGCGCTCTTGGATTACCGGCGTTATCTGGAGCAGCGAAACCCCACCCGATGCCCGGGCTGTGCGCGAATCGGTTCTTACCGCCGCCTATCGTGCTGCATATGTTCTTGCCCACGGCCGCCCGCGGAATCTGCGCGACCTTCTAGCGCAAGAGGGCTGGACTCTGACCCGCGCCGGATGCGCGGCACCCGCCGCGGGTCTATACAATCAAGTCGGGCCGGACGAATCCGAGATCGAATACACACACGAAATTCTCAAGGATTATCTCAACCGAAGCGAACTGGGAATACTGATCGCCGCCATGTTCGGCGACAACGCCGCTCGCGAACTCGGTTACGATCCGTTAGGCTTAAGCGACTGGGCTGGATTGTGGTCTACGTTATGGCGGCCCCGGACAAATCGGATTGCTCCGCAGTAGTCGCCCCGTATTCACAATCCCGTCCTCAATGGACGTAATACCGGCTAGCCTTCACTCAGGGTGAATCGCCGCCTTTCCAATCTAACTTCTACGACAAGCTTCCTTTGACGGAACTTCCTCTCCTGTTGAGTGTCTATCTGGAAGAATGCTCTCATGAAGACACTTCTGCTTTGTTTTGTAATCCTGTCCCTCGCTTGGGCTTCACTTGTCCGGGATAGCGACTACTGAGGACTTGGATGTACCGGAAGCAGCCGAAAGGCTGCTGGTATCGGGACTGGCCGAAGGGGCTTCAATAATGCCCTGGCATCGGTCTGCGCCTGAGGCGTCACACGCGGTTAATTCCCCTGATCCTCATTTGCCAGTGTGCGGTGGCGCGGCGGGTAGTTGCACGGTGACGCAAAGCCCCCCAGCGGCCCGGGGGGTGAGGGTGAGGGTTCCGTCGTGTGCTTGGGTGATGCTCTTGACGATTGCCAGGCCGAGGCCGACGCCTGCGTGGTTGGTGCGTATGCGTTCGGTCCCACGACGAAATGGCTCGACAAGCGTGGAAACCAACTGAGGGGTGAGCTTCTCGCCGGTGTTCTCGACCGTAAGCACCACACTCTTGGGGTGAACGCTGGTCGTGACCCACACGGTGCCATGTTCAGGCAGATTGTGGACGATCGCGTTGTGCACGAGGTTCGTACTCAACTGCCGCAGGAGCGCGTGTGAGCCGATGGTGGGGGTCACGTCGCCGGAGGTCTCGATGGTGACGCCGCGTTTTTCTGCGAGGGGAAGGAGCGTTTCAGTGGTTTCTTCCGCCATGAGGGACAGGTCGACGTGTACTCGGGTGAAGGATCGCTGGTCGGCGCGGCTGAGCATGAGCAATGCTTCAGTGAGGTCGATCGCTCGGGTGTTGACGGCGTGCAGGCGGTCGATAAGTTCGCCGGTGTCGCGGTTCAGATCGTTGCGGGCCACGTCGAGAAGTGTCTGCGTGATCGCCAGCGGGGTGCGCAGTTCGTGGGACGCGTTGGCTGCGAATCTCTGCTGTTCGGCGACGTGTGCTTCGAGCCGCGTGAGCATGCTGTCGAAGGCGTCCGCGAGTTCGCGGAATTCATCTCTGCGGCCCGGTAGCCGGATTCGGTGGGAGAGCGATCTGTTCGCGGCTATGCGGGTGGCTTCCGTGATGCGAGTCAGAGGGGCGAGCATGCGGCCGGCGAGAATCCATCCTCCCACGAGACCGAATACCAGCAGGAACGCCAACATTGCGGCTGCCTTCGGAGCGAAAGCGCGCAAGAGGTCGGACCGGTTGGGAATAAACCGGTGGGCGATGAGCACACCGTCGGGCACATAACGCAGAAGGAACACCCATACGACCGCAAGTAGCAAGGCACTTGCGAGCATGAGGAAGCCTGCGTAGCTGAGGGTGAGCTTGAGGCGAACACTCAAACCAGGTTCTCTATCCATGGCCACCGCCCCCTCGTTCAGCGCCGCGTGCTGTGTCGATGCGGTATCCGGCGCCGGGTACCGTGGCGATGATCCAGGGTTCGCCGAGCCGTTTGCGAAGTCCCGAGACCGTGATGCGCACGGCGTTAGTGAACGGGTCTGCGTTCTCATCCCATGCTCGCTCCAGGAGTTCCTCAGCGCTAACGATACCGCCTTCGGCAGCGACGAGGACTTCGAGCACTGCGAACTGCTTCCGGGTGAGCGCAACATAGCGGCCGTCGCGGTAGACCTCCCGTCGGAACGGATCCAGACGCAGGCCCGTGATGTCTCGCACGGGTGGTCTGTTGTGGGCGCGCCTGCGGTTGAGTGCTCTGAGCCTGAGCACGAGTTCTCGCAGATCGAAGGGCTTGGTGAGGTAGTCGTCGGCTCCGAGTTCGAACCCTGAAGCCTTGTCGTCGATCCGGTGGGCGGCGGTGAGCATGAGGATCGGCATGCCGCTGCCGGAGGCGATGATGCGTTTGGCGATCTCGTCGCCGGAAGGGCCGGGGATATCGCGGTCGAGGACGGCGATGTCGTAGATGTTGATGCTCAGCAGTTCCAGCGCGGTGTCACCGTCACCGGCGATATCGGCGGCGATCGCTTCCAGGCGTAGGCCATCACGGATGGCTTCTGCCAGATATGGCTCGTCCTCGACGATCAACACACGCATACAC
>Ga0134121_10003122_pt1 | contig 13966 bp, 20 predicted proteins | sample KB301_FD_96463 | JGI IMG/M metagenome (GOLD analysis project Ga0134121, IMG submission 96463) | Terrestrial soil microbial communities without Nitrogen fertilizer from Kellogg Biological Station, Michigan, USA - KB3-0-1 | ecosystem: Environmental > Terrestrial > Soil > Unclassified ...
GCGGGCAAAGGGTCGATTCGTTAGGCTTCGGGAACCGCCGGAGTGGCGAAACTGGTAGACGCACGGGACTCAAAATCCCGCGGGCGCAAGCCCATGTCGGTTCGAGTCCGACCTCCGGCACCACACTCACCCGCAACGACTTAGACTGCATCCGGCGGCACGTTCCCAGCCTCGCCGCGAGGCTTCGATCGGGCCGATTTGTGCCGCTTCTGTGCCCCAACGCGCGGCGGCGGGCCCGGGAACGGCACGACGGCGCGCGCCGCGGCACCGGCGGCGAGCCGCGCCTGATGCGGCGCGACCTTGGCGACCGCATCGAGGAGGTCGGCCTCGGCGACGATCGCGTAGCGGCGATAGACGCTCTCGGTCTTGTGACCGGTGAGCTTCATCGCGGCCGACCTCGAGACGCCGGCGCGCTCGAGGTTCCTGACCGCGGTGCGGCGCAGATCGTGGAAGAGCCGCCCGGGCACGCCGGCGGCCTCGCACGCCGTGTCCCAGGAGTCGCGGAAGTCGACGATGGGCAGGCCGCCCCGATGGTGGAAGACCCACGGGACGATCTTCCCGGTCTGTCGCTGAACGGCCTCGGTGCGCTCCCGCTGGCCGCGCAGCAGCGTTTCCAGCTCCGGGAAGCCCCGCAGTGGGAAGGCGCGGCCCTCCCCGCTCTTGGTGGTTCCTGGCTCGAGCCGGACCCATCCGGCGTCGAGGTCGACGCGCGCCCAGGTCAGGCCGAGTACCTCGCGCTTGCGCCAGCCGGTCAGGTAGCCGAACTCGATGACCGGTGCGAGCCAGTCCGGCGCCGCGGCGACGACGGCGCGGACCGCCTGCTCTTCGAAGAATCCCTGCCGGGCGTTCTGCACCGAGAGGGTCGGGAACGCCGGCCGGTCGACGAGTCGCCCCGCCTGGATCGCCAGGGTGAAGGCGCGCCGGAGCGCCGCCAGCTCGTTGCGGATGGTGCTCGGTTGTGCCCGCGGCTTCTCCTCGAGGCGCTGCCGGACGTAGGCGTTCAGCCGGTCGCCGGTGATGTCGATCGCGAGCGTGCGACCGAAGAACGCCCTCAGGTGAATCAGCGAGGAGCGGAGACGCTCCGCGCTGCGGCGTCCGTTGATCGCATAGTCGTTCTTGATGAGCGCCTCGAGGTCCTCGAACGTCACCCGGTCGGCCTGGGGCCCGACGAGGCGCCCCCGCCCGATCTCCCCCAGGCGCCGGCGCAGCAGTCGTGCCGCGTCGGCCGACCGCTGCGACTCGGACGACTCGCGGATGCGACGGCCCCGGAAGGAGTACTGCACCCACCACACCCGGCCGCGCAGGTAGATGCGCCCGAGGCCTCGCCTGCCCTGTGCCTGGCCCATGTTCGGTCCCTCCCCCTCAGCCCTGCGCGATGCGCATGAACTTCACCGCCTCGAGGATGCTCGACTCGCTCAGATGCGCGTAGCGCTGGGTCATGCGGGTGCTCGAGTGCCCCAGGATGGTCTGCAGGACGTAGATCTGCCCACCGTTCTGGACGAAGTGCGAAGCGAATGTGTGGCGCAGGTCGTGGAAGTGAACGTCCTCGAGGCCTGCGCGCCGGCGGGCCCGCTCGAACGCGGTCCGAACGCTCTGGATCGGCCACCCCCGGAAGGTAAAGACCGGGTCCTCAGGCGCCTTCGCAACGCCCCCGCGCATGAACATCAGGAGCGTCGCCAGGTCATCGTTCAGCGGGACGATGCGAGCCTTCCGGCTCTTCGTGGTCTCGGCGCGCAGCTGGATCAGCCGCCGGGCGAAGTCGACGTCTTTCCAGCTCAGCGCCAGCAGCTCGCCGAGCCGGCCTCCCGTGTGAATGGCGGCCACGACGAGAGCTTGCAGGTGCGGCGACCGGCACGCATCGACGAGCCGGCCGACCTCTTCCGGCGTCAGATAGCGGGTGCGCCCCACGTTCTCGCGCGACTTCTTCAGCCGCTTGACAGGATTTTCGGCCGCGTAGCCGCGCTCGATCGCCCAGTTGAACAGGGCCGAGACCCACGCCATCCCTCGGTTCACGGTCGGGCCGCTCACCCCGTCCCGGCTGAGCCGTTCGCTGACATGCCGGTGCAGGTCGGAAAGGCTGATCTCGTGCATGAGCTTGCCGCGGAGCCCTCTCACTGCGATGCGCGTGTGACTCTCGCAGTGCTTGACGTCGCGCGGACGACGCGCGCGCAGCACGCGCTCCCGGAGGTATTCCTCGGCCGCCTCTTCGAACAGCCTGGGTGCCGCCACGCGGGTCGATGGGTCGATCATCTTGCGGATGGTCCGGATCTCCTCGAGCACACTTTCGCCGGCGGTCTCCATGGGGGGCCTCCTGGGGAAGGGGATGGCCGGCTTGGCGTGGGTCCCGCCCCACCAGCGGGAAGACGACGCGGCCGGTCACCGCGGTTGTTGGAGACAGCCACCGTGCCGGCCGCGCGTCCCGCCCCCGAAGGGGCGAGCTCGTCCCTGCATCTCTCGGCCGAGAGAAGGAGTGCGGACAGAAAAATGCCGCGGTGCTGCACGGTGACTGTCTCCGAGGCCGATATACGCTCCCCGGCCCGACCTGTCAACGCGGGTCCCGCCGCTGGAGCGCAGGAGGCATCGCGCCCTCGGGCGGCGACGATCGGCCCCAGTCCCCTGGCGGGACCGGTCGCGGCAGTGCGGCCAGCACGTCCCGCAGGAGCGCGGTAACCCGCTGCAGGAGTCCGCGGACGTCCTCGAGCAGCTGGCGGTCATCGTCGGCGAGACGGAGCGGCTCGCTCATGCGGCCGCCCCGACCACGCTGAACTCAGGCTGTGTTTTTAGTGGTTCCCGTTCTTGAGCGCGCTGCAGGGGAAGATCTTGTCGCAGCGGCTGAGAACCTCGGCGCTCGGCTGCGGCATCACGCTCGCGCCCTCGACCTGCACCACACCGACCCCGTTCGGCATGTGCCCGGTCTGCTTGCAGACCCAGATGCAGTCGGCGGCCTCGAGCGCCTCGGCCTCCGTCGTGACCTTCGGAAGGGCCAGCGGGCTGCTGCTGCCGCTGGTTCCCTCGTCGCTGGAGCCGCCACAGCCAACCATGAAGACCGCGAGAATGGCGCTGACCATCAGAATCGACGTGCGCATGGTTCCCCCCTGTCCTTCTGCGCGGCGAAGCTGGCTCCATTATCGTCACCTGGCCAGGAAACGCGAAGCCCCTCTGCGGCAAGGGTCTCAGCGGCGCGCGTTGGCCAGGTAGCGCCGGAGGCCGGCCTCGGTGAACCGAAGGCACTTCCGCGACAGCCGGCGCGCGCCCGGGATCTGGTCGGCGTGCCGGTAGAGCCAGCGCGGCGCAACACCGAGCAGCTCGGCCGCCTGCTCTGCGGTCAGGAGTCGTTCCGTCTCCGGCGGCGCCGACGGCGTCGGAGGCGCGGCGTGGCCGTTCCCGTTGCTCACGAGGCGCGCCAGGAAGACGGCCTGCAGCTCGGCGAGCTGTCCCAGAACGACCGGGAGCGCCGCAGCCGGCACGTCGGCGGCACGGGCGCGGTCCTCGAGAGCCGCGCGGATGAACTCCCGGGCCTCGAGGCTCACACCGCCCCCCGCCACTTCCGCCGCATCACGAGAGAACGCGGGAGGCGACGAGATGGAAGCCGCGGCGCTCCACCGCGCGACTGATGTCGGCGATGAGATCGGCGACCTCCGACTCACGGTCCCGAACCGGGAGAATCTGGTTGAACACCTGGACGGGGTCCCGGCCCATGGTCGGCCCCGAGCCAGGTTGCGTATTCGCCATGCCGCGCGCCGCGGCGGCAAACGCCCGGAAGTCCTCCGACAGCGACGCCGGCAGGACAATCTCCCCCGGCATCAGCATGGCCGCCACCGAATCCCGCCCGGGGATGCCACCCCGTACGAGTCCGCCGCTCGCAAGGGCCACGCGACCGTCGCCAATCGGCAACGGGTTCGCCTCGTTGATCCCGCTCCCGGCGGCGCCCATGCCAAACGTCAGCGCGTCGAGAATCGCCGCTCTGGCAATCGCCTTCAGGAGATCGGCGAGCAGCTGCTTGAAGAAGTCGTGCCAGACGACCTTCGCACCCAGCGCCGCGTCGATCAGCGTGTCGGAGAGCATACCCGCCGAGGCCTGCAGCTGCGCGCCCATCGCATCGCTGAGATTGCCGAAGGCGTCGGAGCTGCTCTGAATGTCGTCGGCGAGGCGCTGGAAAACAACAGACGTCTGGTCGCCCCACTGCGGCAGCGTCTTCACGATCTCCATGAGGGGCCCGAGGATGGCGTCAAACTGCTCATCGGGCATCCCGTTCTCGCGTGCCAGAACGAGCTGGTTCAGCGCCGAGTCGACCATCGCAGCCTGCATCGCGAGCTGCGGCATCGTGGTGATCCCGAGCTGCTGGAGCAGAGTGTCAAGCTTCGAAAGCTCGACGCTTCCCTCCATGGCGTGCTCGGCCATGTTCTGCAGGACGAAATCGAACTGCACCGCTTCCTTGTTGGCCGGCTGGGCCAGCGTGCCGAAGTTCTTGATCGAGTCGGCGACGTCGATGATGCCCTTGGCGGATCCAGCGCCGGTGGGCGCGTGCATGGCCAGCAGCGTCCTCTTGGCGTTCCCGGCGCTCCGGTCGGTCGCGTCGAGGGCCGCCTTGAGACGGTCGAGCTCGCCGCGCAACGCCGGCGCCGTCTTCTGAGCCAGGTCGATGAGGGACCGGTCGAGCTGGGCCATCGCCTCGCCGTAGGACGACGGCCCCGTGATGTGCCCGGTAGCCTCCCGGATCTGCAGGTCGATCGCGGCGAGCGAGGCGGCGACGTCCAGGGCGCTGCCCCCGAGCTCGGCGAAGCCCAGGGAGGCACGCAGCAGCGACCGGACCCAGGCGTCGATGGACTCGCGGTGCGACTCGACCCAGCCCGCCCCCTCCTGGATCGCCTTCGAAACGTCGTCGAGGATGTCGCGCAGGGCCTGGCTCTGATAGATCGACGTCCCGAGCGCTTGGATGAAGTTGTCCCAGTCGTTGGCGATGCCCTGCAGCGACCCGGCGAGGGTCTTGCCGATCGCCGCGGCGGTCCCGCCCATGTTCTTTTCGATGAGCGAGAGAAGCGCGGCGAAGCGCTGGCTCGGCTCGATGGACTCGTCAAGGACGATGCCGTAGCGCCGGAGCTGCGAGGTGTTGCCCTGCGCGGCCTTGGCCATGACGTCGGCCGCGGATGCCAGGTCAGTGCGCATCACCGCGGCCAGGTCCACGGTCGCGCGCGCCACACGCGGCATCTGCTCGACGCCGATCCGGCCGACCTGGAGGAGCGTCGACATCATGTCCTGCAGGGCTTCGTCGCTCTGCCGGCTCGACTTCTCGAGCTCGCTGGCCAGGTCGTGGAGCGCCTTGCGGCTGGCGGCCGAGTTCTCCCCCACCGAGGCGAGCGCCACGGCCATGCGCACGTCGGCGTTCTCCTGCTCGATGGCTGCCTCGGTGACCTGCTTCAGGGCATAGGCGGCGGCGCCGGCGGCGACGGTCGCCGCGCCGGCGGCGATGGCGATCTTGCCGAGCGACAGGCCGACATTGCTGAGCGCCGCGTCGGCCTCGTTGCGGGCCTTGATGAGGATGTTGACCGTGCGAGTCGTGTCACCCACGTCGATTCGCCTCCCAGCGGGCTTTCGCCGCTGCCCTCGCCTCCGCTACCACTCCCGCATTGAAGGCGTGCAGGTCGATCGCTCCCGCCTTCAACGGGTCGAGAACCCCGAGGACAGTCGACGGGAGCACGCCGTACCGCCGCCCCATGGCGTCGATCGCCTCCATCAGGCGTCGGTTTTGGACAAAGGGAGGACCTCTGCGCCGGCCTCCTTGGTCCAGCCGGCGAGCTTGACGATGGCGGCGAGGAGGAGCAGCAGCTCCTCCTGAGTGAAGTCGTCGGGCGTGGGACCGTCCGAACGGTCGGCGAAGAGCTTCGGCGCGATCACCGCCTTCAAGACCAGCTTGCGCTCTGCCTCAGCGATGGCCTTGAGATCCGGTCCTCGCGCGCCGCGCTTGGAACCGGCCTCAGCATCCTGAGCCAGGTTGCTGACGTCCACGAGGTTGCCGGTGCATTCGACGACCTCGTGACGGCCGAGCCTCGCGATGAGCACCTTGATGCCGCTCGGGAGCTCGAGGACCATCCTGCCCCTCGCGATGAGCTCCTCGCCCGTGATGAACTGTCCTGCCTCTGCTTGCATCGTAGTACCCCTCCTCTGCGCCGTGGCGCGGGCTATGCCGTTTTCCTGAAATCCGTGCACTTCGCCTCGACTGCCTCTCGTAGCGCCGCCGGCACGCGCGCCAGGAGCGCGAATCCGATCCGCGTTGGGTCCTCTGCCGGCACCGAGAGGGCCGGATGGTCGAGCGTGCGGGCCGCCCAGAGCCCCCGTCGGTAGACCGCGACGATCTGTTCCGGCAGGAATTCCTGGACGGACCCGCAGGGCTCCGCGGCGAGGCGGCCCACTTCGTCCGCGCATCGCGCGTAGATCTCGAGCAGGACCCGGCGCGTGCGGCGCGCCGCCGTCAATCGAGCCTCCTCCTCCGCGGCGGCGATCTCCTGCCTTCGCCTCAGCGCCGCCTGGCGCTCCGCCTCGAGCTGCAGCAGCTGCGCCTGGGCGCTGCGGTAGATCTCGCTGCTCTCCCCCAGGTCCCGCCGGAGGGACTCGAGATCCCGGCGCCGGCGGTCCATGGCCTCCACGGAAACCGGCTCTGGAACCCGCTCGCCGAGCTTCTGGAAATGGGTTCTCCGGCCCCAGAGCCCCTCGAGCGGACCGGAGTCGACGCCGGCGAATTCCAGCTCTTCGAGGAGCTCGTCGACGGTCTTCATCGGCGCCCCCTGCGAAGCGTGGCTTCGTCGCGGAGAGCCTCGCAATCCCGGTCGTCGCCCCTGTCGAGCTGCATCCGCATCAGCCGAAGCCACTGGCGCAGGAACCGGATATCGTCGTCGCCCCACGGCCGCGAGGGCCGCCCGAACCAGCTCCGCATCGAGGCGAGCGCAACATCCGTCTGCGGGTAGGCCGGGAAGGTCACACCCGGGCTGATCTCGACGATTTCCTTGAACTTCAGGATGTTCCGCACCTTCTGGTTGCCGACGATCGACCACTCGTCGCGCTCGACGAAGAACCCGAACGAGCACCCGGTGACATCGCGGCGCTTGATGCTGATCAGCCGGTCGCGGACCCACGAGGCGTCGGGCAGGTCGATCCGGAAGTGGACGCCGGTTGAATCCTCGGTTAGAGCGAGCGTCCCGGCGCTTGTGCGGCCGAGGACCAGGCCATCGTCGTGATTCCACAGGGCCCGGATGTCATCGCGGCCGATGCACGCCGAGCACGCGCCTGGCTTGATGACCTCACGCCAGCCCCCCATGTCTTCAGACGGCACGTTGTAGCGGACGGCGTAGCCGCTGAGGACCGGGGCCTTCTCGGTGCCGGCGACCCGCATGCTCGAAACAAAGGCCCGGGTCTCCGCCTGCTCAGATGGTCGCGATTCGGCTCTCACTTTTTTTCTCCCTCTGGGGGTGGCACAGCACGAAGGCCGCGGCGGTCCGGGTTCGGTGCCTCGTCCAGGGGCCCGAATCCCAGGCGAGCGCGCGCCGCCGGCGAGAGGCCCAAGGCCTTGCCGAGAACCAAGATCTGATCCATCGCCTGGAACTGGATTTCCTGAGCCGGGTGCACGGCCGGCGTCCCGTCGGGTAGCGTCACGAGCCGGCCCTCGCGCTCCAGGATCTCCGCGGTCATCCCCATCTGCCCGTAGGCCACGCAGAAGGCCGCCAGCGTGCCCAGGTCGAGCACAGTCAGCAGGCCGATTCGCTCGAGCTCCGGCACGATGAGGTCCCATGCGTCTTGAGCGACCGGATCCAGTGCGATCGGGCACTTCGGGCGCCCGGGATCGCTCATCGCTGTTCCTCGCGTACGCGCCGCTTCGTTGCCGGCTCGAGCGGCCTGGGGCCCGTGAAGAAGGCCTCGTCGGAGTCGTCTTCCTCCGCGGCCGCCATCTCGATGCGAGTGCGCGCCGCCGGCGTGAAGCCGAACTCGGAGCTGAGCTCACGGATCTTCTGCATGGCCCTGATTGCGATCGCGACGGATGGGTGCGGGATCAGAGTGCCGTTTCCGGCCGTGACGACGTCGCCGTCTTCCTCGAGCCGATCCGCCGCCCGCCTGTAGAGCGCCCAGGCATCGCAGTAGGCGGCGAGCGCCGCCCGGTCGAGCTGCGTCAGGAGGCCCAGCCGGTGCAGCTCGGGGACGAGCCTGTCCCACTCTTCCCGCGCGGCCTGATTGAGTCGCGGCGGTGGCTCGGCGCCGGCAGCCGGCTTCAGAGTCTCCCGAGGGATGGGCCGCTTGCCGGGGTTCCCCCGTGCGACGCGGAGTGCGCGCGGGGTCGGGGGCGGCCCGTTCCACTTGGTCACGCGCCGGCCAGCCGCGCGCGTGCGAGGCGCTTCTTGGCCCGTCCAGCCCCGGCGTCCTCCTTCTCCGCATCGGTGAGCGCGGGGTACTCTGCGTCCTCGGGGACGGTGTCGCTGACCTTCACCGCGGCCATCGCGGAGATCAGCCTCTTGGCGACGTCGTCCGGACACGAGAGCACCTGGCCCTTCTGGAAGGACCACTGGTTCTCTACGCCTCCCACGATCGACTGAGTCAGCTTCACCTTCATTGGCGTCAGCTCCTTTCGGTTACGGCGCGGCTCTGGCGTCGCCGAGCCGCCCCGCGGAAAAGGCTGCAGGTGTCTGCGCAGCGACCCCCTACCGCGACCCGCGGCCGCGAGCGCGAGGCGGCTCGGCCGGTCCAACCGTCGATCCCTAGAGATTTCAACCCCCTATCCCCCTCGGTGGATTACGGCCGGAGCTGCTACTAAGCCGTGACCGTCGCGCCCGTGACGGCGGCGAGCTGCGCCGATGGCTCGTCGTGGGCGTCGTACTGTAGGTAGCTGGCGCAGACGGTCGCGTTCTGCGTCGCCCTGCTCACGACGAGGCGCAGGTAACGCTTGCGCGGGCGCACGTCGATGTAGAAGACCTTGTCGTCGTCCGTGTCGGCGACCGTTACTGACGAGCCGGCGACGTCGGCCGCGTCCGACAGGCCGGAGTCGTCGCCCTGCTGCGCCTTGATGGACGTGAGAGCTCCGGCCACGATCGCACCGAAGTGAACGGCGATCAGGCAGGCGTCGAAGCCGGCCATGTCGATGATGCTGCCGTTGATGTTCGTCGCGCCGGCCGCGCCCGCGGTCGGGGTGACTGCGCTCTGCAGCTTGGTTGCCTGGATGATCGGTCCCTTCATGACGGCTCCTCCTTGGAAGGGTTCAGGTCAGTGGTCCACTGCACGCCCGTTTAGGCCCCGGCCCCCGCCATCTCGAGGAGGTCGCGACCCCATTCGCCCGCCAGGTCGAGCAGGCGCGGGACCGCCCGGTGCTTGCCCGCCAGCGCGGCGACCTTGGGCATGAGCTCCGGCGCATCGAGGTATGCGACCTCGAGGGCTTCGGACCTGATCACCCGAGCGCGAAGGTGGGGAATCTGCTCGGGGAAATCGAAGGCCAGCCGACACCGCGACGCCACGGATTGCCGCAGCTTCGGGCGAACGTAGGACAGCAGCATTCCCCACTTGCGCGGCCGGTTTCTCCTCTCTTCGGTGCTTCGATTGATCGGATCGGTGCCGAGGAGCTCCCTGATGCCGATGGCGAGCTTCGCGCAGTCGGCCACGCGCGACGGAACCGCTTGTGGGACGTCCTCGCACTCGGGCACGGAAGCCGCCAGGCGGTCCATCTCGGCGCCCAGGGTTTCGTACAGATCGATGAAGTAGTGGCGCGTCAGGTCCGCCGCCCGATCCCACCTGCGCTCGAGTTCCATGTTCCACTTCTTCTTCGACGCCAGGGATTCGCGCTGCCACTGCTCGAGGTAACGCAGCCTCGCCCCCTGCTGCACGGCCTCCGCCGGGTCCGTGTCCATCGGGAGCTGATGCTTCATGGACCGTTCCCGCCTCAGCTCGTGCAGGTCGGGGAACTTGACGGCGCACTGCTCCTCTTCCGCCTCCGCCGCTTGCGCCCAGGCGTCGATCACCTCGTCAGGAAGCCAGAGCTCCAGTCGGTTCAGTCGCTCGGCCAAATTTGAAATCATGCCCATCAGCATGCTTCTCTCCTCTCGCCTGTCCGGCGTCTCCAGGTTCTTTTCATCGACTGTTCATTGCAGCGGCTTGCGAGCGCATCTCGGCGATCCGGGCCTCCTGCTCCCGCTCGCTCATCCCCGTGGAAGGCATGCGGCTCTGGGCGGCCATCTCTCGGAGCACCCGGAACACGGCGACGCCAGCCTGATCGTCCGATTCGTTGAGCCGGGGAACAGCAGACAAGCGGCTCGGCCCTGGCCGAGCCACGGATCCCTGGCTCTCTGTTCCCTGATCCACAGATCCCTGATCCACAGATCTGTCTGTCCTGCCGGCTACCGGGTGGTTGTCCTGCCGGCTACCGGGTGGTTGTCCTCCGGGCAACAGGCCTGTGGCTTGCAGGACAGGTCCAGCCGCTGAAGTGGCGACCCGCTTCCGGCGTCGAAGGTGTGCAGCTGCCGCATGGGCGCTCCTCGATTCATCGGCTTGAGCCTCACGAAAGGCCACGAGCTCTTCGATCGCGTTGGCCTTCGAGGTCGCATGACGCGTGGCCCGGAACCGCTCTCGATCGTCGATGACCACGTAGACGCTCGTCTTGTTCGGTCGCACCTGGTGGAAGATGAAATCGTGATCGTCGAGCCACCGGATGGACTTCACAACGGTGATGCGGTCGAGACCGGCCTCGGCTGCGATCGTTTCGGTGCTGGGCCATGACATCAGGTAGTTCTCGGCCGCCGGATCGAACCCGCACCGGCGCCTGATCGCCGCGTAGGCCTTGACGTAGGAGAAGCGGACACCTGGCTCGGTCCAAAGCGCCGGTGGAACCCGGTCGTCACGGCGCATCGAAGTCCAGGAAGACCGTGAGGATCGGCGCGGGAGAGGGGAAGACAATTTCCGCCCGAGCTTCGAGGAGGGGCAGGACGGGAAGCATCGTCGCCTGCAGCTGCGCGAGCATCCTTGCCAGCCCATCCGCATCGGCGGCGATGGAGGCCAGGAACGCATCCAAGCCGCTGACGCAACGTTGAGCGGCCTCAGCCGCCTCCCGAAGAAGCGCAGCAAGGTCGGCCTGGGTCGCGGGTTGCGCCTGTGAGGTTTCTTGAGTGCTGGCTTCCTGCGCTCGCATCAGCGCCCTCCCGCGGGGCGAGGTCGGAGTAGGCGGCGCCGGCGCGCGCGGGAGCGCGCCACCGTTGCAACGGCTTGCGCTGCCCACTCCGACCGATTTACGCCCGGCAGGATGTCAGGTCAGATCGATCTTGGGGAACTCGGAAAGCAAAACCCGCCTCCAGCACGGTTTTGAGTTCCCCAAGATGGGACCGCGGAGGCCGTTGCTCCGATAGCCAGGAGGCGCGCCGCTCGCGATCTGCGCCGCTGGGGCGCCCCGCCGGGCACTGAAGGGCGCACCAGCGCACCTCGGTCGCTTGACACACGCGCCTGAGCGCCGTACAAGGTGGCCAAGAAATCCATGGGGGAACCTTCCATGCGGGCAATCGCGGCAGCCCTGATGCTGGACCGGGCTGACCGTTTCGCAGGAGTGTGCTCGATCGCTGCACCAAAGACCATCCCGTGCCAGGCGAGGCCGGCCTGAAGTAGCCGCGGAGGACCCCATCGTGAGCCTGGGATACGAAGACGACCTGCCGCTGACTGCCGCGGCGCGCGAGCGCCTCGCGAAGCGCTTCGGGTGCGACCCGGAAGACGTGGAGGAGCGCTGCCGCCGCATCGATGACGCTGCTTGGGTCGGGCAGCTGGACAGCGCGATCTCATCGGCGACAAGCGCGGAGTCCGAGGTCATGAGCCGAGAAATCGCAGACGGCGCGATGCTCTCGCCTGAGACGATCCGCCGGCGCCTGCTGGGAGCTTTCTGCCTCGGAATGATCAAGGCCCGATTCGAGGATGCAGGCTTCGATCTCTTCTCGGATGGCACGCCCGAGATCGATGCGACTGGTCCGCCCCCAATTCCGGGCTCGATCCGCCTGCCGACCCCGTCCGACGCCGTCGCCGGGACGATCGACCTGGCGCCGACCGCGCGCGCCCTCGAGGCGGCGACGGTCGGCGAGATGGAGCAGATCGAACGCGAGATCGAGCGTGGCGCGGACATCTCCCAGAAGGAGATCCGGGCGCGCCTCGACCTGGCCCTGCGAGGCGTGAAGCTCTTCTCTTTTCTGGTCGTGGCCCTGCTCGCCGGCTATTCGTCGTTCGCGGCCGATGAGGCCTCACTCTTCCAGAAAAAAGAGCGCTTGCTGCTTGGCGCTGAACCGAAACCCCCGGCCCTTGTGGAGCTCCCCAACCGAAATGGCCCCGCGGCAGGTGAGGAACTGGAGGCCCGCCCATGAACTCCGATGCAAATCGAATCAAGAGCCTGCTGCAGCAGGTCGCGACGTCCAGCGAATCGATGACACGCGCATACGCGGAGCTCGAGAAGGCCTTTCCAGGCCAGGGGATCCTCGACCGGCACAACGAGCCGGCGCTGAAACTCCTAGAGCTCTACAGGGATGTGCTGAAGATCGCCGCCGCGCAGCAGCCGCAAAACTAGCTCCGTGCCGGTCAATTTCGTCAGCCTGAAGCTTGGTGCGCTTCCCACCGAGGAGGAATGGCGCTGCCTCGAGGTTTTCAAGGAGCGCGCTTCGAAGGCCGCGGACAGAGCCGCCAGCCTCAAACTCGGTCAGCTCTCTCATCACCTCTGTCGTCTGCCGGACGGCGGGATGCGGTTTGAAGGCACCATTCCGAAAAGCGAGGGCCTCGAGCTCCTCTACGTCGATTTCCGGCACCTGTATGCCCAGGAGGAACCCGGCAACCTCAGACGGAACTTGAAAATTGTGAACCGGTGCTGTGCAGACTCCGGCATGCGCGCCTGCCTCAAGTCTCTAAAGCTGCAGGCGCGGAGCTCGTTCGTGCGCAACGCCATGAAGCTCGGAGCCCGTGCACCGAACGCGGCCACGGCCACTTCGGAGCAAGTCATCGACGCGATGATCAACGCCCATATTTTCCACTCAAACGCGACAAGAAGGCGCCAGGTGGACGAGCTCGTGGCCAAGTTCACGAAGACCGGCGTTGACGTCCTGCTCTTCTATGCCGTGTGGGACTTCGTGCTTGCCGCAAAGAACTTCCGCGTGCTCATCAGCGACCTGACAGCCGAAAATCCCTTCGTGCTACTGCCTCCGAAGTTTTCCCGGGCCAGGGACGAGGCGGCTACCGATGACGATCTTCTGATTTAGGGAGGCCGCCGGAGTCGCCGGCGTCGGGACCCAAGCGACGCAACCGCGGGTGCGCCCCGAGCGCCAGAACGTTCGGCCTCGAGCAGCTGGACGTCATCGCCAGGCGGCCAGGACCTCGGCGCCGGCGACTCCGGCGGCCTCTCGAGGAGCTGGACGCCATCGCTAGGCGTCCCGGCCTCAGCGCCGGCGACGTGCCGCGGATGCGCCGCGGGCACCTGCTCGTCGGCCTCTCGAGGAGCTGGACGCCATCGCCAGGCGTCCCGGCCTCAGCGCCGGCGTCGCGCCGCGGATGCGCCCGCGGGCGCCAGCTCGTCGGCCTCGAGCAGCTGGACGTCATCGCCGGGCGGCCAGGACCTCAGCGCCGGCCGTCGCCGCGCCCGCGGGTGCGCCGTGGGCACCTGCTCGTCGGCCCTCTCGAGGAGCTGGACGCCATCGGCCTCTCTCGCATTGCGCCTTTGCGCCCCTTCTGTGCCCGGACTACATGTCCGGACCGGGACGAACGGACAGACACCGCGGAGTCCCGTCACCGGGAACCCGCGCAGCGCGCGGGGTTGCGACGATGGTCCCGATTGCGTCACATGCTCCACCGGGACGACCGAGGACTCAAAATCCCGCGGGCGCAAGCCCATGTCGGTTCGAGTCCGACCTCCGGCACCAACCCTCTAGTGGTCGTCGCGGTTCGAGCCCCGACCGTCGCCGTCGTCGCGATTCGGGGCCCGGCC
>Ga0134121_10003123_pt1 | contig 13966 bp, 12 predicted proteins | sample KB301_FD_96463 | JGI IMG/M metagenome (GOLD analysis project Ga0134121, IMG submission 96463) | Terrestrial soil microbial communities without Nitrogen fertilizer from Kellogg Biological Station, Michigan, USA - KB3-0-1 | ecosystem: Environmental > Terrestrial > Soil > Unclassified ...
CTAACCACGGCGGCCGCCGGATGCCGCTGCGCAGCAGATGAAAAGACAAAAGGCGTAGATGATCTTCGTCGCTTAGGACACGGACGGTTACTCCAAAGCCGGCGTGAGGTGACAAAACGCCAGACATTGGACGTGTAATCCTGATCTGATTTTGGTTGAGCGGGACGACTTGCGAGCGGTTGAAGAGTTTATCCCAGACGCGCATGTCGTCATGACTAATTCCAGATACCGCCACGGCTTGCGGCCGGGTTTGCCCAATTCTCGCAAAGCCGCAGTGTAGATCGATGTAGTGGCCTTTAATATCTTCCAAACACCTCAACGCTGCGCTTGCTTGCGCAAGCTGATCGGGTCTAATGCAGAGATCGATATCGCCGTAAGGCCGTAGACCGGGCTCGGGATAGAGGCGCGCGATGGCCCAACCTTTGATGAGCACCGATTCGATGCCTTCGGCGCGCAGGAGCGACAGCACGTGAGCGATCTCGCGCTCGTGAATCAGCGCCGACAACCTAAACAGGCGGTAAACCTCCTGGAGCTCTTGACCGGGCGCGGTGCTCGCGAGCTGGGTATTGCGTATTTGCCACCAAGCGAGAGCGCCGGCACCAGACTCGCAGAGCAGCGGAACGATCTCTGTCAGTTCGGCTGCTGAGAGCCTGGGGTTCCCGTCTGCAGTTTGAGCGGACGCACGCCAGGCGCCCGCGAGTAGATCGGCAACCCGCCGGCCGAGTTTGTCCCGGTCTCCCGGGCGGGACGCTTCGCTTACGATGCGGGCACTAGTTTGACTCAATTACAAACTTTCAAGAAAGGAGGAAAGGCTTAGTTGCATTTGTTGGTCGCGCCGTTACAACCCAAAGGAGAACAGCAGAGTTTGCTCGGGTTACAAGTTTGACCCGAGGCGATACAAGTGGCTGCCTGCGCCGCTGTGGGCGCCACAATCGAAGTCACCAGGGGGACTGCCACCGTGGCGGCAAGGCCTAAATTACGAATCATTTGTCGTCGTGACATTCCGGCGAATCGGCGCGGCAAGGACACAGGTTCCTCCAGGAGGTGGAGTGTTGCCAGCTGACGGAGAGCCACCCAGACGAGGTCTTCGTTGCACGACGCATCCAACTCGATTTGCAGGCGACGCGCCATCTCCTGCGGTCGAGTTTTGCCGTCGCAATTGCGCCAGATTAGTGCGGCCGTATTATTCAGACAATGAGCCTTGTCTCGCTCCAGATCGTAGACCAGAACTTCGTCGAGTACGTCATCAATTACCAAACCTTGACGGCGCATCAAGGGTAGATACGCCGTGGCGATTCGCTTCATATAGCCTCCCGGGGTTAGAAACCGCTTATCTTATTAGGCCGATACTGACCTTGATCATCAACTGACGCCCCTGGCAACGGAGGGGAACAAGAGACCTGCCGTTGATGATAATGTGATTACTCTGGATGGCCACCTCGAATCTGGAAAGCATCAACAGAGAGTTCAGGGGTTCGGAAAATTTTACGAAAGACGCTTTGATCCAGGGCCGTTTTTATACCATGCGACGGTCTACATAGCAATGAACTCTATTTGAAAAAAAGAGGCCTGACTGAGCGGATCTCCCTTGACTGTTTTAAGAACATCGGTTGCGACGCCGATCGTTACCCAAACAACTGATGAACGAGTGCGGTTGCGACACCTGGGCGGTTGAGACGCCCCCCGCAGTCTCTCAACGTGATCGGGAAAAGCGAACTCTTACTTCTTCAGCAAAGCGAAATTGTCCAGCCAGAGTCAGCCATAGATAGGACAGGGAGAGTTTGTGCAGCGTAGTTGCAGCACGATCTGGATAGCGGGGGTTGTTGCGGGAACCTTGAAATCGACCAGGTAATCGCGCCATATTCACTCGCAAAATTGACCGGCGGACCAAACTCAATCGCTCACTAGAGCAGACACCTGATTCGGGACCTGCTCGCCGAGCATCACAGACTAAAAATAAGAACGTGGTATCTCTGAACGTGCTTAGAGATTGAAACCACTATAGAGATGACCTGGATTTCACCATTTCCCGCGTCGCCAGGGCGCACAGGAAGAAGGTGCCGGCAACAAGAAATAACGTGTGTGCGGTCACGAGTACGCGAAACTCCAGGTTGAAGAACTTAACCACGACAGCCGCCAATATGCTCAGCAGCCCCAACCCCCATGAAAGTTGAAACAGAATCCGCAGTAGTTGCGTCATATCTCCAACCTCCTTAGTTTCAGATGCGGCAGAGTATATCAGAAACCAAAGCCGCGCTCGCTAACCATTCCCGATTAGCCAAAGATGCATTGCGCCTCATGCGGTGAGGGGCCGTTTAATGGCGAGCGGGGATCGAGGCCTGGACCAACCTCCTCTGATCGCCGGCTACTCAAAGGAACGCGGAACCACTCAACTCAGGCGAGGATGTCTGGCCGGATAGCGGCGCCAACCTTTTGTCTTCCGCATCGAAAGGTATGCTGAGGACCTCACTGTACAGCTTTACCATCCGCTCCAACATCACATTCTGGTCAAACTCTCTGTGGACTCGTGCCCGAGCGGCGCGGCCGTAAGTCGCCCTCAATTCGGCGTCATCAAGAAGCTTGTTGAGTGCCCCCGCCAGGGCGAGAGAATCGTACGGTGGAACAGTCAATCCGGTCACGCCATCCAGTGAAACCGAGGGGACACCCGAATCCAGGCTCGTGTTCACTACGGGTTTGCCACACGCCATCGCCTCTAACTGAACAATGCCGAAAGCCTCACTTCGCGCTATTGAGGCGAGTGCAAAAACATCCGCTGCTTGATAGAAAGGCACGATGTCCTGATTATGAATCTCACCAAGAAGAGTAACCTTGTCCTGAACCTGATTGATTCTGGCCTTGTTTTCCAGGTCTTCTCGGAGATGGCCCTCGCCGACGATAAGCAAATGCCCATCGACATGACTCATCGCCTTTACCAGATGTTCAAAGCCCTTGTAGTAGATCAGGCGACCCACACTGATGATCAAACGCGATCCGTACTGCGCGCGGATCCGGGCGATCGCTGAGGAGTCATAAGCGCTGAACTGTTCGATCGGGATTCCATAGGGGATAATACGGCAACGGTCGGCATAATCGGACAGCACGCGAGAAGTCTCGACGTACCTCGAGGAGGTCGCAATGATGACTGCGCACTTTTTCAGAAACAGCCGCAGGATTGGATCGAACGCTTTAGCCATCATCTCCTGACGAACGATGTCGCTGTGATAGGTAGCGATCACCGGCCCCTGGTGGCCGCTGGCGAAGTAAGACAGAATCGCCGGCGGGTTCGGCAGATGGAGGTGAACAATATCAGCTTTTGCGCGTCGTATTTTGCGTGATAATCCTGGACAAATAGGCGCGCCCGAAAGCTTGAAGCGGGTTCCTACACGTGTGACTTTTACCTGCTCGTCCCAGAACTCTTCCGTCTCTTTCGTCTCGTTCGCGACAAGCACTTCAACGTCTGCCCGCTTTTGCAATTCCCGGCACAGTACCTGCACATGCGTTTCGATTCCCCCCATATGAGGGGGATAGAATTTACCGACATGGAGGATTTTCATTCGGCCTGCTTTCATTGGAACAACTCCCGGTTTGAGGAAACCCAGTCGTAGAGAAGATCGAGCCCCCGCTTCACAGAAATCTTGGGGGCCCAGCCGAAATCTTCTTGCGCCTTGGAAATGTTGCTCACGTAAACCCTCTGATCGCCAGTTCGCCAGGCAGCGAGCGTATAAGGCACTGCATGGTCTTGCTTCCTGCCGAGATAGTCAAGGAGTTCGCGCAGGGATATGACATTCTGAGGCCCGCCACCAACATTGTAAACCTGACCACTGGTACGTCCGATGTTGGCGACAGCTGCATCGATAGCATCTAAAAGATCATCAACAAACAGAATGTCGCGCACCTGCTTGCCGTCACCGTGCAAGGTAATTGGCCGCCCCAGCAGCGCCGCGATAATGAACCACGCTACCCATCCCTGATCGACTACGCCAAACTGCCGGTATCCATAAATACATGATTGCCGGAAGACAATTGTTTTCAGACCATAGATTCGGTGATAGTCGCGAACGTACTGATCTCCGGCGCCTTTCGAGCAACCGTAGGGTGAGTGAAAATCAAGATTCTGCAGCTCACTAATACCATTGGGCAACTCAGAATATGCGTAACGATCTTCTCCCTCCACAATTCCCGTCTCTTCCATCGCGCCGTAAACTTTGTTGGTCGACGAGAAAATGATCGGCGCACTAATCGACGCCAGCCTTGCCGCTTCCAGCACATTAAAGGTCCCGATCACGTTAGCTTCAAAGTCCGATCGCGGATCCAAAACCGAGGTCGTAACCGCAACCTGCCCGGCAAGATGAAGAACTAAACCGGCATCTCGATGGGTCTTGAATATCCGGTTGATTTGGTCGGCGTTCCTAATGTCGGTCTCCAGGAACTCCAGACGGCCCTGGTGCCTAAGCCATTCAAGGTTCCTGTTTCCTCCCGGGCGTGAGAGATTATCGATGACGACAACCTCATCACCTCTGTTCAGGTATCGGCTGGCGGCGTTGCTTCCAATAAAACCCGTGCCGCCGATCACTATTATTTTCATTTGGTGAGTTTCCCTGGGGGGTCGCCCTTTCTTTAGTAAGAAACGCCCATTAGAGTCCGGTTCGGAGTGTTTTGCGTTTAATATTCGTTAATGGTTGTATTAACCGCGTTACTTCAGCAGTGACTGGTAAACGGCGACCATCTTTCTGGCATATTCAGCCCAGGTAAACTTCGCTGCCTGCGCCAATCCAGCCGCGCGCCTTTGCGCCCAACGTTGTGGCTGCTGATGGCTTTCCGTGAGCAACTCGGCAATCGTGTTCGTCCACGCTTCAACATTTCCCATCTCGCAATAGGTGGCCGCCTCGCCACCTACCTCTCGCAGCACCGGTAGATCACTAGCCACCACCGGCGTCCCACAAGCCATTGCTTCGACAACGGGTAATCCAAACCCCTCGCGCTCAGACGGCTGCAAGACCAGCGCGGCTCGGCGGTACACAGCGGCGAGAACATTCCGGTCGATGTAAGGAAGCACCAGGATCGATTCGCGCAGCCTCAGCCTGTCGATGAGTGCGGTCTGTTCCGCTGTGAATGCCCCACCCACACGCAGAAGACGAGCAGAGGGATAAAGATGTTTGAGCGTGGCGAAAACCCGCAGAAGAACATCGATGCGTTTTCTGGGAATGGTACTACCAACATGAAGCATGTCGAATCGTTTGCTATCAGGTGTGCCGATGAGTGTGTCTGCCTGAGCATCCGCCGCGGGATTCTCCTCGGCCGAGCAGGAAGGATGTACGCCATTCGGTATTACCACCGTCCGGTCAGGAGGGAACAGCTCATAGGACAACAACTCTTCACGAGTTGTCTCGCTGACGCAGGTCACTAACGCAGCTTTGCGAAAACCGCTGAGCGTGCGCTCCATCATCTTTTTAAAGAAGATCGAACGAGGCTCCTGTTCAGGATGTAACAAACACTGAAACGTATCCAGATCGTGACAGGTGACAATGGTTTTTTCGGGTGGCAGTTCATGCAGCAGTTGCCCATAGCTGTGATCGATGACATGGAACAAATCAACCTCCGACTCCAGCTGTCGCATAAATCGCGGGTAGTCCCAGAAACGATTCACGAAACGATCAGCATTAAGCCGCATTCGACTTTCCCCGTCACCCCTGGCTCCCGGCTTTTTTGCAAAGCGCATTCTCATCGGTGGACAGATGAGCCTGGCAGCGAGCACGTCTGGATAGCCCTTTTGCAGTTGGTCAAACAACATCTCCGATACCAAATCCATGCTGGGCCAATTCTCTTCCCGAAAGTCACATACGAGTGCGACTCGGGGCAACGTCAACATAGTCCGGCACCCTGAATCACGCTTCGCGGCACGATGGCTTCCTTGCTAGGAAATAGTGATTTGAAGCAAAGAGTCTCTTTGTCATTAACTTTTGTGTCAGTGGATTTCTCTTCACCACTTTCTTTAGCGGAGACTGCGTTTGGCTCGGGCCCAAAGGCAGGTAACGCGAGACCTCCACCTGTAATCCTGCCCCCATCAACAGGTAGCGAAGTTCAGCATTGGTATACTCGCGGTAATGGATGTCAGCTTCTGTGATGACCTGATTTTCAGAGATCTTCGGTTCATCAATAAAGGCTTGCGTGCCCCAAAGCAAAGAACGCCCTCGTAGTGAGCGCGCCGCACACATGACCGTCGCCGGATTAGGAGTGGTCAAAACCATCAATCCTCCCGGGCGCATAACATCCGCCAGGCTGCGCACGAGCCCGAGGGGATGGTTCAAAATATGCTCGATCACCTGGGCGATAATTACGATGTCAAAAGAGGCCGCCAGCATAAGTTTGAACGGAACCAGATCGTTCATGTTTGAAGGGACAAACTCGATGTCGAACTCATCGAAAATGACACGACGATCTTCCAGGTCGCTGGCATCAGTCCCAGTGACCTGGTATCCAAGCTGATTGAACAGGAGGCTGATATAGCCGTTGAAACAGCCAACGTCAAGCACACGGACATTTGACCCAGGCGTAAATCTCGCCAGTATGTCAGTCATCATCAGCCGCACGTGCGGCTCATTGAGCGGCCAATGCTCGTTTATCATCCAGTCATTATCCCGATACCGATCGAGCATGACCACGACAGCTTGTTCAATGGAATGGCGCCCGGGAGCGTCGAGATTTCTAATGGCTGTTCTTCCTTCCAGATCCCCTTTCGATCGTTCCTGCAATGACTTGTTTCATTCGCGGCGCCAACACCGCATAATCGAAATGTTTGTTAGCCAGGGTGACGTTCCTGGCCGCGCGTGAGAGGATTTCAGGATGTTCCAGGATGTCCTCAATCCTTTCGCTTAGCTTCCGCGGATATTCCTGATCCTTGACTCCTTCGTAATCGACCAGCATCTCCTTCTCCAACACGAGCGCTGCTTCGCCCACCTTGCTCGCCAGAACATAGCGGCCGGCAGCGAGATACAGAGGCAACTTACCTGTGGTTCTGACTTTGCCGACAATGTCGTTGGTCTGTGTCGACAAGCAGATGTCGATTAGCTGCAAATAACGGTTCAGTTGACCATAAGGAACCTGGCCGAGGAAGACGATCTTGTCTGCGATGCCGTACTCACGACAGAGAGCTTTGAGATGGGCGATACCCGAACCGCCGCCGATCATAATTCCTTTCAGTGGCTTTTCTTTGAGTAAGCGAATGACTTCGACCAAATCCCATCCGTAGCACATTTGCAGCTTTTCGCTCCAGATGGACGAACCAATAAGGCCGACAGTCATCACTCCTTCAAGCCCGTATTGCTTGCGTAAATCACTAACATCTTCAGGCATGAAACCCTCCGTATCGACGCCATCCTGAATCAAAACCGCGTCGATACCCTGACGCGACAACAATTCCTGGTGGAAGGTGCCACGGACGACAATGCGGTCAGCAACAAGGAACGCGATCTTCTCTAAAAGTTTAGTTAATCCGAGGCCAACCTTTCCGCGTCCCATAGAGCGAGCCAATTCAACAATCGCATCGCCCGTTTCAATAACGAGGCAATTACCGAACATGAATTTGTAAAGGCCAGAGGCGACCACTCCGGTATAGGAAATGTCGAAAACGTAACTGGCCACCGGGCGGACCCGCACAAGAAAGGAAAAGACTTTCACAATTGAGATGATCTTGTGACGCGAGCGATAAACGATCTCAACGTCGTAATTCTCCGAGAGCCTTGCGGCCATCGCCCTGGCTCGGAAACCCATGGCGCTCTCGTAGTCCCCGCTAACAATAAAGGCGACAATCGCAATCACGCCGGCGTCAGAGAGGACTTTGTCGCTTTCTTCTCTATCGTTGATAGCGATATTCACTGCGAAGCCGCTTGCCTTCTTAGAGAGCGGGCGATGAACAAGATCATCCACTAAAGTGGATCGTATTTTTCAAGCCTTCCCCGCGTCCTGGCGGACAACGCCTTGAACATCGGCCGCCAGGTGAAAGTAAACCTGCTCAACTTTCCGTACAACTGTGAGCCAATCGTGTTGTTGCGCTGTTCTCTCGGCTTCCCGGCCGATATTCCGAAGTGAATCGCGATCGCTTAGCCCCGCGGCAGTTGCGTCCACCCAATCCTCGAGTGGAATGACAAATCCGTCCTTTCCCGAGTCGATCAATTCACCGGCACCGGCGCGATCCGATGTGAAGACGGGTAAACCAGATGCCATTGCTTCGAGCACAACGAGGCCGAAAGCATCGTAAGTCGTCGGAAAAACGAAGGCATCGGCCGCCGCATAATAACGCTCGATTGAAGTCTGCGGTGGCAGAAAGCGAACGTTAGGCATATTCCAAAGATACCGGGTTGAGCCGGAAACGATTATGAATAGAACTTGAGGAGCTGCGCCGGCTAGTGCCCTCAGTCTTACGTGAGCCTTGGTCAAATCACCAATATAGAGCGCCATCAATTGCTCGTCGCTGGCTCCCAACTCAGAGCGCGTCAGAGAACGATGGTGCTCTCGTTGAAAACCACCGAATCGGGATGCATCGACACCATGTGGAATCACGCTAATCTTACCTTGCACTCGATAGAACTCTTTCAGCTCGCGCGCGATCTTCTCTGAGATGGCTATAACCTGCCCCTCATACTGACGATAGAAGCGACCCTCGGCGGCAGCTATCAATCCTAACGACGCGCGATTGCGTTTGCTTATTGAGCGGAGCGAATCTAAATACGCCTTGACACAGATGTGCGCCGTCACCACATTAGGCCTGCCACCGCAATACCCTTGCGTGTGTCGAATCCCGTAACCTGCTAAGGCGTTCGCGTGCGCGCGAAGACCTAACGGGAAGGTTTGCACAGTGGCAAGCGCGCTGCTGCGCCAGGCGCGGACGTGATGAGCCTGCCAGCGAGCATCAGGCGGCCGCTCGCAACGATTAGCAAAGACTGCGACTTCGTGGTTGCGCGAAAGTTCTTCGGCCAGGATTTTCGTGTAAAGGCTGTGTCCTCCGTGATCATGCAGATCATGAACGACGAGAGCGATTCTCATAGGGCGCGGCTCAGCGGATGCGCTAACGACTCGGGCAAGTCAGTGGAGATGTGTGCAGCGGCGCTCAACGGGCCGTGAGGACGCTTTCAAAAACTTCCAGCAGCGCTGTCAGGTGGTTTTTGATATTGAACTGTTGGGCCACTTCACTCGCACCCTGGCGCAGACCTGCGTACGTCACGGGATCTTCAAGGCACTTAATGATGGCTTGCGCCAGGCCTTCGGAAGTAGGAGGACTGCCGGAGGCAAGAAAGCCATTCACCCCATCCGACAACCAATCAGGGATGCCACCCACGTCAAAAGCGGCCATGGGCACGCCGAACAGTCCAGCCTCTGGTCCCACCAGTCCAAAGGGTTCAGGCCACAGGCTCGGCACAACCAACAGGTCGCAAGCAGTGAGCAGATTCTCCATTTTGCTTTGCTCAACCCAACCGGTGAACTCGATCTCCAGCTTCGGCCCTCGTACGCGCGCTGCGCGACGTTGCAATGCTTCGCGCTCTCGACCGTCTCCTGCAAAAGTCACGCGCAGAGGCTGGTCCAATTTCGCTGCAACTTCAGGCAGCGCATCGATAAAGACGTGGCCGCCTTTGAGATATTCCATTCGTCCGGAAAAAAGCAAATTCAAAGCCACTTTCGCGTCTTTCTGAGAAACCAGGCTTTGCGATCCAGCGTCCTCTGTCATCAGCGAAGCGGAAACGACACTCGCGCGCGACGGAGCAGGCGGCTTTCCTCGCGCACCGGCCGCCGGCGCGTAGTGAGGGAAATTGTAAGCGCGTCGAGGCGAAAGGCCATGCTTCGTTAATTCTTCGATCATGTAATTAGAGTACGTCACGATCGCGTCGTAGGAGCGCAAATTCTCCAGTCGCCTGGATTGCAAGCTGAAAAGCTTCAGCATAGCGACTGGACTTAAGCCCCCGCAACGATGCGGAAAATAATGCGCCAGGCACTGCCAGCCGAAGCGACGACTGCAAGGCTGCACGACCGGAAACTTGAAGGTCTTGGTTCCACTAATGCACATCCCGTTGTAATCGTGCGCGAAAAAAACCGAAGGGGCGATGCCGAGTATCTCGTGCTCCAGATCCGGGTCGACCAGCTTGTGTGAATAGATCACATCGGGACGCCAATCGCGGAGGGCAGCGAGCGTGCCTTCTGCTCCCATTCCGGCCACACACCAGGTAAGCGACTGATCCGGTAGTTCAATTCGTGCCCGCTCATCCGGCTCATCAACTTCGCAGCAGAAGGCTATCTCATGTCCGGAGCGCGATAGCTCGCCTATGATTGTGTTGAGATAGGTCTCGACGCCTCCAACCCTGCGATTGCTCCAATTAATGATCGCGATTCGCATTACGGTGGTGAGTTGGTCGATAAATCCCTATTCCAGACAGGCGAAATCTCGTTAAATCCCTAACGCGTAAATAACACACTTTGGATGGTAGCGTTGAAATCAGGCCGCCCCTCTTCGGGCTTGAAGCCATACCTCGCAATCTCTTCGTATAGTTCGTCCGGACTGCTGTTATTCGCCTCCAGCCAAAGCCTATTAAACTCGCACAGGATGGCGTGTATCCTGCCACTCTGAAGATAACTCTCAGCTCCTCTGATGACATTTGGCTCAAACCCTTCAACGTCAATCTTCATCAGATCTACGTGGTCAATTCCACGCGCTGTTAAATACTCGTCAAGCCGTTGAGTAGCGACATTGATTGGGGTTCCTCCATCATTCGCAATCATGGTCGGCGTATGATTGCCGCTCATCTTAGGCAAATAAAGCTGTAACTCTCCCGCAACGTCGCTAAGTCCGGATTGAATGGCTTGAACCTGAGGCAGCTGGTTACTCTCAATCGTACGCAATAATCTGCGGAAAGCATAAGGACTTGGCTCGAAGGCTAACACCGTTCCTTCGGCCCCAACTATTGAACCTGCCATTAGGGTAAAATAGCCGACGTTCGCACCAACGTCGACAAAGGTCATTCCTGGTTTTAAGTAACCCTCCACTAGAGTCGATTCATGCGGCTCAAGAGTGTTGAGATAAATACTTCGCTGAATGTAATCACTCAAATCCACGGTAATTCTGGACCCAAATACTTCAACCGTGCGCTCACCTTGCTGTGGACAAAGCGAATGTAAAAGTCTGGCCTTTCCCCGAAAACTAAAGGGACCAAGAAGATTTCTAATTCTGTTTATCACTGGTGGCGACAAGGAAAGCGGAACATATCACGAGAGCTGTCGCAAAGTAGAGATCGTGTGCTTAAGGGAAAAGCGATCTTCATAAAGCGCCCTGCCGGCCACACTCAAGCGGCCTCGCTCTGAAGCATTCGTCAACAGACCTTTCACGGCAGCGAGAGTGGCATTAACATCTCCAACGTCGGTTAGCTTAACTGCCCGGCTTTCCGCCCAGGAGCTTTCCGTTGCTTTTCCTACTGTAGTCACGACCGGAACACCGTGTGAAATCGCAGCCATCGCGCTTCCGCGCCGGCCGCTAACGCCATCCTGATAAGGTTGCATCATGATATCGCAGGCGCTTATATGCAGGGATATGCCGTCTGCGGAAAGGAGACTTGTAGCATGAACAAATTGAGACAAATCAGGATGCAGTTTGATGAGCCGATCGCGTAACTCCAGACTCCCTTTTCCCAACAGCAGCACTGAGAGATTGTCATTCCCCTTCACGAGTGAGGGCAAGAGTTCCAGCATTAGATCGGTCATGTACCGGTCGTAGGCGCCAAAGTGACCCACGAGCGGTGCGCCGCGAGACGCGTACTGAGCCCGGATCCGGGCGACGGCTTCAGGGTCATCAACGACGGGAATGTTACTAGGTACCGGCAACCAGCCGAATGATCTTCTTGGACCAAGAAGAAATGGCCGTAACTGCGTTTCCCAATCTGGAATCGAAACCCAAACCTGATTTGCTGCCCTCAAGAGGATGGCGACCATCAGACGATGCACGGCCGCGGCCAGATCCTGTTTCCTCGACCCTTCACCAAAAGCCAGAAAAGGTTCGTGCACCATTAGCTCAATACGGTCGCGCCTTAGTTTGGCGCGGCGCCAAAGCCAAAAACAAAAGGGCAGGTTCATCGATCGGTAGCCGTAACCATGGGGAACCCATTGGACCAGCAAGCGCCTCGGCGCGGGAAATCGATCCAACGCCTCACCGACACGGCGTAGATCAACAGCCGCGAAGCGGCCAAAGTCTCGATGCACAAATACGCCGGCTGAATCTTCAATCGTTTCTTCCGTCGCGCTCGTCGCCGGATCTCCTGGAGATGGGCACCAGGCATGAACTTCATCGCCAGCAGCCGCAAGTCCAGCGGCGATGAGTCTCGTGTAATCGCTGACGCCTCCCGGCTGCGGTGGATACTCGCTGGTGATGAAATGCCAGTTCGTCAGCGTCACTAACCCTTCAGTCACATCGAGCCTGACGGTCAGGAATTAATATCCACGAATCAACGCGAAGCGACGCGAAGAAGCGCGAAACTGAGTTCGTGTAAGTTCGTGGCTCGGTTCGCTGCTGCGCCCGGTGCATGTTTCATACGTAAAATAAATGTACCAGACCATATTCTCCCAAGGGGTCGATCTGGCCCATGAGAGGCTCAGCGCGCAGTCCCAGGTCGGCAAGCAACGTCTCGGCTCTCGAACGCGTGGTATTCGCTGACTCCCAAACGTCGGGGTGCATCTCTACCACGATTCCCAATCGTCCGCGAGACTTTTGAATGAGTTCACGCGCTCCCGACAGTGCCGCTATTTCGAATCCTTCTATATCAACGAACAACCAATCAGGCTGCAATCCTTCCGAAGCACAATACTCATCCAAGGTGACGACCGGAACAGTAATCTTAGAGACATTGCCGCCGAGAGCTACATTGGGTTTGCCAAGCCTGCTCATGCCATCGGCTTGAACCGCGTAAAGAATATCTTCACCGCTTGCTTCGCCGACGGCGGCGGGGACGATTCGGACCCGCTGCGCTAGTCCATTCATCTCGACATGTTTCAGTAGTATCGCGGCGGCGCCTGGATTAGGCTCGAAGGCTATGACCTGGCCTCTCGGCGCTGACCAATGTGCGAATTGCAAAACATAGACGCCGACATTTGCTCCCACGTTCAGGCACAACGTACCTGGCTTGACACGCTCTCGCAGAAACGTCGCGACGGCTGCGTCGTAGTTCGCTCCCAACTGGTGACGGTAGCGTGGATCAATACGATAGGTTATTCCGTTGATCTCCCAGGGAATCCCGCTGTCACCACTCGACCAGTCCAGCAATGATTCATAGACTGGACGCATGCGGCGAATTAGTCTGGAGTCCCGGCCAATCAAACCGGAAGTTTGTCGAGCGATGGCCTGAAACAGAGTCATGCGGTGTAAATCTCTAAACAGCGCTCCACGACCTGGGGCCAGGTGAATTTTTCCAGTACCCGTTCACGCGCTGCCTGGCCCATCTTAGTGACTGCTTCAGGATGGTCGCGCAACCATTCGAGTCTTTGTCCCAACGCCACCGGGTCATTAGTCGGCACGATGAATCCAGTCACTCCGTTTTCAACGATCTCAGGCATGCTCGCCACATCGGTGCAAATCGCGGGCGTTCCACAGGCCATCCCTTCCAACAAAGTCTGACCTAACAACTCGGGCACCTTCGTTTCCGCTCCGTACATGTTCTTATAAACACTGGGCAACACAACGCACAAAGCTTCGCGATAAGCCCGGACGAGCGCCGCGTCGTCCGAGTCGTGAATAAAAGTTACCCCCTTGCCAGTGGCAAGGCGGCGCAGGTCTTCCAGGTATTTTTGATCGTAGGGCTGGCCGATGATCTTCAGAGTCATTTCTCGCGGCAAACCTTTGATAAGATCGTCGACGCCCTTATGCGGCAGTAACCGTCCGACAAAAAGCACCGTCTGCTCCCGAGCAACCGAGTCGTCGGGAGAAAACTTTTCCGTA
>Ga0134121_10003125_pt1 | contig 13962 bp, 13 predicted proteins | sample KB301_FD_96463 | JGI IMG/M metagenome (GOLD analysis project Ga0134121, IMG submission 96463) | Terrestrial soil microbial communities without Nitrogen fertilizer from Kellogg Biological Station, Michigan, USA - KB3-0-1 | ecosystem: Environmental > Terrestrial > Soil > Unclassified ...
ACCGGTCTCCCGGTTTCAACAGCGCTTTTGCCGGGGGCTTCCTCTTTGATTTTCCTTTTGTGCCTTCTCTGGCTCATGATCAAACGTTGTTTTCCGGCCGTTTTTTCCGAAACGAACGAAGCGCCAGCAGCATGGCGGCCATCACCAGCACGGAACTGAAGAAGAACGCCACGCCGGGAAGATGAATAGCAGCAGTGCTGCCAATGAAATGGCCGAACAGTCCGGTGGCAATCGGCGGCCCAATGATTCCGGCAACGCTCGCCAGGCTGGTTAAGGAGCCTTGCACACCGCCTTGTTCGTTGGCCCCGACTCCTCGAGAAATCAGTCCTTGTATCGCGGGACCGGTGATGCCTCCAAACGACCCGGCGATCAGGATCGCGTAAATCATCCACCCTTGGGTTGCCAACCCGTAACCCACATAGCTGAGCGCCGCGATGGAGAGACCGAGTGTGGCTGCCTTTTCCTCGCCGAGATGCGGGACGATGAAACGCGTCAGCCCGCCTTGCACAATCGCCGCCATCAATCCCACAATGGCGAGTGACGCGCCCGTTTGGCCCACCGTCCAATGATAGCGGTAGCCGGTATAAAGTACCCATGTGCTCGGCAGGGCTTGATGGGCCAGGTTGACGAGGAAGAATGTTCCGGTGAGGCCAAACACCATTGGATAACGGCGTAGATCAAGCAATGAGCCGATCGGATTCGCCCGCAGCCAACAGAAGGCGCGCCGGTTCGCGGTGCCGAGCGATTCGGGAAGCACCAGCCAGCCGTACAGCCAGTTAAGTAGTGTCAGCCCGCCGGCGACCATAAACGGGACGCGCAAGCCCACGTTTCCCAGCAAGCCGCCGAGTGCCGGGCCGGCGATGAACCCAAGCCCGAACGCCGCGCCGATCAAACCAAAGTTCGCGGCGCGTTTTTCCGGCGGACTGATGTCCGCGATGTAAGCGGTGGCGGCGGCGAAATTGGCGCCGGTCACTCCGGAGATGATGCGGCCAACAAAGAACCAGGCGAGATTTGGCGCAAATGCCAACAGAAAATAATCCAGCCCGGATCCGAACAACGAGGCGAGAATCACCGGGCGGCGACCGAAACGGTCCGACAAGCTGCCCAGCACCGGCGCACAGAGGAATTGCATCAGGGAGTACAGCGACGCGAGCAACCCGAACGTAAGCGACGCCGCGGTGACGCTGCCGCCTTCGAAACTCTCGATGAGTCTGGGAAGAATTGGAATGATCAAACCGATCCCAAGGATGTCGAGAGCCAGTGTGACAAAGATGAAGCCTAAAGCTGGTTTGCGCGGCGGCATCACGGGACGCAAGTAGAGTCAATTTGCCAGCCTCATGGCGAGGCGGGTACCATTTAGCGCTTACTCAACCCTCTTAAATTCATTCTTTGACGCATGCGCAGTAAATTGGAATTTCCGAATCGCAGAAATGCACGCTGACCAGGCCGCCGAGCCAAATACTTTTCGCGTTTCCTTTTAGAGGCCTCCTCAGGAAAAGCAGTACTTTTGGGGCTCAAGTTAACCGCATGGGCATGACAACGTAGAGGAACGGCGCGTTTATTTTGAAAACCCCAGGGCTTAATTCGTCAATTAACTCCAGAAAAACTTCGTCGTCTGCCAGCGCACTGAGTGGCTCGATGAGGTATCCTGGATTGAAGGCGATAGCCATCTCTTTGCCTTTGTAATTGATCGCCAGACTTTCCCGCGCTTCACCGACCTCCGGCGAATTGGCTGTGATCGCGAGGTTGTTTTTCGTAAAGGCCAGTTTAACGGAATTCTGTTTGTCGCTGGTCATTATTTCCGCCCGTTTCAATGCGTGCAGAAACTCTTCACGGCCCAACTGAATCCGCTCTTTCGTTTCGTTCGGAATCACCTGCCGATAATTCGGATAATTGCCTTCAATGAGCTTGGTGACGAGCAGAACCGAAAACCCCTTGTCATCTTTGAGGGTGAACGCGGCTTGATTCTCGGTGAACTTTATTTCCACTTCGCCGGTGTCCTGCAACAGACGGTTCAGCTCATTGACCGCTTTGGAGGGAACAATAAATTCACCCTGGCTTTTCTCGGATATATCCACCTCTTCATCCACCAACGCCAGACGACGGCCATCAGTTGCAACCAGTGTCAGCTTATGCTCCTTGAGGCTCAGGAAAATCCCATTAAGCACATACCGAGACTCATCAGTGGAAACTGCAAAAGAAGTCTTGCGCAGCATTCCTTTAATCTTTTCCTGCGCCAAATTAACTTTCTTATCCTCTTTAAACTGCGGCATCGGCGGAAATTCCTCAGCGGCAAGGCCGCGAATCTTATAAAAGGAAGGACCAGAACGAAGACTGCAAACGCTCTTATCATCCACTTCCATTTCGATCTCCGAATTTGTTAATTCTCGCGCAATTCCAAAAAGCTTTTTCACCGGAACGGTTGTCGCCCCGCCCTTCTTGACGCTGGCTTCCACCGCACACGCAATGGTGACATCCAGATCCGTTGCGGTAAATTCCAACCGATTGGCCTCTGCTCGCAGCAACACGTTGGAAAGAATCGGCAAAGTGGTTCGTGTGCTCACTACGTTCTGGACGGCCTGCAATCCGTGCAGCAATTGGTCTTTGGTGATGGTCAGGTTCATGCGGAGTTAATAGATGGCTTCAGTAACAAGGAATCTTATTCTTATTAAGGGGTGTGAATAATGGAAACAACTCGCGGTGTCAAGGATGGGACAAGTGGTTAGAGCAAAAGCATCCGGCGTGGATCTCGCGCACAAATTTGGGAAGAGCCGAAAAAGTCTACCCTGTTTGCGCCTCACCCAAACTGTTGACAGAGAAATCAACTTCTATTGGAAACTTATTCCCTAAACTGGCCGTACCCTTCGGTTCTCTCTCCTATGCAAAGCGATCTTCCGTCCAGGGGTCCGCCGCGTTGGAATAACCGCGAACCTCCCAGAAACCCAGGATGTCGCGGTCCAGGAATACGATCTCCCGAATAAACTTGGCACCTTTCCAAGCATAGCGTTTGGGAATGATCACCCGAGCAGGCCCGCCGTGTTCTTTTGCGATTGGGCGACCGTTCCACTTATGCGCGATGAGAACATCGTCATCCATGCAAACAGCAATGGGATTGTTCGTCGAATAACCGTCGTAGCTCTTGAAAAAAACGTGCGAGGCCTCGGACTTGGGCATCACCAACTCGGCAAGAGTCAAAAACGCCACCCCCTCCCACTCCATGTCAAACTGGCTCCACGTGGTGACACAGTGAAAATCGCTCACATCCTTGAATTGGGGCAAAGCAAGGAGCTGCTCCCAATTCAACGTGATGGGATGCGCGACGTGACCGTGGATTTTTAACTGCCATTGGGCAAGCGGAACTTCCGGCTGAATGCCGAGATCAAGTACCGGGAAATTGTGGACCTGCCGCTGACCGGGCGGCAAACGGTTGATCGAGCGGGTGACTGGTCTTTCTTCGCCAGCCATTTTGCGCGCCCAGCGTTCTTTAGCAGCAATGTATTGGTCTTTCATCTTCGGCAACGGTTTCGGCGTATGATTGAGACCGCTCTTTCAGGATGCCTAAAGCGTGACAGAATGCCAAATTTCAATTTTCAAATTCCAGGCTGCTTCGTTAGCCTTCACTGCATGTTTAAACCCGCCGATTTGTTTGATCTCGGCCAAACCGAGCACGCTGCGATTTTCGGCGGCGTCCAATATGCCTGGGATGCGCTCAAGAAGATTGACGGCTACCTCGCCGCGAACCTCAAACCCGCTTTGCGCAACAAATGCGAAGGCGTCGCATTCATCGGCGAGAGAGTTTTCATTGGCGAAGGCACGGTGGTCGAGGACGGCGCGATGATAAAAGGCCCGGCCATTATCGGACGCAACTGCCAGATTCGCCACAACGCCTACCTTCGCGAGCAGGTCATCGTCGGCGACAATTGTGTGGTGGGCAATTCCTGTGAAGTCGTGCGCTCAGTGCTCTTCAATGACTGCCAGGTGCCGCATTTCAATTATGTCGGCGACTCGATCCTGGGCCATCAAGTCCATCTTGGCGCCGGCGTGGTGCTATCCAATTTCAAAGCCCTGTCTGGAAACGTTACCGTGGAAGTGGACGGCAAACCGTTCGACACCGGCCTGCGCAAATTCGGCGCGCTCATCGGCGACGGCGCGGAGGTCGGCTGCAACGCCGTGCTCAACCCTGGCAGCATCATCGGTCGCGGCGCGGTGATCTATCCCTGCACCAACTGGCGTGGCATTTTGCCCGCCAACATGATCGCCAAGAACAAAGCGCCATGCGAAGTCGTGGTGAAGCGACCTAGTCAATTGGAGAATGGGGGCACGAATTTTTAAGCAGGCTTTCAAAACGTCGTCAGCCAGCGCATGAATTGCCGCTTCAACGCAAAAACCAAACCTACCAAGAGGCAAATCGCCGCTGGGGCATAGGCAAATAACCACGTCTGGTCAGCGGTGGCCAACACCGGAGATTGAGTGGCGTTGGCGAACAGGCCGCCGAGTAGCTGGACCAGGAGATACGCGGCGATGGCGGCTACGGCCGCGTAGCCGACTCCCTCCAGCAGTTCGGGTAGCGGCAAAATGTTTTTCCGCAGTTGAGCAGAACGGATTTGGAATTCCTCTTCCAATTGCTTTCTGAGTTGGCCGCGAGCCACGGAGAGATCAGGCGTCGCCTGTTCCGCGATTCGTTGCCACAAGCGTGTAGTGAACGCTGACGATAATTCGGGGCGCGCCAATGCCTGAGCCAATGCGTTGTCGAGCTGTTTCAATTGTTGGCAAAAGTTCTGGCACTCCGCGCAGACGGTGAGGTGCTCCTCCAGTGCCCGGCGTTCAGCGGCGGGTAACTGATTCTCCAAATAATCGGAAATCCGGTTTTCATTTTCCTGAAGGTGCGACAGCGCCGGCAGCTTGAATTCACTTGCCACGCGCATCGCCCGATTTTCATTTTCAACGTTGGCCATAAACGGAAATCGTTTTGAATTTACACCGGCACTGGCTGCCGTCGAGCGCCGATCTTGAGTAATTCCTTTTTGGCACGGTAAATAAACGTTTTCACCGTTCCCATCGGCAGGCCGAGCATAACACCGACCTCTTCATAAGATTTTTGTTCGAGATAAAACAGCGTGATCACTCGCCGGTATTTTTCCGGAAGTTGATTGAGCATTTGGTGCGCGTCCATTTCGGCGCCGGTGTCGCGGTCGATGGTTTGCATCGCGGTCGATCTTTCGAGCGCTTCTTCCAGATCTGGTTCGTGGATCGACACGGTGGGCCGGGCGCCGCGGCGCTTGAGTTCGGTCAGACAGGTGTTGCGGCTGATCGTGTAAATCCAGGTCGAAAGGGAAGCTTCGCCGTGATAACCGGGAAGGCCCTTCCAGATTTTCAAAAAAATGTCCTGCGTCATATCTTCGGCCTGGGTTTCGTTGCGCAACATGCTGAAGGCAAGTCGAAACACTTTGTCTTTGTACCGCGCCAGCACCAGTTCAAACGCCTCGCGATACTGGTGGGCATCGAGTTGCTGGCGGATGTCATCGTCCATCGGCGGTTGCAATGTGCTGGTCATGCGGCTAAATCCGCTGGTGATTCAGCCTCGTCACCATGCCGGCCTGCTTCTTTATACTGTTGCGGCTGGTCGAAGGTTTCAAAAATATTTTGAAACAAAGTTCTCCAGGCGGCAGTCAGAACCTTCAGAATGCCGCGGGAAATGCCCGCGGAGAAACAACCCGAAACTCGAACGAAAGAAAACGACTATGCACAACAATCCAGTAGATTTTGCTCCACTCCTTGGAATCATGATTCCGATCATCGCCATCGTCCTGGGCATTGGCTTGGCGATCGTTTGCGCCTTCTTAAACTACAAGCGACGCAAAGACATGTTTGCGCTTTACCACCAGGAGCGCATGGCCGCGATTGAAAAAGGCGTGGAATTGCCGCCGCTGCCGGATTCTTTTTTTGGCGAAGACCGGCCGCGTTCACCGCGCCGTTTTTTGCGCAGCGGCCTCATTTTGCTTTTCATTGGCCTGGCGATCGTGGTCGCACTGTATTTTGGCCAAGAGGAATGGGGACACCGGCACAGTGCTTTGTGGGGCTTGATCCCCGTCGGCATCGGTTTGGCCAACTTGATTTATTATTTCACCGAAGGGAAAAACGAACTTGCCGACGCCGCCCGTCAGAAAGCCGAGCAAGGCGCGAAGAAATTTTGAGGTTGCGAAAACTTTGAACCCGCTCATCCTGCCACCATGAAAACTCCAAACCTTTTACGAAGCCGAAGCAGGCTTTGGTTGCTGTCGTTTGCCGTCGGGATGGCCTGGAGCAATTTGACGGTTGCCCACGCCGCTACCGAACCCAACCTGAAAAAATTCTTCACAGTCACTCCCGGCGGGCAACTCATCGTGGACGTGGACCGTGGCTCCATTGACCTTTCGACTGGTGATGTCAGCGACCTAGAGGTGGAAGTGATCCGCATAGTCACCGGCAAGAGCGTCGCCAAGACTGAGGAAATTTTGGCCGCGCACGAAATCACCTTTGCTCAGGATGCCAACAAGGTTGAAGTGCATGCCAAAATGAAGAAGGATTTCAACGGTCTGTTCAACGTGGGCGGCTTGAACTTGAACGTTCAGTATAAGATTTCGATTCCCAAAAAGTTCAACCTCGATCTCAAGACGGCGGCCGGCAGCGTTACCGTGGGCGACCTCGTTGGCGAGTTAAAAGCCAGGACCGCCGGCGGAAGTTTGAAATTTGGAAACATCGAAGGCCCGGTTAACGGCAATACCTCGGCCGGTAGCATTCATTTGGCGAGTGCCAACGGGCCGGTGGCCGTGAAGACTGCTGGTGGCAGCATTGATCTGGGCAAAGTGGAGGCCGACACGGTGGCGGAAACTTCGGCTGGCTCGATTACCGTCAAAGTGGCGAAAGCAAAACTCGTGGTCAAATCCGCCGGCGGCAGCATCAACCTCGGCGAACTGGACGGCGAGACGATGGCGGAAACGTCCGCCGGTTCCATCGAGGTCAAAAAGTCCAAAGCCAAACTCGTTGCGAAATCTTCCGGTGGCAGCCTCAGCATTGACGACGCTCTTGAGGCGGTCGATGCGCGCACCAGCGCCGGCTCGGTCACGGCCAGCTTTTCGGCGCAGCCCACGTCCGATTGCCGGTTGAGCACCGCGGGTGGAAGCGTCCGAGTCAAAGTCGCTGCCAACCTCGCGTTTGATGTGGATGCCAAAACCAACGGCGGCCAGGTGAAGACCGATTTGCCGATCGACGATGGCGGCGGCAAAAATAAAAGTTCGCTCCAAGGCAAACTCAATGGCGGCGGCAAGGCGCTCATTTTGAAAACCAGCGCTGGCGGCATTTCGCTCAATAAATTATAAGAAGCTTCGAGACCCTTCCCTCCGCTGATTCCTTGACCCGGTCACGATTCGGCCTGAATTTAGCCGCGCATGGAAGCGCACAATAACCAAGCCCCGCCAATTATGGTGGGCCGCAGGCCAACCGAGCCGAGCACCGGGCAAAAGTTGAAGAAAGCTCTGGTGCCTTTGGGTGTCGTCGGAGTTTTGATTCTCAAATGGTTTGCCAAACTCAAACTGTTGATCCTGCCAATCCTCAAGTTCTTCCCGGTTCTCTTGAAAACCGGCGGGTCGATGTTCGTGACGATCTGGGTGTATGCAGTCATGTGGGGTTGGTGGTTTGCGGTTGGCTTCGTGCTGTTGATCTTTGTCCATGAATGCGGCCATCTGGTCGCAGCCCGGCGTCTCGGATTGAAAGTCGGCGCGCCCGTCTTCATTCCATTCATGGGCGCGTTCATCGCGCTCAAAGAGGCGCCACGAAATGCTTGGATCGAAGCGCAAGTGGGCATTGGCGGTCCCTTGCTCGGCACGGCGGGCGCGGTGTTTTGCTATGGCCTTTACCTGGTCACCGGAAATCCATTCTTCAGCGCGCTGGCCTACACTGGATTTTTTCTGAACCTCTTCAACCTCGCGCCGGTCGGTTTTCTGGATGGTGGCCGCGTGGCCACGGCACTGTCGCCGTGGCTGTGGCTGTTGGGCATCGTGATCGTGGGCGTGCTTATGGTCCGCGACTACATGCTCTATCAGCATTTCAGTTTTTTGCTCCTGCTGATTTTTATTTTTTCCTTGCCGCGGGTTTTCTCCTTGTTTCGCAAACGCACCGATGAGGAACAACGTTACTTTGAGGTGACGCCCGCGCAACGTTTGACCATGGCGACTCTTTACTTCGGGCTGGTAATTTTCCTGGTCCTCGCCATGAAGGTCGCTCACGTTCAGCATTAAGAAGGGTTGGGCAGACCTAGCTAGGTCCTTCCGCCTGACGCCGCGCTGGAACGGCCCAGGATTTGGTCTGCTGCTCCACGCGGGGAGGGGAAAAATTTTATCTGAAAAAATCTTTGGCTGGGAGTTGAGAATTCAGCCGAACGGGCTAAGGTAAACATTGCCGGTGCGGACTTCAGGTTCAGCACCACAAAACTAACCAAAAGAAAGGATTCAATATGCAAACGAGTATGACTCGAATTCACGACCCGGCCAGGGCCAGGGCTTACTTCGAAGACAAATTGGCGTTCACCACCGGGCCGGTGGAATTGGAAAGGTGGATCAAAACCGGCGAAAACAATCTCGTCATCGTCGATGTGCGCGCGGCGCAAGACTTCACCAAAGGCCACATTCCTGGCGCCATCAACCTCTCCAAGGAAAAATGGGACACCCTGCAAGGATTAAGCAGGGACAAGACGAACGTCGTCTATTGCTACACTCAACAGTGCCATCTCGCCGCAAATGCCTGTCTGCATTTCGCCAGCCGAGGCTATCCCGTGATGGAACTGGAAGGGGGATTTGAGGCCTGGAAAGAAAACGAACTCGACCTCGAAGAAGAGTCGGCCAGTCGCTTCAAGACCAGCGGCCAGGCGCTCTCCAGCAGGCACTGAAGCTCCCAATTGCGACGCGGATCAATCGCGAAGCATATCCAATCGTCGGCGCGCGGCGTCATTCCACCGCCAGTGCGCCGGCGGTCAGCGGTTGCAATCGGCAACGCAGTTTTCAGGACGCACCTGAAAGATGGAGGTGGTTCAGCGTTGCAGGGGCGCAGATTTCGGAACCCATTTGCATGGCCACAAATGAAGTACAATCTGTTAGTGTCCGCCTGCTCCGAAACAACTGGAGGGCAACGCAGATTTCGGTTCGCGATAACCAGGTGCTGTCTTTATCCCCAACACATTGACTCACGACTTCACGGTGATCTCCACCGCCTCGATTGCCGCGTTGCCAGATTTTTGGAACGGGCGCGGCATGGGCTGGGCATTGCCTTTTGCGTCGATGGTCCGGCAGCGCAAGGTGTATTCGCCAGCGGGAAGGCCGGGTAGCAGAGAGGCCCAATGGATTTTCGTGAGGCGCATTGGCCACGCTCGCGGCTGGCCGTTCGCGCCAAAGCCCATTGTGTCCGCGAGAATTTTTCCGTCCGGTAAGGCGCCCCAATTCTTCGGCGGCGGGAGGATTTGCGCATCGGTCCACGGTGCGGTCGTGAAGTACGGATCGCCAGCGGGTCGTTCGGTGGCGTTGGACTGAATCCAAACCTGAACCTTCGACAAGCCGGCAAGGCCGACTTGCGCGTAGCCGGTGACCGGGATTGGTTCGCCAGGTTTTACTTTGCGGGGAACAGAGATCGTCGCGGCGAAAGTTTTCAGCGTGCTGTCCACGTCGTTGTTGCCCTCGGCGTAAGTGTCGTTGGCATGGAAGAGATTGGTGAGCACGACGTGCGTGAGCCACTTGATTGACTTGAAGCCGTAAGCTTCGGGCACGACCACGCGCACCGGACCACCGCGCTCGCTGTCGAGCCATTGGCCGTTGAGTTTGTAGCAGAGGATCACCGGCGGCAAATCGAACGGGTCTTCGAGGACGCGATCAATCGGCAGCGAACTGCGAAACATCTGCTGCGGATCGTCGTTGTGGTAGCCGTAGTAAAAGACGCGGCGCAAATTTTCGCGCGGTTTCGTGAGCCAGATCACTTCACGCAACAGTACCCCTTGCCAAATCCCAGTTCCAAGCGGGCAGCCGATGTTCAAGCACGTCATCGTCTTGGCAAAACGGACGGCGTTCTTTTCGGCCAGCTTCATCAGGCCGGCAAAATCAAGCGCCGTCCCATCTTTCTTCGTGAGGGGACGGCTGATCTTCGCCGGATTATCGGGATCGGAAATAACTTCGAGCTTCCAGGTTTCACGTGTGAGGCCGACCTCGCCTTTTTTCTTTTCGGACAGCGAGTGCGGCAGAGGTTTGCCGCGCGACACATCGCGGAATTTTTCCTGCGACGAAAAGTAAGGTTCGAGTGATTCGATGGCTTTCGCCAGTTCTGGCGCTTGCGGATCAGCGGCACCGGCCATCCGCGGCCAAAATCCCAACACGCCCGCGCCCGCCGCGCCAAGGCGCAGAAAATGCCGCCGTGTCAACTGTTGATGCTCGAAAAGGAAGCGTTCTGCGTTTTTCATGGTCAGACGGAAGAGGAGTTTTCGCCACCTTACTTCGCCATCAATTCTTTCAATACTTTTCGAATCGAGTTCCGCGCCGATTCACTAATGGCCTTTTGCGGCCCAGGCCAGTTGACATCGCTTCCGCAATTTTTGGAGAAGGCTTCGGTAACTGTGGAAGGAAGCGACTCCTTTTTCATGCGGCAATAAAATTAGGGACTCCCCATGGCCGAGCGCAAGTGAAACTCCGGGTGGCTTGGCGGGTTTTGCCGGAGGCAGTTTTGAACTGGATTGAGATTCCGAAGCCTGCAACGCCAGTTTGGACGGCGACCTGTTGACCGCAGTTTGAAATCGGCTCGCTGTTCCCTCCAGGTCGAGGAGACATCGTTCGAGCCGTTCGAGGGCATTCTGGAGCCGCCAGTTGGTTTCTTCGACCAGGCTGCCTGTCATCAGGCGTGCGGCATTTCCTCCTGGTCCGACTGGCGTGCCTGGGTAAGGTGATTGCCCGCAAACCCAGGCGGAGATCCGAACGGCAAGACGATTCGCCGCTCGCACCGACATCCAGGCGACGACGAAAATTTCCAAAAGTAAGACCCCGACGATGACTGAGGCGATCGTCAGCGCGAACCGGTTTGAACGGCGCAACGATTGCAGCTCTCGTTCGCGCTCGGTGATAAACGCCCCGTTGAGGAAGTCCAGTTTCCCGTCCACGGCCGTGACGAATCGCTGGAGGCTTTGTTCAGTCTCTTGGCGGATTCGATCGACAGGCACGGCGTATCGTTGCACGTTAACTTCTGCGTCCTGGCGGATCAGATCAATGGCTTTGAGCAGTTGCTGATGTTGTTCCTGCAGTTGTTGCGGCAAGGGCAGAGCCTCCTGCGATTTCCAACTCTTCTCTTCGGTCGTCGAATCCGTTCCTTTCGCGGGCGGGTTGGTTTGCGACCAGCCCACGGCGGCGGAAAGGCAAAGGAACCCCGCGAAGGCAAGTGTGCCCGCCTCGAAAAGTCTGACCTGCGTTGGAATTCGCATAGACTCCGGTTCGGTGCCACGCAGAGTAGAGAGATTGCCCCGTAAACGCAAGGGCAAACCTGCGTGTTCGCTTGCGCGGTTCTGCGCGTGGTTCTGCCAGTTGCCAAGTTACCGCTCTTTTCATTTGACCTTCCGTCGGCTTGCGCGAGAACCATAGGAGCAAATGAAACCAATCGGCCCACGAGGTTCGCGCGTCTGCAGAATTCTTGGCCGAATGGTTCTCGGCTTGGGCGCGCTTTACCTGCTGCTTCTCATTCCCGCTTCCGATCCGGTCGTGCCTAATCCCGTGAAGAGCGAATCGTTCGCTTGGAAACAGGATGAGTTCTGGTCCGCGCTCGAAGCGCAATTCAAAGAAGCGCGTTCCTTGGGATGCGAGCGGCTGGCCAGCCGGATCGATTTCTCGTTTTCTGGCTTTGCGCAATCGCTCAATGAGGTCGCCGCGAATCGCTTGACTCCGGAAGATCTCAGGTTCGATTTGCTGGAGACGAATTTGTTTCGCCTGGCTCCGCTGATTGGCGCGTGTACCAGCCGGCTGTCGGATTATGTCCAGATTATGACTCGAATGAGGGAAGTGGTGAAAGAGCAGTCCTTGCATTGGAATCTGAATTCGCCAGATGCGCGGCGGCGAATCTATCGGTTGCTTTACGGCGGCCGGGCGGCGCTGGAAGAAGTCATGCTGCAGGCTCCAAAGGAAATCGTGCCGGGACTGGTGCGGGGCCACGACGAATCGTTGCGAACGCCGGCGTCCAACGTGCTGGGTGTGGCGATCCATAGCGGCGACATTTTGGTTTCCCGCGGCGGCGCGGCGACTTCCGCGTTGATTGCACGTGGGAATGATTACGCCGGAAATTTTTCGCACGTTGCCCTGGTCCACGTGGATGAAACGACTCAACGTGTCTCGGTGATCGAAGCGCACATTGATCGGGGCGTGGCCATCGCGTCGGTGGAGGATTATCTCGCGGACAAAAAACTGCGAGTGATGGTGCTGCGTCTGCGAGCCGACTTGCCGCCAATCGGCGCCGATCCGATGCTGCCGCACCGGGCTGCGACCGCCGCGCTCCGCGAAGCGCAGGCGCATCACATCCCCTATGATTTCGAAATGAACTACCGCGACCATCAGAAACTTTTTTGTTCGGAAGTGGCTTCGGCGGCGTACGAAAACCACGGCGTGAAGTTGTGGATGGGCATTTCGCATATCTCCGCGCCTGGGGTCATGTCCTGGCTGAGCGCTTTTGGCGTCAGACATTTTGAAACGCAGGAGCCGTCCGACCTGGAGTATGACCCGCAGCTTAGCGTCGTTGCCGAATGGCGAAATCCCGAGACGCTCTTTAAGGACCATGCCGACAACGCCGTCATCGACGTCATGCTCGAAGGAGCGGATCACGGCGAGAAACTGACTCATTCGTGGCACCTGCTCCCGTTCGGGCGGCTGGCAAAGGCGCATAGCGTGGTGATGAATTTCTTTGGTCGGATTGGCCCTGTTCCTGAAGGCATGAGCGCGGTGGCGGCGTTGCGCAACAAGAAGTTTTCGCAAAAGCACGGCGCCATCAAAGCGCGGCTCGTCACGCTGGCCGCGGAGTTCAAAACTCAAAATGGCCACGTGGCCCCCTACTGGGAATTAGTCAGGTTGGCGCGGCAGGCAAAAAAAGAAATCGACGCGGCGCCTTGACTGAAACGAGGCGATCAAACCGCTAATCCGCGCTAATCCGCGCTAATCTTCGCTAATGAAATCGCCAGTTTGATTAGTTTAGTTCCAAGCGGTGCAAAGTTCGCTCGTTGAATGGGGCGTCTGATCAGAGCCTAGCCTCCATAAGTCGGCAAGAGTCCTGGCCAAGAAATTGTCCGGCCCGCGGTTAGTTGCTGTGCTTCATTTCGCCAACGACGAACCAGTAGGAAAGCGTGCTCGCGGCCAGCATCACCGCGGCGAGAACAAACGCCAAGGTGTAAGACCCTCCGCTCAGTTTGATCACCAGGCCAGTGACGAGTGGCTGGACGATCCCGGCCATGTTGCCTACGAAATTGTACACGCCGACGGCAAGGCCGATCTCTTTCGGCGGAGTGCATCCTTGCAAGAGCACCAATTGATTTGCCGCCGATAGCCCCACCAGACACCCGCCCATGATCAGGAGGAGCGCTGCGTCCTTGCCCGTCGTATAGGCCGCCGGGATGATCAGGAGGCCGCTGAGAAAGGCCACGCTGATGATCACTTTGCGCGCGCGCGCCGGGTCCCAGCCTCGCCGGATGAGGTGGTCCGCAATCCAGCCGCCCAAGGGCTGGCAGATACCAAAAACAGCAAATGGCAGGGAGGCGCGGATGCCCGCTTCCAGAATCGTCACGTGGCGCACGTTGACGAAGTAGCTCGGCAGCCAGGTGATGAGAAAATACCAGTACCAGTCGAAGCAGAAGAAGCCCAGCAGCACGCCCAGCAGGTCGCGGCTCCGCAATAACGCGAGGAACTCGTTCCAAGTCACTCGCGA